>Ga0302314_10005700_pt1 | contig 22647 bp, 22 predicted proteins | sample III_Palsa_N2_3_FD_200533 | JGI IMG/M metagenome (GOLD analysis project Ga0302314, IMG submission 200533) | Peat permafrost microbial communities from Stordalen Mire near Abisko, Sweden - III_Palsa_N2_3 | ecosystem: Environmental > Terrestrial > Soil > Palsa > Peat permafrost | place: Sweden... | reverse complement strand
TGGCGGAAGCGCCATTGCTGGAACCAGTCTTCGAGATCGACCAGCTCCTCGGCCAGCTGGTAGAGGTCCCAATAGCGTTCCGGATCGCGATAGATTTCGAGCCAGGCCGCCAGCACCGAAGCCTGGGCCTGGTGCGGCTCCCGGACATCGCGTTCCAGCACTTCGGCATCGATGGCGAAGCCGCGGCGGGCGATGAGGCGGATCGCCTCGTCATAGAGGCTGGGTGCTGCCAGTGCGGCGTCGAGCCGGGCGCTGAGCTCGGGCAGATGGCGATGCGGCTCGATGCGCTTGGCCTGCTTGTTGCCGAGCGCGAATTCGATCAGCCGGTACTGCGCCGATTGGAAGCCCGAGGATTGGCCGAGCTGGTCGCGGAAGCTCGAATAATCCGACGGCGTCATGGTCGAGAGCACGTCCCAGGACTGGATCAGCTGGGCCTGGATGCGGCTGACCCGCGCCAGGTTCTTGAAGGCCGGCTGCAGCTCGTCACGGCGCACGAAGTCGCAGGCCGCATTCAGCTCGTGCAGCACCAGCTTCATCCACAGCTCGGTCGCCTGGTGGATGATGATGAACAGCAGCTCGTCATGCCGGTCCGAGACCGGCTGCTGCGCCGCCAGCAAGGTGTCGAGCTGCAGGTAATCGCCATAGCTCATCGACCGGGAAAAATCGGTATGCGCCTCGGCGGCGAGGCCGGCCAGCGCCTGGCGCTGCGGATCGGGCTTGTCCATGTCAGTCTCCAGTGCCGGCCACCCTGCTCAGGGCAGGATGATCGGCATCCCGACGATATAGCGATGGGCCAGGAACAGCACGGCATAGAGCAGCAGCCCGGCCAGGATCGGTGCCACGCCGATCTCGCGCAGCGAGACGCGCGTGCGCCCGGCGATGAGCGCGGCACAAGGCAGGTTCGAGGTCACCTCGGCCAGGCGCGACCAATCCGTGCCGAGCGCCAGCCGCTTGCGCCGGTCGATCAACAGGGTGCCGCCCAACGCCAGCGCGCTCAGCAACCCGAAGAACACGATGCCGGCGCCATCGCCATTGGCAACGAGATGGCTCAGCCCCCAGAGCCCGAAACCCCACATGACCGGATGCCGGGTGATGCGCAGGATGCCCGGGGCCGGATTATCCTCGCGGGCGCGGCGCTCCTGCCCGACCGCGGTCGGGTTGCGGCTCGCGAGGCCAGCGACCAGCAGCACGGCCACGACCGGCATCAGCACCACCGGCAGGAAATGCGTCCAGAGCGGCGGATCCCAGACCGGGACGAAGGGAGCATGCACGAAGGCGAGGATGAACCAGCCGAGCGTCGCCGCGGCCAGGACCGTGTAGAGGGCGAGATACCCGCCTTCGCCCAGACTCTCGCGCAGCGTTCCGCGCAACGGCGTGCTCGAGATCAGGACATGGCTGCCGATGAAGACCAGGCCGGCCAGGAGCAGCGGGGCGAGGGAGGAGATCATCGGCGCAGTGTAGCGGGCCGGCGCACTAAATCCACTCCTCTCGCAGGCTTCAGCTGCCGGTTTTCAACCGGGCGGCAAATTCGGTAAGCAAGCCAGGTAGTTGCGCCCGGATCGCGGCGGCCCTGGCGGCCGATTCCCGCGGGGCGGCAAAGCGCGGAGCCACGGCGACGGCACCACCCGCGACGCTATCGGGGATGTCGTCGGTGCGGCCGCGGCACAGATAATCATCCGCCGGCCGGGTAGCGGCCCGGTCGCGCTCCTGCATGAGCGCCAGGGCCAGATCGGCGGCCACCGATTCGTCGGGAAGTTTGCGCAGCTCGGCCCAGGCCGGGGTCAGGATCTGCACGAATTGCCGGCGCCGAGCGACCGGTGCGGCCGCATCGGCGCAGCGTGTGCCGTCGGTCTCGATCGCCGCCAGCGTATAGAGCGCCACGACCACGGCGCTCTCGCGGGTCCGGGCCTCGCCGGCCGGATCCTTGCCGCCCTGCCCGGCTGCCAGCAGGTCGAGCGCATACATGGCGCCGACAAAGACCGAGCCGCCGGCGGTAACGCGGCGCTGTTCCCAGGCGAGAGTCGGGAGCGCTGTCGGCGCCGCCTCCATGCCATGCTTCAGGCGCTCGGCCAGCGCGCCGTAGTCATGGGAAGCGAACAGGCGATCATATTGGGCAGCCGGATCCTCGCCGCCGGCGCCGGCCAGCACCAGCGCCGCCAGCACCAGCCAGGCGGTGCTGCGGCTCAGAGCGCCGGCTCCGGCAGGCCGGCGTTGCCGTGCCGTCAACGAACGCAGGCGGCAACGAAGAAGAACTCGTAGAGCAGGTTCTGCGCGAAAATCAGCAGAAGGATCAGCACGATGAAGGAAATATCGACGCCACCGAGCGGCGGAATGACCCGCCGCAGCGGCCGCAGCAGCGGCTCGGTCAGGCGGTACAGCATGTCGTCGATCATCGCGACCGCGCGATTGTAGCGGTTGACGACCCCGAAGACCTTGAGCCAGCTCATGATCGCCGCTGCGATCAAGACCCAGTAAATCAGCGAAAGCACGCCGGACACGAGATAGAAGAGGGAACACATCGGTCAGGCTCGATCACTTCTGTGGCAGATCGGGCGGACGGTACAAGCTGCCGCCCGGCCGCGCAAGCGCAGGGGGATTAACTTGCCGTCATGATTGATCTACGCGGTTTCGCGACTACAGCTGGACCTGCGTGCCAAGTTCGACGACGCGGTTCGGCGGGATCTTGAAGAAATCGGTGGCCGAGAGGGCGTTCCGGCTCATCGCGACGAACAGCTTGCCGCGCCACAGCGCCATTGGGCTCCTGACCGAGGGCACAAGCGTCTCATGGCCGAGGAAGAAGGAGGTCTGCATCAGGTCGAATTCGAGGCCCAGCGCCTTGCACAGGCGCAGCGCCCGCGGAATGTCGGCATTCTGGGAAAAGCCGTAGCGCAGGATGACGCGGTAGAAGCCCTCGGCCAGGCCTTCGACCTGCACCCGGTCATTGCCCGGCACCCTCGGCACCGGCTCGGTCAGGACGGTCAGGAACACGACGCGCTCGTGCAGGATCTTGTTGTGCTTGAGATTGTGCAACAGCGCCGTCGGCACCTTCTCCGGGTCGCCGGTCAGGTAGACCGCGGTGCCGGCGACTTTCTGGATCGGCTTCTCCTTCTGCCGCGCGATGAACATGTCGAGCGGCAGCGCCTCTTCGGAGAGGCGTTGCGCCAGGGTCTGGCGGCCGCGTTTCCAAGTCGACATCAGCATGAAGGCGGTCAGGCCGACGGCCAGCGGGAACCAGCCGCCGCTCGGGATCTTCAGCAGATTGGCGCCGAGAAAACTGGCGTCGACCGTCATGAACAGCGCACCCAGCGCCAGGCATTGCCAGAGCTTCCAGCCCCACATGCGCCGGGCGACGATCAGCGCCAGCACGGTGGTCGCAGCCATGGTGCCGGTCACCGCGATGCCATAGGCCGCGGCCAGGCTGGACGACGTCCGGAAGGCCAGGACCAGCAGGATGACGCCGATCAACAGGGCGATATTGGCGCTGGGCACATAGACCTGGCCCTCCTCTTCGTCGGAGGTGTGGCGGATCTCGATGCGCGGCGACAGGCCGAGCTGGACCGCCTGCCTGGTCAGCGAGAAGACGCCGGAGATGACGGCCTGGCTGGCGATGACGGTCGCGGCGGTGGCCAGGCCGACCATCGGCAGCAGGGCCCAGGATGGCACCATCAGATAGAAGGGGTTGACCACCCCGGCCGGCTCGCCCAGCAGCAGGGCTGATTGGCCGAAATAATTCAGCACCAACGCCGGCAGCACGAGGCCGAACCAGGCATATTGGATGGGGCGCTTGCCGAAATGCCCCATATCGGCATAGAGCGCCTCGCCGCCGGTGACGACCAGGACCACGGCGCCGAGGACGACGAAGCCGCCCCAGCCATGCCGCTCCATGAACCAGAGCGCATGGCGCGGATCGATCGCCGCCAGGATCTCCGGATGCCAAAAGATCTGCCGGATGCCCAGGATCGCGATCGCGACGAACCACAGCCCCATCACCGGGGCGAAGAGCGCGCCGATCCGGGCCGTGCCGCGGCGCTGGATCGAGAACAGCGCGATCAGGATGACAACCGTCACCGGCACGATCACCTCGTGTAGCGCCGGCGTTGCGACATCCAACCCCTCGACGGCCGAGAGAACCGAGATGGCCGGGGTAATGATGCCGTCGCCGAAGAACAGAGCCGAGCCGAACAGGCCGAGCAGCAGAGCCGCACCCAAGCCCTGGCGCTTTGGCCCGGCCTTGCTGAGCAGGGCGAGCAAGGCAAGGATACCGCCTTCGCCGCGATTGTCCGCGCGCATGACGAACAGCACATATTTGACCGTGACAACCAGGAACAACGACCAGAGCACCAGCGACGCGATGCCGAATATGTTGCCCGGATCGGCCGTCAGCCCGTTCTCCTCACTGAAGCATTCGTGGATCGCGTAGAGCGGGCTGGTGCCGATATCGCCGAACACTACCCCGATGGCGCCGGCCGACAGCGCCGCAAGCCGGCGTGGATCGGCGGCACCGAGGCGGAGTGTTGCGACCATCTGGGCTCCCTCACGCGCGGCGCTGGTTTTCTTGAGGCGACGCGTGCGACGGCCCAGTTCGAGGAATTTCCGGAACTCCATCACCTCGTCCTTCGACAGGCATGATGGGTATCGCGAAACCCATGGCTATGTCCATTGAGCTTCACGATCGAATCAGGGCAATCGGTTCGGGCGTTAACCTGAACCGATTGCCCTGGATCACCTCGCCGTCACGATCCCGCTGGCCGCGCCATATGACAGATGCATGGCGGCATGTCGCGCGCGCAGCGGCCTTGACAGGAGGGGGGCGGCGAAGACATATCAACGCCGACCGACGGTTTGGCACGGGGTCGTAGCTCAGTTGGTAGAGCGCGACGTTCGCAATGTCGAGGTCCGGGGTTCGATTCCCCGCGGCTCCACCAAATCTACGGAAAACAAGGGGTTGGCGAGCGATCGCCGACCCCTTTTTCATGCCCTAGCCCAAGACCAGCAGGTGGGCGCTGCCCGGCTTCGGCACCGGCCGGCCCTCTGGTGCCGAGGCCGGAGCGAATTCCGCACTCGGCAGATAGATCCGCCCGGTCTTGGGATCGAGTGCCCCGGTCCGGGCACCACGTTCCGTCGGCACGGAGCCGACCACGGCCGGGGTGGTACCCTGCGACGAGATCAAGGTCAGGCTGCCGTCGCCGCCGCAGGGGACCAGGAACAGGTGGCGCGCCGCATCGAAGATCGCGGCATCCGGGCGCTGCCCGATCGGCAGGGTGGCGATAACCGCCGCCTTCGCCGGATCGACGGCCTTGGCGACGCCATTGGCACAGACCGACAGCAGCACACCGCTGGCCGGGTCGCGCGCCAGCCCGCTCGGATCCTCGCAGCCGGTCAGTGCCACCATTCCCGTCACCTTGCGCAGGGCGATGTCGATGATCGCCAGCTCGCTTTTGTCCTCGACATTGACAAAGGCCTGGCCGGCACCATCGACCGCGACGAATTCCAGCGCCCCACCGACCGCGATCGTGCCGACCGCCTTGGCCGTATTGGGGTCGATCAGCGTGATGTCGCCGCTCTTGCCGTTCATCACCAGCACGAGCCCGGTCTTCGGATCCATGATCGCGGCATCGGGCTTCGTTCCGGTCGCGATCTCGGCCAGGATCTTGCCGCTATCGGCCTCGGCGATGGTGGCGGTGTTGCTGTCGCCATTGGTGCTGAGGATGCGGCCGCGGGTCAGCGGCACGACAGCATGGACCCGGGCGCCCGGCACCAGCTTCGGCGTGAGTTTGCCGGTATCGAGATCGAGCACCATCACACCGTCGCCGCGGGCGAGATAGAGCCGCCGCGCCCTGGCATCGACCGAGGCATAATCCCAAGGCCCGTCCGGCATGGCGATGCGATCGAGGATCTTGAGCGCTGGCGCCGCCGCATCGGCGGCGAGTGCCGGGGCGGCGGAGAGGCTCCAGAGCAGGGCGCAGCAGAGAATGGGGCGCAGTGACAAGATGGGCCTCCCTGGGTGGATGCTGGAAAGGCGCTGATAAAAGGCGAGCATATCCCGGCAGCGCGACGAGGAAGTTACAGGAAAACCGATAGCCCGTCAGAGCCGTACAGCAGGGCCGGATGCGGCAAATTGCTAACCCTGCGCGCCCAGCAGCTCCGCCACCACGCGTTCGAGCCGGCGCAGCGTGTTGCACTGCGTCACCAGCGTGCAATAGGGCGCATAGCGCAGCATGTCCGAATCGCCGGTGCCCCAGGAGGTGCGGGCCTCGGGGTTGAGCCAGATCAGGCGCTTGGCGCGTTCGCCGATGCGCTTCAGGATGTCGGTGCGCGGATCGGCGAAATTGCCGCGGCCATCGCCCAGGATCAGCACCGTGGTCCGACGCGTCACCGCAGCCATGAAGCCGGCGTCGAAATCGGCCAGCGCCCTTCCGTAATTCGACGAACCGAAGCCGATGCTGCGCATGATCTCGCCGATTGCGGCATCGATCTCCAGCGTCTCCAGGATTTGGCTGACCTCGATCAGCGATCCCGAAAAGGCGAAGGCGCGGATATCGGACAGCGCCTCATTGAGCGCATAGAGAAACAGCAGCAGGAATTCTGCCGCCGCCGCGACCGAGCCGCTGACGTCGCACAGCACCATGAGCCGGGGCTTCTCGACATGCCTCTGTTTCCAATGGGTTATGAAGGGCACGCCGCCCCAGCCGGCATTGCGCCGGATCGTCCGCCGGGCGTCGAGCTGACCGCGATTGCGGCGCCGGCGCGGCCTTGCATAGCGGTCGCGCAGCCTTTTGGCCATGGCTCGGACGATGACGCGCATGCGGGCGAGGTCGCGCCGGTCGAGGGCGGTCAGCCGGGCGTTGCGCAAAGCCTCCTCGCGCAGCTTCTCGGTTTCGCCGCGGCTGAACAGCACGAGGTTGCGGTCGACCAGCTCGCGCACCTGCTCGCCGAGCGCCGCGCGGGCCCGCTGCTGGGCCCGCGCTGACTCCGGCGCTTGCGCGGAAAGCGCGGCGATGTCGCGTTCGAGCTGCTCGAGGCCCATGCCCTCCAGAATGCGCCGGGCGAATTGATTGACCTGGGTGAAGAGCCGGATCTCCGACAGGCCGGCCGCCTCGGCCGCCTCGGCCATGGCAGCAGAAAGCGCCGCCTGGTCGCCGGCCAGCAGCGCCTGCGTCAGCTCACCGGGCTCGCCGCTTTCGGGCGGCGGTGCCGCCGGCGCCTCCTCCGGCTGTTCGGGGGTCGCGGCGGCACTGAAATAGAGCTCGAAGCAGGCATCGAGCGCCTGTTTCTCCTCCAGGCTCTTGGCCAGCGACAGGGCCAGCGCATCCTTGAGCGCCGTCCGGTCGGCATAGCCCACGGCCTCGACCGCACGCAGCGCATCGATGCTCTCGGCCGGCGAGATCCGCACCCCGGCCCCGCGCGCCGCCCGGAAGAAACGGAGCAGCGGCTCGTGCATCGCCCCTAGCTCCCGGCCCGGCCGGCGCGGGCGACCAGATCCGGCACCTGGATCGCCGCCGCCTGCATGTCGGCCTCGTATTTCAGCAGCAGATTCAGCGTGTCCCGCACCATCTCGGTCTCGAGCGATGTCACATGGAGCAGCAGCAGGGCCCGGGCCCAGTCGATGGTCTCGCTGACCGAGGGCAGCTTCTTCAGGTCGAGCTTGCGCAGAAGCTGGACGAACCCGACGATCTGCTGGCGCAGCACGGCCTCGATGCCCGGCACCCTTGTCTCGATGATGCGCGATTCGAGCCGCGCCTCCGGAAAGCCGATATGCAGATGCAGGCAGCGCCGCTTCAGCGCATCGCCCAGATCGCGCCCGGCATTGGAGGTCAGGATCACGATCGGCGGCACGATTGCGGCGATGCAGCCGATCTCCGGGATGGTCGCCTGGTAATCCGATAGCAATTCAAGCAGGAAGGCCTCGAATTCCTGCTCGGATTTATCGACCTCGTCGATCAGCAGCACGCAGCCCTTGGGCTGCTGCAGCGCCTGGAGCAGCGGCCGCGGCTCCAGGAACTCCTCGGAATAGAAGATGTCGCCGAAACTGTGCAGCTGCCGCAGGGCCCCGGCCAGCGTATCGGCATGACCCAGCACCTCGCCCAGCTTGTCCTTCAGAATCTGGGTATAGAGCAGCTGCTTGCCGTATTTCCACTCATAGAGGGCCTTGGATTCGTCCAGCCCCTCATAGCATTGCATGCGGATGAGCTTGAGCCCGAGCCAGCTCGCCAGCGCCTTGGCCAGCTCGGTCTTGCCGACCCCGGCCGGGCCTTCGACCAGAATCGGCTTCTCCAGCCGCTCGGCCAGGAACACCGCGGTCGCGATCTGGCGGCTGGCAATATACCCGGCCGCCCCCAGCCCCTGCTCGACCGCCTCGATCGAGGTGACCAGCGTATCGGTCCGGGCGGTCATGGCGCCGCCATCAAATGGCTGCAAGTCCTGATCATCGCGCGATCGTCTCCCTCATCCGCCCCGCCCGCAAGCGGGCGCCATTCGGTCTGAGCCGGGACGGTAAACCATGCTACCCAAGACTCAGGCGGAAGTACCCTGGCCGCGCATGCAAAGCTGCTGCGCAGGGCTAAGGCGACGCCCAAAATTATGATCGTCATTGCGAGCGTAGCGAAGCAATCCAGCCTTCGGTGCGGTGGCCCTGGGTTGCTTCGCTACGCTCGCAATGACGGCTTTGGATTGTTGTCGTAGCCGATTTTCTTAAATTTGGGCGCGACTCACGTCACCGTCACGAAGTGGTCGCCATCCAGCCGCGACAGCACCCCCGTATGGACGTCGAAGCTGAAGCCGTGCAGCTTCAGCCGGCCGGCTTCAACGGCTTCGGCGATCCAGGGAAAGGTCATGAGATTGGCCAGCGACAGGCGCACGATCTCACCCTCGTAATGGCGCAGCGTGTCCTCGCTCGCGACCTGCTCGGGCATTGGCGCCAGCACGGATTTGGCGATCGCCATCCAGGATTCGACGAAATCGGGCGCCTCGGCGGGTGCCCCCTCGACCATCGCCTTGACGCCGCCGCACTGGGCATGGCCGAGCACGACGATGCGCGCCACCTTGAGCACGCGCACGCCGAATTCGAGCGCAGCACTCGAGCCATGGGCATGGGCATCGGGCTGATAGGGCGGGACCAGCCCGGCGATGTTGCGGACGATGAACATCTCGCCCGGCCCGGCGCCGAAGACGCTTTGCGGGTCGACCCGCGAATCCGAGCAGGCCACGACCAGGGTTTCCGGGCGCTGGCCCGTCTTGGACAGGGCTTCGTACCGGGCGCGCTCCGTCGGCCATACCTCGGACCGGAACCGGCGATAGCCTTCGATGAGACGGTCCATTGCTCTCCTCTGCTGAAAACGGCCCAAGGTTGCGCTGCACCATACGGAACTTCTCTCGGGATCGCGAGCGGCGACCGCACCGCCGCCGCAGGAATCCCACCCGATCAACACGGATAATTGCGATCGAAACCCGGTTTATTTGCAAGCGGCGCGGCGGCACCAGGGCTAGAATGACCGCCAGCCGCGGGAACAAGGCGGCATCGCGACCACGGGAGGACACGCCCATGAAGCTTCGTATCGTCACGGCGATGCTGCTCGCCGCTGCCCTGCTCAGCACCGAAATCACCCACGCCGAGAATACCGCACCCCCGGCCTATCCGCTCGATGCCATCCCGGACAAGATGCCGTTCAACACACCCTATGGCGCGCCGATCCCGCTCCAGCGCGCCCAGGCGCTGGTACAGGCAGCTGTGGCCGAGGCAACCAAGCGCGGCTGGGCGATGAATGTCGCGGTCGTCGATTCCGGCGCCAATCTGGTCGCCTTCGGACGGATGGACGGGGCACAGCTCGCCTCGATCGCGGTTTCCGAACACAAGGCGCGCACCGCGGCGAAGTATCGCCGGCCGACCAAGGCCTTCGAGGAAGGCATCCAGAAATCGGGCTTCAACTACATCATGACGCTCGACGACGTCGTCGCGTCGCGCGGCGGCATCCCGCTGATCGAGGACGGCAAGCTGATCGGCGCCATCGGCTGCTCCGGCGGCAGCGGCTCGCAGGACGAGGTGGTCTGTGCGGCGGCGGCGGGGACGATCAATAAATAGGGTGGGGCGAGGCAGTCCTTCTCCTGCATTGAGGCTGTGAAGAAATTACTGGAACCTGAGACCCCTTAGTGGGGCGGTCGTCCCTGGCCGCCCCACTGTAAGAACTGGCTGGCGGGCCGCGTCTCAACCTGCGAAATCGATCGTCTTCAGAACCACCTGCCGCCCGTCCCAAGCCCGCGCGGCTGCCGCCCCGGCCGCAAAGCCCTGCAACAGCGGCGGCGAGGTCTGGATGAACTCGTAGAGGATACCGGGCTCGGCCGGCGCTTCGAGATAGACGACGCTTGCGGCCGCATTGCCCGCCTCGAAGGCGACCGACAAGCCGCGGGCCAATGCCAGCGCCTTGTCCCGTGCCAGATCGTCGGTCATCCAGGCGATGTGATGCATGCCGACCAGAATTCGGCCGCCGGCATCCTGATAGGGCGATGCCGTCCGGCTGGTCGGCTGGATGAGTTCGATCTGCAGCCCGTCCTGATAGGACAGGCCGACATCGATCCGGACGACGGTGTCCCGGCCGCGGCACTGCCCGACCAGTTCGACATTGCGGTAGAGTGTCCAGGGGCCGATGCCGGCGTAGCGGCTCCAGCGCCCCAGGCTGGCCGGCAGATCCTCGACCAGATAGGCCACCTGCCGGATCGGCCCGAATTCCTGCGCGCTCATTTCAGGCCTTCCGCCGGATCTCGCTGCGCCAGGTCTTGTCCTTGGCCTGGTCGAAAGCGGCGTCGGACAGGAACTGGTCGTAGCGCTGCCGCGCCACCGGCACCGGGCCGTCGCCATCGCAGAGCAGCGGCGTCCCCTCGTAGCGCTGGCGGTCCCAGATCACCTTGTCCTGGTCGAGCTGCTTGCAGATGTCGCGGATGAGCGCCCGGGCCAGGCCGGCCATGGCGCCATCGGCCTCTTCCTGCGGCTGGGTGAAGGCGAAGCGGACATGGATCTCGTCGCGCTCGACCGGGGTGATGGCGCTGACCAGCAGCGTCTCGGAAATACCCTGGAAGCGGACGCAGCCCTGGCCGGGGCTGGTGTTCTCGCTGATGATGGCGCCATCGACCTCGCCGCGTGGCGTGCCCAGCTTGGCGCGGGTGATCGAGCGCATGCGATGCCCCTCGATCACGGTCTCGCTGTCCGGAAAAGCGGCGGTACGATGGACATAGAGGAAATGGGCGAGATCGACGGCATTGTCATGCATGTTGCGGATCGCGTTGAACACGCGCCACTCGAAGCTCCGATAGGGTGTCCAGCCCGGCGATCCGATTTCGGGATAGGCCTCGATCTGCCAGAGCGGCGGCGTATTACCCGGGTGATACCAGATCCAGACGAAGCCGTTGCGCTCGACCACCGGCCAGGCGCGCACGCAATTCTCCTTGCGTGCCTGGGGTGGGATGGTCCGGGCGTAAGGCACCTGGGTCGCCGCCCCGGCGCCATTCCAGTGCCAGGCATGGAACGGGCATTCGAGGTCGTTGCCGGCGACCCTTCCGCCATGACCCATATGCGCACCCAGATGCCGGCAATAGGCGTCGAGCACCCGCGCCTGGCCATCGGCACCGCGCCAGGCGACCAGCTCGCGGGCGAAATAGCGCAGCGCCTTCACGTCGCCGATCGCGAGTTCCCCGGCATAGCAGATGGCGTACCAGCCGAAGGGAAACGCCTCGGTCAGGCCGCGCTCCTCGGGCGGCAGCCGGTTCGGCAGATCCGCCTTGCGCCAGGCGACCAGGTCCTCACCCTTCAGCCCGGCCAGCAGAGACCATACGGAAGCCGGCGAGGTGCGGGCATCGATCAGGGCTTCATCCGGCATGTCACGGCACCTTTCGGTCTGAGGCGGGAGATGCATCGGTCAGTGGGGCGGGCGTCCCTGCCCGCCTGCCGGCGCAGCCGGCATCCCTCCGCCGACCCAAAGCACCGAGCGGTTGCCTTTGCCGCCTCTGGCGGCATCGCGGGCAGGGACGCCCGCGCCACTGACTATTGGCGTTCATTTTCGACTCCTCACAGCTTCAGGAGGCGCTTGGCGTTCTCGTAGAGGAATTTCGGCCAGACCTTGTCGGCGAAGGGCACATCGCAGAGTTCGGCGAAGATCCGGTCCAGGCTGAGGCCCATGGGGAAATAGCCGGCATAGAGGATCTTGTCGGCGCCGCGGCTATTGGCGTAGTCGACGATCACCTGGGGGTAATGCCTGGGGGCAAAGGCGCTGGTCGAATAAAACAGGTTCGGGTATTTCAGCATGAGCTTGACGGCCAGATCCGCCCAGGGCTCGGCACCGTGGCGCATGACGAATTTGAGTTCCGGGAAGAACCAGCAGACCTCGTCGACCAGCTCGACCCGCTGCGGCGCCATCGGTACGCGCGGTCCCGGCACGCCGACATTGACGAAGATCGGCAGGTCGAGATCGATACAGGCGGCGTAGAGCACATACATGCGCTTGTCATCGATCGGGACCTGCGGGTTGCAGCCGCAGGGAAACACGCTCACCGCGCGGACATCGTAATCCCGGGTCAGCTGGCGCAGCCGGCGGATTTCCTCCATGCCTTGATTGGGATCGACCGGCACGTCGAACACGAAGCGATCGGCGAAGCGGTCGCGCGCGATCCGGTGCATGTCGGAAAAGCCGCTGATGCCGATCAGCGCCCGCTCGATGTTGAACCGGTCCATCTGCGCCACCGCCCAGCCGACCGGGTCGTCGAGCCGCTCGATATCGGGAATATCCTTGAACATGTACTGCGCCGGCATGGCGAAATCGCGGCTCTCGCGGTCGCGGTAGAGCGGCTTGAAGGAGTCATAGGCCGCCGTCAGCCCCTGGACATCGGGCAGGCCGAACATCAGGTCGATGACTTTGCTGTCCTCCGGATAGGCCATGTTTCTCCTCTCGGGCTCAGCCGGCCCAGGTGCTGCGGAGCGCCGCCTTGTCGATCTTGCCGGTGGCAGTGCGGGCGAAGGGCTCGGGCAAGAGGACGAATTGCGACGGCAGCTTGTAGCTGGCGAGCCGGGCCCGGCCGAAATCGAGCATGGCCTCGGGTTCGAGCGTTGCACCCGGCTGCGCCACCGCGGCCAGCACCACGCGCTCGCCCCAGCGTTCGTCCGGCACGCCGAAACCGGCCACTTCAAGCACGCCGGGAAACTGCTGAAACACCCGTTCCAGCTCGGCGCAATAGATGTTTTCGCCGCCACGGATGATGACGTCCTTCAGGCGATCGACGATGGTGATGAAGCGGTCCGGGTCGAGATGGCCGATATCGCCGGTCTTGAACCAGCCATCGCTGAACGAAGCGGCATTGGCTTGCGCCTGGTTGCAGTAGCCGGCCATGACCAAAGCTCCCTTGACCCAGATCTCGCCGATCCCGCCGACCGGCAGGACATGACCTTCGGCATCCACGATGCGGATCTCGACACCGGGCAGGATCCGGCCGGCCGCCTGGGGATTGGCCAGATACTCGGCCCCGGTGCCGGCGGCGATGGCGCCGTTGGTCTCGGTCATGCCATAGCCGCCGCCGGGCGCCGCCTGGGGGAAATGCTGGGCCAGCCGGGCCAGCAGATGCGGCGGCGTCGCCTGGCCGCCGATGCCGAGAATGCTGATCGAAGCAAGATCGGCCTCGGCGAAACCTGGGCAGTTCAGCACGTCCCAGAACAGCGAGGGCGGGCCCTGGAGGCTGGTGATGCGCTCCGCGGCGATCAATGCCAGGGCTGCGGCCGGATCCCAGCGCGCCATCATCACCAGCTTGCCGCCCAGGCTGAGCGCCGCCAGCAGCGAGGCCGAGACGCCGCTGACATGGAAGAATGGGAAGATCGCCAGTGACGCCATCTGCGGCAGCCCGGCCGCCAGGATCTGCGGCTCGAGCCCCCGCTGCCGGGCAGCGCTGGCCAGATAGGCGGCCCCGCTATGGCGCAACCCGAAGAGGAAGCTGGCGACGCCGCGATGGGTCAGCATGGCACCCTTGGGCCGGCCGGTCGTGCCCGAGGTGAACAGGATCATCGCGATATCATCGGGCTCGGCGGCCGAGACATGGAGCGGTGCCGGCGTGAGATCGATCGCCGCGCCATCGGATTTGCGGAACCCGCCATCGGCCTCGGCAATGAGGATCGCTCCGGGATAGTGACCCGCCAACACCGCTTCCTGGCGCGGCTCAGCGATCAGCAGGGCGCAGCCGGTATCGTCAAGGGCATGGCGGATCTCATCCGCCGTGCCGCGGCTGTTGACCAGGACAGCCGTCGCCCCGGTCAATTGGATGGCGAGGAAGGCGACGACCCATTCCGGCGAGTTGCGCATGGCAATCGCGATCCGCACGCCGCGAGCAGCACCCATGGCGTCCCGCAACCACGCAGCCAGGGCAGCCGCCCGGCCCAGCGTGTCGCCATAGCTCAGCCGGCGCGCGCCGCTGACCAGGAAGATCCGCTCGTCATACTCCTGCGCCTGGCGGATCAGATGCGACAGGTTGGGCGGCAGATGGCGGTAGGTCTTCAGCGTCGCGCCGCCGACCACCCGATCGACCAGTTCGAACGGCGCACCCGGCGCCGCCAGAGCCGATCTCAGCTGGTCGAGTTCAATCAGGACCGACACGCAACGCCTCTCCTGTTCGCGGGTTTGAAGTGAGCGCTATTTTTATAACGAGTTATAGAATTCTCGTCGAGTCCTTCACTCCGCCGCCCCCAGCTGCCGCATCCGGTCGAGCATTGCCGGCCGTTCATCGGCGGTGCAAAGGCCGGTCAGCACCAGCAATATTGCCATTTCCAGCTCCTGCCGCAGCAGATCCTGGGTGCCGCGCTGCATCAGCCGGTGCTGCAGCGAGCCGGAAATGCCATGGGCCAGATGCTGCGCCAGGATTGTCGCCGGCACGGCCGAGGACAGCAGCCCCCGGTTCTGCAGGCGCTCCAGCGGCCCCTCATAGAGCCGGAAGCTGAAATCAAGCGCCGCCCGCTGCCCCTCGGCACTTTCCTGGGCGACCAGAGTGACGATCATGCGCCGGTAGAAGTGCCGGTTCGGGTAATAGACCCCCGCCAGCGAGCGCGCCAATCCGGTGACCCAATCGGCCAGACTCACGCCGGCTGGCGCCCCCAGATCGGCGATCTGGCCGAAAATATCGGCCCGCACGATCTCGACCAGAATGCTCGATTTCGATCCGAACAGATTATAGGGCGTCGCCAGGCTGACCCCAGCCCGCTCGGCCAGGCTCGGCATGGTGAAATCATGGCTCGCATCGTCGCGGATCATCACCCGCGCCGCCTCCAGAATGGCGCGCCGCCGCGCCGCCTTGTTGAGCTCCCGCACGCCCATGCCGATGTCCTCGCTGCGCGCCGCGCCCCTGGCGATTACGCGCTCACGGCAAACTATGATGTCACGTGGATCTGGCGAAGGGTTTTCTGGCCGCGTCCATCACGCCGCGGTCGCGGTCCGATAGGGTTGAATCAGCACATCCGCTGGAAGCGACAGCAACGGCCCCAGGGCGCGGATCATCGGCAGCGTCAGCAGCCGTTTCCGCGTCAGAATCTCGGACACCCGGCCCCGTCCGCCGATTGCCGGTTCGAGATCGCGCCGGTCCAGCCCTTTCTGTTCCATCATGAATTCGATCCCCGAGATCGGATCCGGGGCGTCGATCGGGCAATGCCGGGCCTCGTAGGCCTCCACGAGAGTCGCCAGAATATCGAGTCGGTCCTCGCCCGCCGAGCCCGGCACCGCATCCATCAGCGCCGAGACCTCGGCGAGAGCAGCCTCATAATCGGCTTCGGTGCGGATTGGCCGGACGTTCATGGTCGATGCCTTCTAAACAGAACTCACTTGATAGTGCCACATATCGTAGCGCTACAAAGGCTGTCGATCTGGCGGCCCCTCACCCGCTTGGCGGGAGAGGGAGGGGCCCGCGTCAGTGGGAGGGTGAGGGTCACAGGCGCTAACTTAAGGAATCTCCGCCGCTGTCGGAGCGCGAGAAAAAGGGGTCAGAGTGAATTTCCTCGACGCGCGTGGCCCGCGCGGGAAAGGATGTGGCGGGAAATTCACTCTGACCCCTTTTTCTCGAGGGCTCGGACGGAGCAGGGAATCCCTTAAGTTAGCGCGTATGAGGGTGAGGGTGGGCGCTCCGAGCGCGCGGCGAGGCGGTGGCGAGGTCGGAGCACCCACCCTCACCCGGCTCGCTCCCGCTCGCCACCCTCTCCCGCCAAGCGGGCGAGGGTTCTGCAACCCGTTTTCGGATCTGTGGCCCGTCCAAGTCAATCTTGCCCCATCACCCCGGCCCTGTCGCCACCCAGCGCAGCCGCATCGACTCGATCGTACATTCCGGCGACAAGGCCGGCGCCACCGTCAGCGCGCGCACGATGACCCAGTCAATCCCGCGCCCGAGCAGCAGGCACGCCGGCACATCGACCGCGAACAGGTTATTGCCCATTTTGGCCGCACCCTTGCCCTTGGCCGGGCTATACCAGCGCTTCAGCGCCAATCCCGGTGCCCGCAATTCGAGCGCCAGCCTTCCGCCGGGCGGCACCGCGCTCAGCTGCACCTCGAGCTCGATCCGCAGATTGCCCCAGGGCGACAGATCCGCCGGCACTGGATTGACCACGGCGAGACCCTCGGGCATCGCCAGGAACGGTGCGCTCTCGATGACGTGCCGGCGCCGCGGTCCCGCGGGCGGTTTGGCCTGGCGTTCCAGCATGGCGACGGCACGCTTGCCGGCAGCGTCGCGCACGGCGTCGATCAGGGCCGGATGGTCGGGGTCGAAACCCATGGCATGGGCTTCGAAATCCTTGAGGAAAGGCTCGCGCACCCGCCCGGTCAGGCGTTTCAGCACGGCAGCCGGCACCGGCAGCCCGATCCGCTCGACCAGCAGCAGCAGGCCGGCGGCGACATAGGGTTCGACCGAGCGCGCCACGGCCTCGGCTTCGAAGACGCCCCAATCGACCGCGCCGGCGCGAATCAGACCCGCCGTGTCGAGCGCCCAATCGGCGACCGGCTCCGGTGTATAGAGTGCCCCGTGACAGAGCCCGTGCAGCAACTCGTCGGCCGGGCTCGGCACCAGCACCGGCACGGCCTGCAGCATGGCCGGTCTTGCGCGCTGCCACAGCCCGTCATCGGCGCCGGGGTGGCGGCTCATATAGAGGGCCGAATGATGCAGATCGACCTCGCCCTTGCCGTGGCGGAAGCCGATCGCGTGATGCATCGGGAAGATCCGGCGGATTGTCTCCGGTTCGAGCCGGCCCTGATGGGCCGCGTCCGGCGCCGGCAGCCAGCCGATCCGGTCGGCGATCTCCAACGCCCGTGGCCATTGCCCGCGCGGCACCAGCACGTCGATGTCGCGCAGCAGCCGGCCGGATGCGGCGACGGGATCCTGCGCCAGCCTGGCACCGCCCTTCAGCACCAGCAGCGGAATACCGGCCTGATGCAGCGCCGCCAGCAGCGGGCGTCCGGCCGCGAGCGTGGTCTGCGTCCGGGTCCAGACGTAGCGGCTGATGCCCTTGATACGCGGCAGATAGGGCGTTGCCGGGTCGAGCGCCGCCAGGCGCGGCGCCAGCGCCGACAGCAGCCGCACCTCGGCCCAGGCCGTGGTGTCGAGATCGCGCAGCTCGGTCCAGCGCCGCCAGGCCGCCGCCGCGGCCGCGGGCTCGGCCAGGACTGCGATCAGCAGCAAAATCTGGGTTTCCGGCGGCCGGTAGCGCCGCAGCGCCGGATGGCTCATGGCCCGCCCGCCTCGGTGCGCCGACGGGCAATCGCCGCACGCGCGACCTTGATGAAGCCCGAGTCGCGCAGCGCGGTGCGGTGCGACAGGCTGCCGGGGTGAATCCGGCGGCGCAGCACCAGTGCTTCCGGCATGGCCAGGCGCAGCCCGGCCCGGCGGGCACGGTCGCACCAATCGATGAAATAGCCGGCTTCCATGTCGGCGGGGAAATTCCCGACCCGCTCGAAGCTGGCGCGGCGGATCAGCAGCGCGCCGAGCAGCCAGGCCGGCACCGGATCGGTCTCGATCCGGAAGCGCCCGGCCTGATCGGGCGGGACCGAGGGGCAGAGGAAGCATTCGACCTGGCCGAACACACCGTCGAGCATCGGATCCTCGGCCAGGATCCGGGTCTGCAATGCCAGCTTGTCCGGAGGCCATAGATCGTCGGCATCGAGGAAGGCGAGGAGATCGCCGCGGCTGGCGGCACTGCCGGCATTGAGCGCCGCCGGGCCCCCCTGCTGGGCCTGCCGCAGCACGCGGGCGCCATGGGCCGCGGCGATCTCGGCCGTCGCATCGGTCGAGCCGTCGTCGACCACGATGATCTCATCGACCGGCGCGGTCTGCGCGGCGACGCTCTGCAAGGTTTCGGCCAGAGTCGCCGCGGCATTCCAGGCCGGGCAGATCAGGCTGATCACGGTGCCGGCTCCACAAAGCCTTCGAACGGCGGCAGGTCGCCAACCAGGCCGAGCGCCCGCCGCCGCGCCATCGAGAACGCCACGGCGCGGCTGAAATCGAGCGCCCGGCGCGGATCGGGCTGGACCGTCATCGAACCGGGATGGCGGCGGTAATAGAGCGTGACCGCGCGCAGGATGGTGAAGGGGATGGCCTGCTCGCGGATCCGCAGCAGCAGATCGACATCCTCGCTGTAGCGCAGGCGCTCGTCGAAGCCGCCGATCCGGTCGAACAACCCGCGTCGATAAAGGCAGGTGCCGAGATGGACGTGGAAGAAAGTCTCGGTCCGCGACCCCTCGACCGGCGCCAGGCTCACCGGATCGAGATCCTCGAAATAGCGCACAAAGCCCGAGACCATATCGACATCGGGGGCGGCATCGAGCCGGGCCGCTTGGCGCACCAGCTTGTCGGCCGGCCAGATGTCGTCGGCATCGATGAAGGCGATCAACCCGCTGCTGGCCTGGGCCAGGCCGAGATTGCGCGCCGGGCCGGGGCCGCAGGGATCGGCCTCGATGCGCCGGATCGGCAGGCCGGACTCGGCAAGGGTGGCGACCAGGTCGGCGGTGCCGTCGGTCGAGCCGGGATCGATGACCAGGATTTCCGCGACCGGCACGGCCTGGCGCGTGATCGAGGCCACGGCGTCGGGCAGGAACTGCGCCATGTTCAGCGCCGGAATGATGACGGAGATGTTGCCGGTCATCATGCTGCTCGGGCCAGGAAATCGTCGATCACGGCCACCGCCTCGAGCGGCTCGCGCCCCAGCTCCAGCCGATAGCTCGGCAGCCGGCGCAGCAGCTCCGTGCTCTTGGCCAGCACAGAGCCGGCCGCCCCGCGCAGCAGGAACACGGTCGAGGGCACCAGCGCCCGCATCGCCAGCCCCGCTCCGGCCGGCACCAACCTGGTCTGTGCCGACCCGGTCACGACCGGCAGCAGCACCGCCTTCAGGCGCAGGGCGCGGGCGTAGCTCTCGGGCCGAACTTCGCCCAGATGGATGCGTGCCTTCTGTTCGGGCGCGCGGTGTGGATTGCCGATGGCGGCCAGAAATTGCGGCAAGAGGTCGAGGCTCGCGGCATCGAGTTTGATCGTGTCGTAGAGCGCATGGGCCTGCACCGTCGCCGGTTCCACCAGCACGAAATCATCGCCGGTGGTCAAGAGGCCGGCCAGCACGGCTGCCGCCGTGGTCGTCGATTTGCCCGATCCGCCCGGCCCGGCCAGCAGCACGCCGGCGCCGTTCCGGCCGATCGCGGCGGCATGGAGCAGCAGCGCCGGCCCGCTCGCCGCATGCCAATGTAGAACGTCTCGCAAGGGTGCCGAATCCTCCCATTCCGGCAGGGCTGCCGCATCGGCGGTCCAGATCACGGCCAGCCGGCGCGGCGCCGAGAATACGCGCCAGGTCCGCGTATCGGGATCCCAGCGCAGGGTCAGACCCAGATCCGGCCGCTCATGCAGCCGTTCCAGATGGCTCTTGTCGGTCACCGGGAAATGCCAGCCGGAAGGTGATCCGAGCCCGGTCGCCACCCCGTCGAGGGCGATGATCCGCAGCGCCGCCGGTGCCGCTTCGGTGGCGGCGAAGGCAATGGCCCGGGTCAGCCGGGCGGCATAGAGCCCGCCGCCGACCTGCAGCGACAGGCGAACCGCACCGAAATCGAAGCCCCGCCCCGGCAGATGCTCGACGGCGGCGAAATGCTCGGCCCGGTCGAGCAGCGCCTCGCCGAATTGCGCGATCGGATCCAACGGCAACGCCGCTGCCAAGCCGGCTTCAGTCCAGCGCGAATGGCGGCGGCCGGTGCGGCCAGCCGTCGAAATCATGCACCTCGTGGACCGGATCGATGGCGATCAGCTCCTGCAGATCGTGGAAGGCCTGGACGATCGGCGGCGCCCACACGCCGCCGAGGCGCGCCAGCGGGCTCAGATCCGTCGGCAGTGCCGCCGCGGCGTCGAGCTTGAGCACGCAGCCTTCCTCGACCAGAATCTCCAGCATTGCCGCGATCATTCCCGCCGCGTCTGCCGGCAGTGCCGGCACTTCCCGGGCGAGCAATCCGACCAGCGCCTCGACCGAGACCGGCTGCTGGATCAGCAGCCACAGGGTCGGCGCCGATTGGCGGAGGCTGAAATAGGTGCCGCGCTCCAGATTGATCAGCACGGTTTCCTCGTCGAAGGCCTCATGGGCGACCGACGCGCTATTGGCGACATAACAGACCGACATTCGACCTCTCGATCCGGCGGAGTGCAGCGGCGGTCACGCTAACGGAAGTGCTGCCGCCGGGTCCAACCAAATCCGGCTCAGGCCTGCCGCACCCGCTGGCCGAGCGGCCGCGGCAGCGTGCGCAGGAGTGCCACCAGGGCGACACCCAGCGTGATCGCCAGCACGAAGACGGCCGGGCGGAGGCCGGTGATTGTGGAGAAATTGGCGGCGAGGATGCGGCCGAGATCGACGCCGCGGGTGAGGTTGAAATAAGCGGCCTCGCCAAAGCCGGTGAGAGCCGTCGCCGCCAGGCTGAGCCCGGCCAGCCGCCACGGGACAACCGGCCCGAGCCAGGCCAGCAGGCGATACCCCATCAGCCACAGATAGAGCCCGCCCATCACCGTCGCCTCGCCGACGAAGAGCTTGGACTGCATGAAGAAATGGATCGTCGCCAGCATGGCGATGCCGTAGCCGGCCTGGTGCAGGCGACGCCAGTTGCGGCCGCCGATGCGGCGGATCATGGCATCGGTCGAGGTCGCCGCCAGCGCCGCGAGCCCGAGCACGGCCACGGCGCCGATGGTGAGATAAATCCGACTGACGATCTCGCTCAAGACCTTGGCCAGGTCGAACGCCTGGTCGACGACATAGCCCGAGACATGGGCCACGACATAGCAGAAGGCGGCGACCCCGATCATCCGGCGCAGCAGGATCAGTTGCGGCCAGCGCCAGGCCTGCCGCAAGGGCGTGATCGCCAGCGCCAGGAACAGCAGGCGGATGGTCCAGAGCCCGAGCTCATGGATCGCCTCGGTGACCGGCCTGGCCCCGAGCTCGCCCAGCAGCGCCTGACCGAGCACCCAGAGTCCGGGCAGAAACAAGGCCGCAAAGCCGACGGCCTTCAGCGGCGAGAACCGGCCGTTGCGCTCGCGCCATGGAAACTTGGTCACCCGATCACCTTCGACAGAAACGAAAACCCATCGCGGCAAGATGGGGATTTGTGGGCCGGAGCACCATCAATTTCCCGCGAGCGGGCGCCGCGGTGCTGGATATTGAAGCTGCGATCTATGAACCCTATCATGCGGGGCCACGCCGCCCGACCTTGGTCCCGAGAGATCGCCATGAACCTTCGCCGGATCGCTGTCCTAGCCCTGCTGCTCCTGCTGGCCCGGCCGGCCGCTGCATCCGAGCCGCAATGGCAGCTTCTGCCGCCGATGCCGAGCCTGCCCAAGCCCGCTTCCAGCGGCTTCGCACCGGTCAACGGCATCAAGCTCTGGTATGCCGAATTCGGCCAAGGCGCCCCGGTCATCCTGCTGCATGGCGGGCTGGCCAATTCAGCCTATTGGGGCAACCAGGTGCCGGAGCTGGCCCGGCACTACCACGTCATCGTCATGGACAGCCGCGGCCATGGCCGCAGCACGCGCAGCGCCGAGCGCTATACCTATGAGCTGATGGCCAGCGACGTGATCGGCCTGATGGATTTCCTGAAACTGCCCAAGGCGGCCGTGGTCGGCTGGAGCGACGGCGCCATCATCGGGCTGGAACTGGCCATGCACAATCCCGACCGGCTGACCGGCGTCTTCGCCTTCGCCGCCAATTACAACCCGGCCGGAGTGCGCGAGGACCTCGACCAGAACGCCAATTTCAACGCCTTCATCGCGCGCTGCGCCGGCGAATATGCCAGGCTCTCGGCGACGCCGGACCAGTACCAGGCCTTCCTCGCCGACATCCACAAGATGTGGGACACCGAACCCAATCTCAGCCAGGAGTCGCTGCGCGCCATCCACTTGCCCATGATCATCGCCGATGGCGACCACGACGAGGCGATCAAGCGCGAGCAGACCGAGGAAATGGCGAAGCTTATCCCCGGCGCCGGGCTGCTGATCCAGCCCAATGTCAGCCATTTCTCGATGCTGCAGAACCCACGGCAATTCACCGACGATGTCGAGCATTTCCTGGCCAAGCTGCCGCGTTAGAGCCCGATTTAAACTCCTCCTCCCCTTGCGGGAGGAGGTCGGGAGGAGGGGTGCGCC
>Ga0302314_10005697_pt1 | contig 22652 bp, 24 predicted proteins | sample III_Palsa_N2_3_FD_200533 | JGI IMG/M metagenome (GOLD analysis project Ga0302314, IMG submission 200533) | Peat permafrost microbial communities from Stordalen Mire near Abisko, Sweden - III_Palsa_N2_3 | ecosystem: Environmental > Terrestrial > Soil > Palsa > Peat permafrost | place: Sweden... | reverse complement strand
CGTGGCAGCAGCCAGCGCCGCGGCCTCGGTCACGCGCACGAGTTCGAGGGCCAGATTTCGATCTGGCCGGATCAACCGTTCGCTATCGCTCACAGCATTCCCGGAGGTTTGCGGCGGGCGGTGCTCTCGTAGGTACGAGTCAAAGCGCCAAGCAGGATAAGCAAGCCGCCGAGCAGAGCGACGAACCAGCCAAGCCCGATCCCAATCTCACCTGACGGCCAGCCCGGACGATCGATCACGCCGCGGAACAGGATCAGCGTCAGCGCGATCAGTGCGATCACGGCCGTCAGCTCACCCCGTGGCCAGGTCAGCGACTGACGGCGGACCACAACCCAGGCGAGCACCAGCGGCGCCGCGGCCATCACCAGCAGTAGGTAGCCGACCGGTCCAAGCGCGGTCAGGCCGCTGCAGGTCGAGTGCGCCCCGCGGCAGGAGCCGAGATAGGCGTATCGGTTCTGCAGCGAGTACCAGCCCATGAACATCGACAACGCCAGCAATACGCCGCCGCCGACGGCGATTACCTCACTGCGGTCGAGCTCCCGGAGATGCATCGCCAGCAATCTACCGCGTTAGAGGTCCTCAACCGCGACATCAGGCCGGGCCACGCCGCTGCGCCGAGCGGCGTCCGCCACGGCCGCGGCGACGCTGTCATGGGCCGCTTGATCAAGCGGGTTTGGCACCAGCTCGCCCTCGGCCGCATGGTCGGCAATCGCCAGCGCGGCGGCGAGCTTCATCTCAAGGGTGATTCGCGAGGCGCCGGTTTGCAGCGCGCCTCGGAAGATCCCGGGATAGCCGAGCACGTTGTTGACGGCGCGGCCATCGGCGGCGAACGCCGCACCCGCCGCCATCGCTGCGTCCGGATCGATCTCCGGCTCGGGGTTCGACAGCGCCAGGATCACCTGACCGGGCCGGATCATCTCAGCGGTCAACAGGCCCGGCTTGCCGGTCGTCGCGACGACGACATCGGCCTGCGCCATCACCGTTTCCATCGAAGCCATCTCGATCCCGGCAGCCTGCGCACGCGCATGAGCTTCCTCGGAAGGGTCGAAGGCGACCACCCGCTTGGCACCACCCTGGACCATCAGCGAGGCGATCCCCAGTCCGGCAGCGCCCAGCCCGAGCTGGCCGACGGTCGCCTCGTGCAGCTCAACACCGGCGTTACGGCAGGCGACGATCGCTGCGCCGACAGACACTACGGCGGTGCCGTGGACGTCGTCGTGCATCACCGGCTGAGGCAACGCCTCGATCAGCCGGCGCTCAATCTCGAAGCATTCGGGAGCCGAGATGTCCTCCAGATGGATCCCGCCGAAGGTCGGCGCGATCCGCACGACCGTGTCAACGAACTCGTCGACATCGCTTGTGTCGATCAGGATCGGCATCGCCGAGATCCCCGCAAACTGGCGGTAGAAGACGGCCTTGCCCTCCATCACCGGCATCGACGCGACCGGGCCGATGTTGCCGAGGCCGAGCACCCGGGTGCCGTTCGTACAGATCGCGACGCTGCGATGGATCATCGTGTAGCGGACCGCCAGTTGCGGCGCCCGCGCGATCGCCAAACAGACCCGTGCAACGCCGGGGGTATAGACGTCGCGCATCTGCTGAATCGTCGTCACTGGCGAAACCGCCTCGATTCGCAGCTTCCCGCCCTGGTGGCGGATCAGCGCGCGGTCCTCGTAGAACAAAACCTTGATCCCCTCGAGCGCGCGCAGCGCAGCGGCGACCGCCTCGGCGTGCGCGGCATCACGGACCTCGACGGTGATCTCACGGACGGTGCGTTCGCGACCAATCGTGATCGTCACGAAGTCGCCGATCAGACCGTTTTCAGAGGCGATCGCGCCTGCCACGCGCGCCAGCTGACCAGGGCGGTGGGGAATCTCGATTCGGTAGGTGCAGTCGAGCATCGGCGACGCGACTGTAGTTCGTCGCAAGCCAGCGGCGCCCTTCCGGTTACGGTTTCACCACCATGTCGGCCCCCCGCTTCAAACAGCTGCTCCCCGCCGCCGGCGAGCTCGACGCACCGGCGTTCCTAAACCAGCTGGAGTTTCCCGCTCACCCGGACAGGCCTCACGTGATTACCAACTTCGTGATCAGCGCCGACGGTCAGGCCTCCTTCGACGGGCGTTCGGCGCCATTGTCTGACGCCGGCGACCGGGCGATGTTTCACGCCCTGCGTGGCCGGGTCGACGCGATCCTCGCCGGCACCAACACGATGCGGCTCGAGCGTTACGGCCGCACGCTCAAGGACGCCGACGCCCGCGCGGCCCGGCTCGCCGCCGGGCGCAGCGCTGAACCGCTGGCCGTATTGATCTCACGCAGTGGTCAGGTCCCGTTCGAGATCCCGCTGTTTGCCGAACCCGAGGCGCAGGTGATTGTGTTCTCGCCGCACCCGCTCGCTGGGCAGGGGTGGTCCAGTCAGACCACCCCTGACGCCGCCACCGTCACTGAAGTGCGCTCAAAACCTGATGACACGCTGGCGACCGCGATGGCGACGCTGCGACGTGAGCACGGCGTGGAGCTGCTGCTGTGCGAGGGTGGGCCGACGCTGTTCGCCGCGCTACGCGCCGAGCGGCTGGTCGACGAGCTGTTCTTGACCGTCGCGCCGAAGCTCGTCGGCGGGGCGGCCGGGCTGTCGCTCGCTACCGGCCCGGCGGCCGCGGAACCGACCCAAATGACATTGCGGTCAGTTCTTGACCGCAAAGGCACATTGTTTCTCCGTTATGTAATGACTGGCTGAAACAATCAGCTAGATGGGCAGCCCCGCGACCGCCACCCGCAGCGCCCCCGAGATCGCCCAGGCGCTGCAGGACACGCGCGTGCGGACCCAGGGGTTGGTGGCGGGAGTCGCCGACGATGACCTCGAGGTCGTCCACTCGAAGTTGATGTCGCCGCTGGTCTGGGACCTCGGGCATATCGCCGCCTTTGAGGACCTGTGGATCGCCCACCGCCACGGCGGTCTGCCGCTGTTGCGTGACGATTTGATGGACGTCTACGACGCGTTTGAGACGCCGCGTGCGGGGCGTGGGGAGCTGCCGTTTCTACGGCCGAACGAGGCTCGCGAGTTCCTCGACGCGGTGCGCGAAAGAACGCTTTCGTTGCTCGAGACCGAGCGGGCTGATCCGTTCACCTACGAACTGGTGATCCGCCACGAACTACAGCACGAAGAGACGATGATGCAGACGATGGCGCTGGCGCAGCTGCCGACCGGCGGCATTAGGCGCGACCCCTCCCCAGGCGGCACAGGCCTGGAGACGGTCGCGGTGCGCGGCGGCAGCTACACACTTGGGGCGGTGCAGGACGGCTTCGCCTACGACAACGAACGCCCGCAGCACGAGGTTGAGCTCGCCCCATTCGAGATCGGCGCGGTACCCGTCAGCAATGGCGCCTACCGCGCGTTCATCGCCGACGGCGGCCACGAACGACCTGGCGGCTGGACCGAGGACCTGCAGCGCGAGTGGCGGGTCGACGGCTTGCACGAGCTCGACCCTGACGCCCCGGTGATGCATGTCTCCTGGTATGAGGCGGTCACGTTCGCCGCCGCCCACGAGGCTCGTCTCCCCACCGAGTGTGAGTGGGAGGCCGCGCACCAAAGCGAGATGCTCGGCGGCACCGGCCATGTCTGGGAGTGGACCTCAAGCCACTTCGGCGGTTACCCGGGGTTCGTCGCGCACCCCTACCGGGAGTACTCGGAAGTGTTCTTTGGCGACGACTACCGGGTTCTGCGTGGGAGCTCGTGGGCGACCTCACCGCGCGTTGCCGTCCCGACCTTCCGAAATTGGGACTTCCCCGAGCGCCGCCAGATCTTCAACGGCTTCCGGATCGCGAGGGACGGATGAGCACGCTTGCCGATGACGGCCGGATCACGATCGATTCGTGGCTGTCGGATTGGGAGGAGCGGGCACTGCCGCGGGATGTCCGCAGTGGTCTCAGTCGCGAGTTCAAGGAGCTACCGCCGAAGCATTTCTACGACAGCCGCGGCTCGGCGCTGTTTGAGCAGATCTGTGACCTGCCGGAGTACTACCCGACGCGGACCGAGATGGCGATCCTGACCGCCCAGGCCGATCAGATCATCGAGCAGACCGGCGCCGGCGAGCTCGTCGAGTTGGGCGCGGGAGCGTCGGTCAAGGCCCGCGTGCTGCTCGATGCGATGGAACGCGCCGGCACCCTGACCCGCTACCTGCCGCTCGACGTCTCTGAGCGGGTCGTGCGCGAGGCAGCCGAGGATCTTGTGCGTGACTACGACGAGCTGCAGGTCCACGGCGTGATCGGCGACTTTGAGCGCCACCTGCCGCGGGTCCCTGCTCGCAACGGCACGCCGCGGCTGGTCGCGCTGCTCGGCGGCACGATCGGCAACTTCCAGCCGGAACCGCGTCGCGCGTTGTTGAGCGGGATGGCCGAATTGCTGCGTTCGGAGGACCGGATCCTGCTCGGGACCGACCTCGTCAAGGAGCCGGCGCTGATCGAGGCGGCGTATGACGATTCGGCCGGGATCACCGCCGAGTTCAATCGCAACGTCCTGCATGTGATCAACCGTGAGTTGGGCGCCGATTTTCCGGTCGACGAGTTCGATCACGTCGCCTTCTTCGATCGGTCGAACGAGTGGATTGAGATGCGGCTGCGCGCCCGGCGGCCGATCACCGTCGCGATCCCCGGCGCTGATTTGACCGTCGAGTTCGCCGACGGCGAGGAGCTCCGGACAGAGATCAGCGCCAAGTTCACCCAGGCCCGGCTAGACGCCGACCTGGCCGCGGCCGGCCTCGAGTTGGACAGTCGTTTCCTTGACGATCACGCGCTGTTTGCGTTGTCGTTGATCCGCCTCGCCTGACACGCCGCAGCGCGGTAGGCTGCCGCACGTGGCACCGCTGATCGATCCAGCCTCAGAGGAGTACGCGCTCGCGCACACCACACCGCTGGCCGACTCGCTGCAGGCTGCAGCCGACTGGACGGCCGCCAACTCAGATGCCCCGCAGATGATGGCCGGGCTGGCCGAGGCCCGCCTGTTGCAGGCCCTGATCGTCGCGACCGGCGCGAAGCAGGTGCTTGAGATCGGCACATTCACCGCGGTCGGCGCCCTGTCGATGGCAGCAGCGCTGCCGTCCGGCGGCCGCATCACAACGCTTGAGGTCGACCCTGACAACGCCGCTGTCGCGGCCCGGCACATCGAAGCAAGCCCATACGCCGATCGGATCGAACTGATCCTCGGCGACGCACGCGAGACCCTCAGCCAGCTGAGCGGCCCGTTCGATGTCGTCTGGATCGACGCCTGGAAGGACGACTACCCGTTCTATTTCGACGCGGTCCGGGAAAAGCTCTCCCCGCGCGGTGTGATCGCTGCCGACAACCTGTTCCGCGCGGGCGCGACACTCGACACAACGAACAACGACCCCGGCACGATTGGCCTGCGCCAGTACGCCGAACAGGTCCAAGCCGACCCCGATTTCGACGACGTTCTGTTGACGATCGGTGACGGCGTGATGCTCGCCTGGCGCCGGCCGCAGTAAAAGCCGTGCGCGAGGAGCTCACTCCGTCGGACCGCGGCTCGCTGATGGCCGAGCGCGGGCCGATCAACATGGCAGTTGGCGGCGTGATGGTGTTCGAGCGCAAGCCGGTTTTGACGCGCGCGACGGTGATCGAGCGGATCAGCGAACGGCTGCATCTGATCCCGCGGCTGCGCCAGCGACTCGAGGAGCCACCGCTGGGGATCGCCAGCCCGGTCTGGACTGACGACGTCAACTTCGACCTGGAATGGCATGTGCGGCAGGCGAGCTTGCCCAAGCCCGGTGGCGAGGCAGAGCTCGGACAGTTCGTTGGGCGCGAGTTCTCACACCGCCTTGACCGTAGCCGCCCGCTGTGGGAGATCACCCTGATCGAAGGGCTTGAGGGCAACCGCCGGGCGCTGGTGCTGAAAGCCCACCACGCCCTGGTCGACGGCATGGCGGCGCTCGCGCTGGGCGCGCTGCTGCTTGACCCGACAGCCGAGCCGATGGAGATCGCGCCACCTGAGCAGGAATGGGCACCACTGCCCTACGACATGCGCAAGCACGTCACGAAGCTCGCAACGACGCCAATCACCCGCGCCGCCAAACCGGTGTTCGAAGGGATGTTGCGGGCGCTCGACCCGAGCCCACGCCGGGCGGTGACCGACGCGCTGAAGGCCGCGCAGGATCTGCGTAAGGCGACCGATGTTGCGCTTGAGCTGGCGAAGAACCGGCCGACCGCGCCGATGTTGCCGCTGAACCGAACGATCTCCGCCAACCGGCGCTACGCGATCGAACACGTTGATCTGGTGACCGTCAAAAAGGTCGGCAAGCTTGCCGGCGGCACCGTCAACGACACGATGCTGGCGGTCGTCACCGGGATGCTCGCGCGTTACATCAGCGCCGCTGAGGGCACCGAGCTACCCGGCGAGGCGCGGATGACTCCGCTCAAGCGCAACCCGATCGCGCTGGTGCCCGTCAGCGTCCGCACCGAGACCGAGTCCGGCGAGCTCGGCAACCGGATCTCGACTGTGTTCGTCGACCTCCCGGTCGACGAGCCCGACCTGCTCAAGCGGATCGCCCGGATCCACGCCGAGATGAGCACGATCAAGGACTCGGCAGCGATCCGCGCCGGCGAGATCATGGTCGGCATGACTGGGCTGGCGCCGCCCCTGGTATCGGGCCTGCTGGTGCTCGCGATGGGCTCAGTCCGCGCCTTCAACATGGTCGTCACAAACCTCCCCGGACCGCAGGTGCCGCTGTACATGAAGGGTGTCCGCGCGACCGAGATCTATCCGCTGGCGCCGCTCAATCCGAGCAACCAGGGCCTCACCGTCGGCCTGCTCTCCTACAACGGCACGGTCTGCATGGGCGTGCTCGCCGACCGTGATCTTGAACCCGGGCTGAGCGTCGCGGTCGAGGGGCTCGAGGCGGCGCTCGCCGAGCTGCACGCCGCCGCACGCTGACAAGCACGCCCCGCGCGCTGAGTCAGGTCAGTGCCGGCGACCGATCCGCCCGCGGCCACCAGAGTTGAATCGCCGCGCCAACCCGCCCTGCAGCGTGCGGGCGATCCGCTCGCGCAACAGATCCTCGTTGTGGCCGAAGTCACGCATCAGCGTTTCCCGAAACAGCACCACGCGATCACTGAACGCGTCATCGGTACCGCTGCTCTTGTCGTAGCGCCCGTACTCAGAGAGCCGCGTCGAGCGGCCCTTCTCGACCGCCAGCTCGTCGTCATCTTCGACCACCACGATCTCCACGTACTCGAGTGCGTGGTGACTCTCCGGCGGCAGCAGATCGATCGCCTCGCGCAGCGCCTCGTCGAAGTCGGCGTCCTCCGGCATGTCGTACTCGTCGTCGCCCTCGCCGGACCAGCCAAGCTCCGCCAGCCGCTCGGTATGGCTGACCGTCCGCTCAAACGACGCTTCGTCCTGCTGCCAGTTACCGAGACGCACGATCGCGAAAACCACCGCGCCACCGATGATCACGAGGCCGAGCCCCAACACCGCGACCGCCTGCAGCAGCCTGACCACGGTCGAAGAACTGAACCCGTACAGCAGGAAGCTGCCGGCGCCGGTCAGCAGCACCGCGACCGCGCAAGTTGTCAGGAGGGCGAAGCGCTGTGACCGCATCCTCCGAGGCATCGCGCGCTACCTCAGCGTACGGGCGATCACGAGGCGCTGAACCTCGCTAGTGCCCTCGTAGATCTGAGTGATCTTGGCGTCGCGCATCATCCGCTCGACCGGGTAATCCGTTGTGTAGCCATAGCCACCGAGCACCTGAACCGCTTCGATCGTGACCTGCATCGACATGTCGGCGCAGAACAGCTTCGCCATCGACGTGTACTTGTTGGCGTCGGCGTCGCCGCGATCGACCTTCGCACACGCCTGGTAGAGCAGCTCACGGCCGGCCGCGCACTTCGTCTCCATGTCGGCGAGCTTGAACTGGATCGCCTGGAAGCTGTTGATCGTCTGACCGAACTGCTTGCGCTCACGGGCGTAGGCGGCGGCATAGTCGGTCGCGCCCTGCGCAATCCCCAGCGCCTGCGCGGCGGCACCGAGGCGCGAACGCTCGAGCGTCCCCATCGCGACCTGAAAACCCCGGTTGACCTCGCCGATCACGTTCGCCTCTGGCACGCGGACACCGTCAAACACCGGCGACCCGGTCGGCGAGCCGTGGATCCCGAGCTTGTGCTCATAGGAGCCGACGCTGAAGCCGGGCCGATCCGCCTCGACGACGAACGCCGTGATCCCGCGTGAGTGCCCGGCCGCCTTGTCCGTGACTGCAAACACGCAGTAGAAGTCGGCGACGCCGGCGTTGGAGATCCAACATTTGGAGCCGTCGATCACCCACTCGTCGCCGTCCTTGACCGCCCGCGTGATCATTCCGCCCGGGTCCGAGCCGGCCTCGGGCTCTGACAGCGCAAACGCCGGCGACCACTCGCCGGTAGCGCACTTCGGCAGGAAGCGCTCCTGTAGCTCCTCCGAGCCGTACAGCTTGATCGGCAGCGTCCCAAGCTCCTGCACCATCAGGATTAGCGCGGTCGACGCGCACGCCTTGGCGATCTCCTCGATCGCCATATTCAGCATCAGCGTGCCAGTGCCGGTTCCGCCGTGCTCAGGCTCAAATGGCAGCCCGAGAATGTCCTGCTCGGACAGCAGCTTGCGCAGATCATGCGGGTACTCAGAGGTGCGATCGATCTCCGCCGCGCGTGGCGCGATCTGCTCCTTCGCGATCTGCCGGATCGTGTCGCGGAAGTCCAGATGCTCCTGCGGGATCGTGTACAGGTCGGCCGTCGCGGACATACCTAGATCGTACGCAACCGGTGACAGGGGCGGCTTACTGGCTCGCCCCTGTCCCAACGCGCGCTGCTACCAGCCCTTGGGGTGGCGGACGGCGTAGCTGCGGAGCTGATGGGTCTCCCAGGGATCACGCGTCGACCAGCGGTCGCCGCCGTAGGTCAGCCGGTCTTCGTCGTTGGGACCAGCGGTATCGAAATACAGCCCGGCGATCTTCATGAACGCATGGCCACCGTTGGCGTAGATCGTGATCCACTTGCCTGCGCCTTTGGCCGCCCAGGTCTCGAACTGGCCTGAATCAAGCGACTCTTTGCCAAGCATCTGGCCACCCTTCAACCCGTCGGCGTGAAGTGCCCAGCTAACTGAGCCAGAGCAGTCAAATGGCTCGGTGGCGACGACCTTCTCGCTCGCCGAACAGCCGCGACCGCCATAACAACCGTGTCCATCTCGTCCGCCGTCGGGGTAGGCGTTGTGAGCGATCTGATTGGCCGCATCAATGATGTCGACGATCGCCGGAGGCGTACCGAGACCGGGGATCGCGCCCCACGTCCTACTCGTTGTCGTCACACCATCAACGTCGGTGTAGGTGGTGATCCAGCCGAGCTGTGCTTTGACCATCGAAGGGCTGGTCGGCCCTGGTCCAACCCCGCCGCCACCGTCGCCGTCCGGGGATCGACCCCGGGTCGTTGCCATCGCAGGTGCAGCGAATACCGCCGCCAGCAAGCAGACGGCCATCGCTGCTGCCACCCGGGGCCCGAAACCTACGCCGGGTCGTTCCAAGAGACGTTGGGGTGGCGGATCTTCCAGTTGAAATCAGGGACCTTCTTGGTCTTCCCGTTCTTGGCCTTCACGGTGTGGGTGGTGAACTCCATCTTGTCGGTCGTCGACCAGCGGTCGCCTGTTTTGGCCTTCGTCGCGTCCCAGTCATTGGGACCCGCCGTGTCAAACCACAGGCCGGCGATGTGCATGAAGGCGTGATAGCCAGGGAGCGTGTAGATCGTGATCCACTGACCGACACCCTTATCACCGAAAGACGTGAAGCCGGACGAATCGTCCGGGCTGGAAATCAGGTCGCCGCTGCTGATCGCGTCAGCATGCAGTGCCCAGCTGACCGAGCCGGAGCAGTCCATCCCTTGCGTGTAGTTCTCACCGACGAAGTTGTAGTGGTGCCCACCGCCATAGGCGTAAGCGTTGTGGGCAATCAGGTTGCCGGCTTCGATGATTTCAACGACGGGTGCAGGTGTGCCAGCCGCAGGGATCGCAAGCCCGCACAGCGGACCTTGCGGCTTCGTCGTGCACGCATGCATATCGATCCACGCCTTGGCCACCGACGGCGCGCTGGCTGACGCAGTGAGTCCCCCGCCGCCGTCATTGCTCCCACCGGTGCCGGTGCCTGTAGCCACGCCGTGCGAGGCCAGCTCGGCAAACAGCATGTCGAAGGTGGGAGCACCAACGTAGCCGTTGGCTTTCAGGCCAACCTTCTTCTGGAACGCCTCGACCTCGGTCTTGGTGACCGAGCCGAACGTGCCGGTGATCGGCGTTAGGAAACCAATGTCTGTCAGGTCACTTTGGAGCTGCGAAACATCGCTCCCCTGCGCGCCACTCGTGAGCGCCCGGCTGGGCAACCACTGGGCGGCCGCGGCAGGCGCAGCGAAGACCCCCATCAGCGCGCAAGCGGTCACGACGGCGCCTAAGCGACTGCCGAGACGTGCTTTTGTGTGCGACAAAACGACCCCTTCTCTTTCTTAGCGCCTACGGGGTTAGCTGTCGGGCTCGCGCTGAAAGAGTCTGCGCTACGCCGTAAATACGGCGATTCGCCCCAAGAGTCCTCTCGGACTCATCAACTGGGTCCCCCGCTCCCTAGTGTCCGTACACAGGGATTCGGCTGGGTGTGCTGCGCGGGAAGAATACACAACCGTACGGCGGTTTTGAAACGAATATTGCAACAGTCCCGTAGTAATTGCGCCCTGTTTGCCGGGTAATCTGACCCGGATGAGCGATTACACCCCTGCTGATGTCGCGCGACTATGGGCCGCGGGCGAGGTCCAGTTGATCGACGTACGGCAACCCCACGAGCACGAAGCGGGCCGAATAGCGGGGTCGACGCTGATCGAGCTAAACGAGCTGGGCACACGTGCCGGCGAGATCGACCCCGGACGACCGGTGGTTCTCTACTGCCGCAGCGGCGGCCGCTCGGCGATGGCGCAGTCAGCCCTGGTGGGCGCCGGCTACGACGCGCACAACATGACCGGCGGAATGCTCGACTGGCAGGCCGCCGGGCTGCCGATGGAGCCGGCCGACGGCTTCGTCGCCGAGCCGTAGCCACAAGCAGGCGCGCTTTGGGACCTAATACGCCCAATCTGCACCCGACACGATCCGCGCGCGGATCAAAGTGGTCGCCAGGCGACCACTTCTACACACCAACCGCGCCCACGGCATAAAAAAGGCCCCGGCCACACAGTGACCGGAGCCTTTACAACTAAGCTTGGTGACGACTAAAGCTTGTTGACGTTGATCGCCTTCGGACCCTTCGGGCCGGCCTCTTCCTCGTAGGACACCTTGGCGCCCTCGGCGAGGGAGCGGTACCCATCGGAGGTGATCGACGTGTGGTGAACGAACAGATCACGGCTGCCTTCATCGGGCGTGATGAAGCCGAAGCCCTTCTCGTCGCTGAACCATTTGACTGTGCCGGTTGGCATTGTGCTGAGTACTCCTCGTAGCCTGAAGTGCTGCTGCCGCGAGGACTTGTCTGTCACCACCGCTGCCTGCACCTGCATTACACCACCTCAAATCAGGTGGCCTTCACCGCGGAACTTAGCACGGGATCGCCCCGCGTCCACTGACGATTCATCAATTTCACCACCTGGACACAGCCTCTTTATGCCAACGGACGATTTGCTGATTGACGCCCCCGGGGCGCAGATCCCCACCGATCAAGTAGAAATTCGCGCCAGCCGGTCTTCAGGACCGGGCGGTCAGCACGCCAACGTGACCTCCTCACGGATCGAGGCGATCCTCGATTTAGAGAGCTGCGCGGGGCTGTCTGAGGAGGCGCGGGCGCGGCTGATTGGCCGGCTCGGACCCCGTGTGACGGCGATCGCGCAGGACACCCGCAGCCAGCTACGTAACCGCGAGCTGGCGCTGACACGGTTGGCGGAGCGAATCGCCGAGGCCCTGGTGGTCGCGCCGCCGCGGCGCCAGACGAAGCCCAGCCGCGGCGCCCTTGAGCGCGCGCGTGAAGCGAAGCGGCGCACCAGCGCCCGCAAACGTGACCGCCGTAACCCGCTTGGGGAGTAGCGATGCTGTGGATCGTCGATGGGATGAACGTGATCGGCGCCGGCGGCGGCCAAAGCCAGTGGTGGCGTGATCGTGACGGCGCGATGCTTGCGCTGGTCGACCTGCTTGAGCGTTGGGCGGCCGAGCACAACGAGGATGTCGTCGTCGTATTCGAGCGCAAGCCCAGCCCGCCAATCCGCTCGACCGTGATCGAGGTCGCCCACGCGCCCAAACCGAAGCGCGACGCGGCCGACGACGAGATCATCCGCCGGCTCAAAGCGATACCCGATCCACACGCCGTGATGGTCGTCACCTCGGACCGCTGGCTGGCCGAGCGCGCGACGGTGATCGGCGCGGCGGTGATCGGCGCCGACTCGTTCCGCGGACGCCTGCAGTAAGCGTCTAACGCGGCCAAAGCTCCGACTTCCAGGAGAACCTGCCGCGCCCTGCGACAATCTAAGTCTGATGGCCGAAGAAGAGCCGCTACGGCAGACGCCCCGCCAAACCCCAACCAGGCCCCCTCGGCAGGGACCGGGGCGCTCAACGGACCCGGCGAACGAGCCACCGACGGGCTGGCGGGTGACGCCTGCCCCGGACGGCCGCGGCCGCACGCCACGCGGGCCGACGCCGGGCAACCGCAACCAGCGGATTGCGCTCGTTGCCGTCGTCGCCGCGCTGCTCGCCGTCAACCTCTACGTCTCCTCGCAGGCGCTGAAGTCCAACCCGCGGGTATTCATCAACTGGAGCCCCGCGTTCCTAGGTCAGCTGAATAAGGGGAATGTCGCCTCGGTCGACACGACTAACGGTGCGCTTGAGGGCACGTTCAAGTCCGCCTGGAGCTACGAGGGTCAGCAGTCGACGATCTACTTCTCGACGCAGGTCCCGTCTTACTTCCCGGGCAGCAAGCTGACCAACCTGCTGACTGATAACGGCGTCCGGCAGCAGGCCCAGAACCCCAACCAGGGGACCTCTTTCCTGGCCGAGCTGATCTTCGGCTTCGGCCCGACGCTGCTGCTCGTCCTTTTGTTCATCTTCATCATGCGCCGCGCCGCTGGCGGCGGTGGCGCCGGTGGTCTGATGTCGTTCGGCCGCTCACGCGCCCGTCGTGTCGAGGCTGGTGGCGAGGCGGTCACCTTCAACGACGTCGCCGGGATCGACGAGGCGAAGGAAGAGCTGCATGAGATCGTCGACTTCCTCAAGTTGCCTGACAAGTACCTGCGCCTCGGCGCGAAGATCCCCCGCGGCGTGCTGCTGTCAGGTCCTCCCGGCACCGGCAAGACGCTGCTGGCACGGGCTGTCGCCGGCGAGGCCGGCGTCCCGTTCTTCCAGATGTCCGCCTCAGAATTCGTCGAGATGATCGTCGGCGTTGGTGCCAGCCGCGTCCGCGATCTGTTCGCCCAGGCGAAGGCCGCAGCCCCGGCGATCATCTTCGTCGACGAGCTCGACGCGATCGGTCGCTCCCGCGCCGGCGGCGGACCCAACTTCGGCGGCGGGCATGACGAGCGTGAGCAGACGCTGAACCAGATCCTGACCGAGATGGACGGGTTTGACCCGCGCACCGGCGTGATCGTGCTCGGCGCCACCAACCGTCCCGAGGTGCTCGATCAGGCACTGCTGCGCCCGGGACGCTTCGACCGTCGGGTCGTGGTGCAACCGCCGGACCGCGTCGGCCGCGAAAAGATCCTTGAGGTGCACACCCGCTCCGTGCCGTTGGGGTCCGACGTCGACCTCGGGTCGCTTGCCTCGACCACGCCAGGGATGGTCGGCGCCGACCTCGCGAACTTGGTCAACGAGGCAGCGCTGCTGGCCGCCAAGCGCGGTCACGACAAGGTCACCCAGGACGATTTCACCAACGCGATGGAGCGGATCGTGCTCGGTGCCGCGCGCAGTGTGGTGATGAGCGACGACGATCGCCGCCGCACGGCCTACCACGAGGCTGGCCACGCGATTGTCGGCATGCTGACCGCCGGCGCCGACCCGGTCCGCAAAGTCTCGATCATCCCGCGCGGGATGGCGCTCGGCGTCACCTTCTCGGCGCCTGACGCCGATCGCTTCAACCTCGATGAGCGCCACCTATTGGCTTCAATCCGGGTGATGCTCGGCGGGCGCGCAGCCGAGGAGATCGTGTTCGGCGACCTGACGACCGGCGCCGAGTCCGACATCCAGCAGCTGACCCGGATCGCCCGCTACATGGTCGGGCGCTGGGGGATGAGCAAGGCGATCGGGCCGATCTCGGTGTTGCCGTCGGAGACCCAGAACTTCCTATTGCCCGGGGTTCAGGAGACCAGCTCCGCGACCCAGGAACTGGTCGACTCGGAGGTACGCCGGATCGTCGAAGCGGCCCACGCGTACGTGATGGAGCTGCTGAAGAACAACCGCCATCACCTTGACGATCTCGTCGCCGCGCTGCTGACGGCCGAGACACTTGACGAGGCCGAGGCCTATAAGGCAGCTGGGTTGACCCGTGACTCGGCCAACGAGAGCCATGAGCCGTCGGTCATGAACGCTGAGGCGAGCACCGGCGACGACGCCGACCCGGACGACGAGCCGGCGCTCTCAAGCGTCGACAGCTAGTCACGCAAGCCGTCCCGGCCTCAGGCCGGAGCTAGTCGCCTAAGCGGGTCAGCTTGGCGAGCGCCTCGTGGATCTCCACGACGCGCTTCTTGACCGGGTCGGAGTCAGACCGGTCGTGCACCAGGTCCCAAGTGCGATCGGCGACATCCCGGGCGCTGTCCGGTGTCGACTGCTCGTACAACTTGTTGACGAGCTTTAGCTCGAACTGTTGGATCTGCTGAGCCGGGTCGCCCGGGTCCATCCGGGGGAGCGGCTCGCCCGTCGCTTCCTTCCACATTCCTGTCGCGACGAGTAGGCGGTTTCTGAGTTGGATCTGATCCATCGCGCCGCATCTTCTCAAGTCAGCGAGGGAAGCGCCTGCCTAAATGTCGCGGCCTCCTCAAACAGGTCGCCATAGGCGTTGATCCGCGCGAGCACCTGCTGGGGGGAAAACACCAAACGTGCAGGGTCTCCTGCCTCGAGGCAGTCCGAAACCTCGTCCCATTTCAGCGGTGTCGAGACGCCGGGGATTGCGAGCGCTCGAACCGAGTAAACGGTCGCGGTCGTCTTGTGATCGTCGTTTTGACTCCAATCGACGAAGACTCGCCCGGCACGCAACGTCTTCGTCATTCGCGACACGACGAGCTCCGGCAGCCGTGCCTCGAGCAGCTCGGCGACCTGCTTGGCGAACGGCTTCGTCTGCTGGTAGGTGACCACGTCCGGCTCGATCGGCACGTAAACCTGCATCCCCTTCGATCCCGACGTCTTGACGACGCTGGTCAGCCCCAGCGCGCTGAACAGTCCACGTAGCACGAGCGCCACCTGGCTACATTCGACGAGCCCGGCGGGCGGCCCCGGGTCAAGGTCGAACACGAGCAGCGATGGCCGCTGCGGCGCCGCCGCATAGGCCAGCGATGTGTGTAGCTCGATGTCGGCGAGGTTGGCCAACCAGACCAGCGTCGCCGGTTCCTGGCAGAGCGTGTAACTGACACCGCCGATTTCCGCAGTCGGCACCCAGGCCGGCCGGTGTGAGGGCGAGTTCTTCTCGTAGAAGTGCGACTTGTCAACGCCGTTTGGATAGCGCTTCAGCGTCAGCGCCCGGTCACGCAGATGCGGCAGCGCCACCTCGGCGACCGCGGCGTAGTACTCGATCAGATCACCCTTGGTGAAGTCGGCCTCGGGAAACAGAACCTTGTTGTAGTTGCTCAGCTTCAGTGAGCGCCCGGCGAACTCAAGTGGGCCGTCGGCAAAACGGACCGCATCGGTGCCGGCGGCCACGACTCCCTCCCGGACAACCTCCACTGCCGCTTTGTCATCGCGCAGCCCCTTGAACGACGGTGCGCGCATCACACCGTCGGTGGTCCACTCGATGAACTCCACCTCACAGATCAGCTCCGGCTGCACATACACCGCCTCACGCGGCAGCTTCGGCGTCTGCGCCGAGAACGGACTGTCCGGTCGCCGCAGTGGCGCCAGCGCTGCGCTCAATTGCGCCAGCGTGCCGTCGCTGAAGCCGGTCCCGACGCGGCCGGCGTAGACGAGCTCCGCACCCTCGTAGTAGCCGGTCAGCAGCGCCCCGATCGTGCCGCTGCGGTTGCCCTCCCCCGGCAGCCAGCCGCCGATCACGAGCTCCTGCCGACTGGTGTTCTTCAGCTTCAGCCACGCCCCGTTGCGCGAACCGGGTTCATAGCGCGAGTCAAGCCGCTTGGCGACGATCCCCTCAAGACCCTGGGCGGCCGTCGCGGCGAGCAGCCGCGCCCCCTCGCCGGGATGGTTGTCCGGTACCCGCCAGGCCGGCCCGTTCAGCTCAAGCTCGATCAGCCGCGCGCGACGCTCCGAGTACGGCAACGCCATCAGCGACTCACCATCGAGGTAGAGCAGATCGAAGATCGCGAACACGACGGGCACCGACTTCTGCAGCCGCGCCAGCGCCCTCCCCTCGCGCACATGCATTCGCTCCTGCAGTCGCCCGAACGACGGCTTGCCCTCGGCATCGAACGCGACAAGCTCGCCATCAAGCACGGCCTCACGCATCCCCAGCTGGTCGATCAGCCCACGCACCTCGGGATAGCCGGCGGTGATGTCGTTGCCGTTACGGCTCTCAAGCTTAAGCCGACCGGGCTTGGCGTAGGCCAGCGCGCGGACCCCGTCCCACTTGACCTCAAACGACCACCGCTCGGGCTCAAGCGGCATCTCACCCGCCCGCGCCAGCATCGGCTTCAGCGCCTCCGGCATCGCCACCCGCGCCGGATCGTCCGGCGGATCCATCCGGTGAATCATCCAGCTGTTTGCTTCGGCGGCGCTGCGACCAATCGGAAATATCCCGTAGCGGCCGCGCAACCGCTCGCCAAAAAACGTCACCTCGACCTTCTTTTCGTCGAACTTGTGCAGCTCGTAGGTTCCGTGGTCCCAGATCCCCATCGTGCCGGCGCCGTACTGCCCGGCCGGAATCTCCCCTTTGAACTCGAGGTACTCGAGCGGGTGGTCTTCGGTGTGCACTGCCAACCGGTTCTCTTTCGGGCTCAGCGGAATCCCGTTGGGGATCGCCCAGGACGCCGCCACCCCGTCATGCTCGAGCCGCAGGTCCCAATGCAGCCGCCGCGCGTGGTGTTCTTGAACAACGAAGCGCGGCAGTCCTGAACCTGGTCCGGTCAGACCAGGTTCAGGCTCGGGCGTCAGATCAAAATCCCTTTTTTTCCGGTAGCGATCTAGGTCCGGCATCGGTGTTGATTCAACCGTAGATGCCGGAGTATCCACCAACGAGGTCTTCACCAAGGCGGAGACAGGAGATGACACGTTCACGCTCGAGTGCCAGACGTACAAGCTCTCCACGAAGGCAAACAGAGCTAGCCAGCCGGTACGCGCCGGGCGTTAGTCTCGGCGCGTGCTTGTTGTCACCTGGAACGTCAACTCATTGCGGACGCGATTGCCGCGTGTCCTTGAGTTCCTCGTCAAGCACGCGCCGGACGTCGTCTGCCTGCAAGAGACCAAGTGCCAGCCTGACGGCTTCCCCGTCCCCGAGCTGGCTGAGGCCGGTTACTCAGCGGTCCATCACTCGGCCGGACAATGGGCCGGCGTCGCGCTGCTCGCACGTGAGGGCCTGACGCTTGAGGACCCGGTGCTCGGTCTGCCGGGCGAGCCTTCCCCCGATGAGGCGCGCTGGATTGAGGCGACCGTCGGCGGCTCGCGAGTCGTCTCGACCTACGTGCCAAACGGCCGCACGCTCGACTCTCCTGAATTTCCCCGCAAGCTTGAGTTCCTACGTGCCGCCGCGGGGCGGGCGCCGGCTGTCGATCTGATCGCCGGCGACTTCAATGTCGCGCCGGCCGACATCGACGTCTACGACCCGCAAGCGTTCGTCGGCGGCACACACGTAACCGCCGACGAAAGAACGCTGGTGACGAGCTTTGCGAAGGTCGATGCGTTCCGTCACCTGCACCCGGACACCGTTGGATTCACCTGGTGGGACTACAGGGCCGGCAACTTCCACAAAGGGCTCGGACTTCGAATCGACCTGATCCTGGTTAGCGATCCATTGGCGCAGCGCCTACTCGCCTGCGGGATCGATCGTGACTTCCGCAAAGGCGTCAAACCTTCCGACCACGTGCCGCTGCTGGCACAGTTCGCCGATGCCTGACCACTTCCGCCAAGTCCTCGGGAGACTGCCGACTGGCGTCGTGGTGGTTGCGGGCGGCCCTGCTGAGGAACCCCACGGACTGCTCGTCGGCTCGTTCATGTCGGTCTCGCTACACCCGCCGCTGGTCGCCGTCTGTCCGGCAAAGACATCGGTCAGCTGGCCGGCGATCGAGGCCAGCGGCTCGTTCTGCGCGAGCGTGCTATCCCAGGATCAGGAGGCGATCGCGCGGCGCTTCGCACAGACGGGCGGCGACAAGTTCGCGGGAATCGACTGGCGACCGTCGCCAGCCAGCGGCTCGCCGCTGCTCGATAACGCCGCCGCCTGGATCGACTGCCGGATCTACGATCGCTTCGAGGCCGGCGATCATCTGCTGGTGCTCGGCGAGGTGCTCGAGTTGAGCATCGAGCGCGAAGGCGGCGCGCTGGTATTTCACGACGGCGCGTTCTCTTCGGTTGCTGTTAACCCAACAGCCGATGATTGAGACATGAGCAGCACTCCGCAAATCCTCGTTGTCGATGACGAGCCGGCCGTTCTGCGCGCGCTGGAACGCGCGCTAAAACTCGACAACTACGAAGTCGTGCTGGCCGCCGACGGGCGCGCAGCACTCGATGCCCTCAGCGATCACCCGCCCGATGCGCTGATCCTCGATGTCAACATGCCCGGGATCGACGGCCTCGAAGTCTGCCGGCGAATCCGTGCCGCGGGCGACCGCACGCCGATCCTGATGCTGACCGCGCGCGATTCGATCGACGACCGGGTCGAGGGCCTTGACGTCGGCGCTGACGACTACCTGGTCAAGCCGTTCGCGCTACGTGAGCTGCAGGCGCGCGTCCGGGCGCTGCTGCGGCGAACCAACGAGGACGGCGACAACGGCGAGACGCTGCGCTTCGCCGACCTGTCGCTTGACCCGATCGCCCACGAGGTCCGTCGTGGCGAGCGGCTGGTTGAGCTGTCGAAGACCGAGTTCCTGCTGCTTGAGCTGTTCCTCAAACACCCCAAGCAGGTGCTGACCCGCTCGACGATCTTCGAGAACGTCTGGGGCTACGACTTCGGCGCCACCTCCAACGCGCTTGGCGTCTACATGGGTTACCTGCGGCGGAAGACCGAGGAGGGTGGCGAGGCTAGGCTGCTGCACACCGTTCGCGGTATCGGCTACGTACTGAAGGACTGACGCCGACCCCGGCGTTCGATCGATGTCTCTACGTCAACGTGTCGGTATCGCCTCGGCGGCGGTCGTCGCGCTGGTGGTGGCGCTCGCCCTGCTGACCTCGTACCTGGCGGTCCGTGACGAGCTGATCGGCCAGATCGACAAAGAGCTGCGCTCCCAGGCAGCGCTGATCATCGACCGCTTCCACGGCGATGAGCCGCTACCCGGCATGAGTGCGTCCGCCGGCGGATCGGCGCCGTACTTCCAGTCGGTTTTCCCCAACGGGGCGCTGACCCTGGGTCCGCTCCGGCTGCCAGAGGTCCGTCAGGCAGAAGCTGTTGCCTCCGGCACTGCCAGCGCCTATCTGACGAGCGTCTCCGCTGGCGGCGCACATCTGCGGATGTACACATTCGAAGTCAGTGGCATCTACTACGACGGACAGACAGCCGTGGCGATTCAGCTCGCGCGGCCACTGACCGAGGTCGACAACGCCCTACACCGGTTGAAGCTGCTGCTGGCGCTCGTGTTCGTGGCCGGCGTCGCGCTCGCCGCGCTACTCGGGCGAATGGCTGCGCGACGGGTACTCTCGCCGCTGGCCGAGGTCACCGCGACCGCCCAGCTGATCGGCGAGACCGACGACCTCAGCCAGCGCCTGTCAGTACGCGCCGACGATGAGGTCGGGCAGCTGGCCGAGAACTTCAACGCGATGCTCGAGCGGCTCGCCGCCTCACGTGGTGAACTCGACGACAGCATGCGCGCGCAGCGCCAGCTGGTCGCCGACGCCAGCCACGAGCTGCGCACTCCGATCACGAGCCTGCGCACGAACATCGAAGTGTTGCTGGCGGGCGGCGAGCTTGGCAAGGACGACCGCCAGCGTCTGCTGAGCGACGTTGTTGAGCAGACCGAGGAGTTGTCAACGCTCGTGTCGGATCTGATCGAAGTCGCCCGCGGCGACCTGCCCTCCGAGTCGCTCGCTGATACGCGCCTTGATGCGGTCGCTGAGGAATCGCTGGCGCGTGCGCGGCGCAACTCGCCTGAGGTCGAGTTCGTCGTCAAGCTGCAACCGGTGATCGTGCGCGGCAACGGCGAGCGGCTTGCCCGAGCGATCAACAATCTGCTGGACAACGCGGTACTGCACTCGGGCGGTGGAACCGTCGAGCTGTCGGTCGACGCGGGCGGGGTGACGGTGCGCGATCACGGACCCGGAATCGCCGACGACGACCTCCCCCACGTGTTCGACCGCTTTTACCGCGGCGCGAGCTCGCGTGCGACCCAAGGCTCCGGGCTGGGACTGGCGATCGTTCGGCAAGTCGCCGAACTGCACGGCGGCAGCGTCAGCGCCACAAACGCCGCTGACGGCGGCGCGGTCGTAACGTTGAATCTGCCCACCAGCCCGGTCTAGCCTGGCGCTGTACAAGAAATATGCGCATAGCCCCAACGAGTTGAGTTGCACAACGTGGAGCTGCAGTGCTCGCCCTGGGTGACTGGTGGTTGGATAGCAACCACGAATCACCCAGGACGACGCGAAGGCGGAGCCGAAATGCTCGCGCTGTGCATCTTGATCCAGCGATGCCGGTAGTTCTCGCACAGCACCGCCCGCGCGGCGGGTACTCCAGCCCGGTCTAAGCGCCAGGCGGCCGCGCGAGGCGGGTCTGGCGCGCCAGCTGGAACATCCGTCGCAGCTGCCAGAAGCCAAACGCGAACACCGGGATGATCGGCAGGAACACGAGGATCGGCACTGACGGGACGCCGACGAAGTTGACTAGCAGGGTCTCGACGATCAACGCGGGCACGGCCGCCAGCAGCGACGTGTGCGAGCGGAAACCGCTGAAGTGCTCGCGCGCTGTCACCTCGAGCACCGCCAGCGCACACACGCCGACACCGATCAGCAGCGCCGGACCACCACCATTGATCAACCCGGCGACGATTCCGATGATCCCGAGCAGGATCAGGATCTCGGAAATCGGCAGATCGCCGAACAGGCCTTTGGGGCGCTCGCCGACCGTCCCCAGCACACGGTTAGTCGCGAGCGTGCTGCGCTCGACCTGCTTGACCCGTGCCTGACGCTGCTCTCGCCGCTGAGACGGCACCGCCCGCGGCGCCGTAGCGGGGCCACCGCGCGGCTTACGAGAGCGTCTCTTGGACTTCTGCTGTGCCACTGCACGCAAGTATCCCGAATGAAAGGATGCACATGCACCGCTAGACCTCAATACAGTTGGAGGTATGAGTGCGCAGCAGCCACTCGAGTTAATCCTCGCCAGGAACCTCCTCTCAGCGCTTTCCACCCCCGGCGCCCTCGTCGGCGAGGAGGGCAAGCTGTTGTTCTTTAACGAGGCCGCAGGCGCCCTGCTCGGGCGCCACTTTGAGGACTCCACCGGCCTTGACGCCGATGCCTGGACGGCCGAGTTCGGTCCGTTCGACGAGGACGGCGAGCGGATCCCCTACGAGTCGCTCGACGCCACCCAGGTCGTTCGCGCCAAGCATCCGTTCCACGGCGAGTACGGAATCCGAACGTACGGCGGCGAGGTGCGAAAGATCGAGGTCAGTGCGATTCCGATCGGTGGCGAAGGCCAGGGCGCAATCGTGCTGTTCTGGCTGACCGGCGGAGACGCCCCGTCGTCGAACGGTCATGCCGCAGCGGCAGCGACCAACGGGAGCGATCGATGAAGTTGAAGGTCTGGGGCTGCCGCGGATCGATCCCGGCACCGGGGCCTGAGACGATGCGCTACGGGGGCAATACCTCTTGCGCTGAGCTGACGCTGTCCGATGGCAGCAAGCTGATCCTTGACGCCGGCACCGGCATCCGCCACCTCGGGATGGCGCTGACCGACGCCGAGCTCGAACGGCCAATCCACATCCTGCTAACGCACCTGCACATGGATCACATCCAGGGGTTCATGTTCTTCGCGCCGGTCTTCCGCCCCAACTGCGAAGTCCTGGTCTGGGGCCCCGCCTCACCCGAGGCTTCGCTCAGAGATCGGATCTCACGCTACATCTCCGCGCCCCTGGCACCGGTCGAAGTCCGCGAGCTGCCGTCACTGCTGACCTTCCGCGAGGCCGACGCACTCGAGTGGAAGATCGGCCCGGCCACGATCCGCGCGCAGGCCGTCAACCATCGCGGCCCGACACTCGGCTACCGAATCGAGGACGCCGGCCAGAGTGTCTGCTACATCCCTGACCACGAACCAGGCCTCGGTGCGCCGATCGTCGCCGTCGAAGACGAATGGATCTCAGGCTTTGACCTTGCACACAACGCGTCGCTGCTG
>Ga0302314_10005696_pt1 | contig 22653 bp, 20 predicted proteins | sample III_Palsa_N2_3_FD_200533 | JGI IMG/M metagenome (GOLD analysis project Ga0302314, IMG submission 200533) | Peat permafrost microbial communities from Stordalen Mire near Abisko, Sweden - III_Palsa_N2_3 | ecosystem: Environmental > Terrestrial > Soil > Palsa > Peat permafrost | place: Sweden... | reverse complement strand
CGTCGCCTGCCGGCGCCAAGGCGGCGCAGAACGGGCGCGGCAAGCAGAACGGCCTCCCGCTTCCGTCTGGGCAGCCGGGCGAGCACGCGCGCTAATCCGCCGATGCACCGTTTCGCTGCCTCGCCATGCGAATGACGTCGCCGGTCAGCGACGGGGCTCCGTTCGTCCGCCTGATGATGTCGGCCACGAGCGTAATACATCCGTCTGCCCACAGACAGCCGGGTACGCAACCCCAAGCGGCGGCCGGCCGTCTGTGTCTGCCGGACTGCTTGCCTCCGGTACGACAACCACGCCAGGTCAGTTATTCTTTGACTACCTTAAGTTACTATTAACATACTGACGGTTATAATTCTGGGAGCGGGCCGGGTCGGCTGCAATGCGGAGATCCCGGTGATAGGAACCTGCGAGGAGGGATCGGCATCGTCGACCGGGTGGCAGCTCCAGGTCAGGCCCTGCTGACTGCGGCACGGGCACTGAGCTGCGATCGGATTACCGGCGAAGTCGTCGGCGCGCTGCGGGACGCCGACGTCCCCTCCATCCTGCTCAAGGGGCCGTCGATCGCCCGGTGGCTGTATCCGGCCGGCGGTCGCACCTATGCCGACAGCGACCTGCTCGTTCCCGCGTCCGAGTTCGGCCGGGCCGAGCGGGTACTGCGGTCACTCGGGTTCACCGAACTGCTCGAAGGGTTTCATCCCTTCGAACTGGGGCGTGGTCAGCCGGCCGTGGAGATCACCTTCACCCGTCGGCACGAGCTGGATTCCGGCCGAGACGGTACCGTCGACCTGCACCGCAACCTGCCCATGCTGCCCACCCCCGATGACATCCTCTGGCAGGCGTTCAGTTCCGACGCTCAGATCGCTCTTGTCGGCGGGGTCGAGGTCCGTGTTCCAGGTCGTACGGCGCTCGCCTTGCACGTGGTGCTCCATGCGGTGCAGCACCAGTTTCATGGCCACACCGATGAGGATCTCCGCCGGGCACTCATGGTGATGTCCGCCGATGATTGGCGTCCGGTCGCCGACCTGGCATACCGGCTGGGCGTCGCGGACGTCCTCGGGTACGGTCTTGGGCACCACGAGGCCGGTGCCGGAATCGTGGACAGGATCGGCCTGCCCGGCCTCCCGCCGGCCGACCAAAGGGTCTGGAGCATGTCCGCCCCGAAGGGCTCAGCGTCGCTCGCCGAGTTCTGGTCCGCTCCGACCTTGCGGGCGAAGGCCAGCTGGATTCGCTGGATGCTCCTTCCGAGCCCGGCCAAGATCCGTTATGTATTCCTCCTTCCCCGCGCTCCCCGACGCGTGCTGCTCGGCGCCTATGTCCGGTACTGGTGGAACCTCGGGCGTGGCCTACGACCAGGTGCCGTTGCCGCGGCGCGTGTCCTCAGGGACCGCCGACAGCCCGCCACGGGCGGACGCGACAGAAAGAAAAGTTGATGAGAGAGCCTGACGAATTGGACTTGCCATGATCATCGAGCTGCGCACCGTCGTCACCCGCACCCCCGGCCTGCTTTCCGCGCCGGTCGACGACGAGATCGTGATCCTAAACCCGGACCGCGACAACTACGTCGGGCTCGACGCGGTGGGCCGCGCCGTGTGGGATCACATCGAGCAGCCATGCCAGGTGGCCGAGCTCTGCCTGAAGCTGAGCCACGACTTTGATGCCTCGCCGGAGCAGATCGCGGCCGACATGCTGCCGTTCCTCGCGGAGATCGTAGGCGAGGGGATCGCGCGTGTCGCTGAGCCGTGATGTAGCCCGCGCCCGGGGCCTTTCGCCATCGCAGCGGCGCCTGCTCCTAGAGGCGGTCATCTGGCTAGGGTTGCTGCGGGTCGCCACGTCGATGTTGCCGTACCGGCGGGTGGCGGTTTTGCTGCGGTTGACCCAGGCAGATGCTTCGGACGTCTCACCCGGCTCGCCGACCGATCGCGGCTGTCGTGATGCCGAGGCGATCGGATGGGCGGTTCAGGGCGCCGCCGCCCGCACGCCATGGCTTAGCGCCTGCCTGGTCCAGTCGCTGGCCGGCTACCTGATGCTCCGTCGGCATGGCGTGCCGAGCGTCGTCTGTCTAGGTGTCGCCAAAGACGCCGCGGGCGACTTCATCGCCCATAGCTGGTTGCGCTGCGGTGACCGCATCGTGACCGGAGGCGGCAGCCAGCAGCGATACTCCGTGATCGCCGCCTATCGGCCAGCGACGGGCATGCGCGGATGAGCTACATGTACCACGCCTATGGGCTGACGATCCGGGTGCCGTTCGCGTGCCCGGCGCTGACCCCGTCGGATGCCGGTTCCGTTATGGCCGCCACCGACGTCGTCGTGCGTGAGAGCCCGGTGCCACGGCGGCTGCGCGCGCCACGGGTCGGCGAAGCGTCCTGGGATGCCGCCCCCGGGCTGTTCCTGTTGCGTGCCGGAGAGCGGGCCGGGCGATTCCTGGTCGAAGGGGGCACCGTGACGTTCGAACGGAACTCCGGCTGCGACGATGCCATCCTCGCCCGGCACTTTACCGACCGGGTACTTGCCGCCGTGCTGCGCCACCGTGGCCTGCTTGTTCTGCATGCCAACGCGGTAGAGGCGCCCGACGGCGTGATCGTGATCGGAGGCGAGTCCGGCACAGGGAAATCGACAACCCTGGCCGCGCTGCTCGATCGCGGATGCCGGATGCTCTCCGACGACGTGACCGCGCTGCGGCCCGGTGATGCGCCCGGGTCGATGGAAGTCCTCCCCGGGGCGGCGCAGACCCATCTCACCGAGGACGCCGCCGAGGGTCTCGGCTACCTGGTCGATCCGGCGTGGCTGCAGCCGTGGCGTCGGATGAAGGCCGCCATCCCCACCCATGACGGCATGGCCTCGGGGGCCGGCCAGCTTCGGGCGTTGTATGTGCTGCGGCTGTCGCGTGGCGATGACGTCGTGGTGACTCAGGCCAATGGTGGTGACAAGTTCCATGTGCTGCAGGAGTGCATGTACGGTCCGATGTTCACCGAGGAGCACCCTGCTCTGTTTTCCCTGATGTCGACGGTCGTCAACACGGTGCCGTTCCTCCAGTTGGACCGGCCTGCAGGGCGGTGGTCAGTCAGCGAGGTGGCCGATGCGATCCTCGGTATCGCGAGCGAGTTGCTCTCGTGAGCGGCATCATCTGGCTGGCGTCCTACCCGAAGTCGGGCAACACGTGGCTGCGCGTGCTGCTCACCAACTTCCTGAGGGACGCCAGCGAGGCGGCGGACATCAACAAACTCCTCGACGACCCGATCGCCACCGCCCGCCCATGCTTCGACGAGTGGGTAGGAGTCGAAGGGGCCGCGCTCGACGCGAACGTCGTCGATCGGCTTCGTCCAGAGGTGTACCGCTGTCTGGCCCGGGATGCGGACGAAACATTGTTCCTGAAGGTGCACGACGCGTGGGCGCGTGTCGACACCGGTGAGCCGATGTTCCCCGCGGACGTCACGCTGGGTGTCGTCTACATCATCCGCAACCCACTCGACCTGGCCGCGTCGTGTGCGCACCACTGGGGGACGTCGGTAGCGGTGGCCGTCGAGACGCTGTGCTGCGGCTCTGCTGCGGCCGGTCCGCCTGGCGGGTTTTCTGCCAGGGGCGACTCGCCGGCTGGGTACGGCTTGACCGGCCAGCTCCGCCAGCGCCTCGGGTCATGGGGCGAGCATGTCCAGTCCTGGGTCGACGACTCGGGTGGGCCGCTCCACGTGGTCCGTTACGAGGACTTGAGTGCTGATCCGTGCGGTTTCTTCGGTGGCGTGGTCAAGTTTTGCGGTCTCGACTACGACGAAGACCTGGTCAAGAAGGCGGTCGCGTTCTCGTCGTTTGGCGAACTGCAGCGCCAGGAGGCATCGGCCGGCTTTCGGGAACGGTCGTCGGCTGCGCCGGGCGGGTTCTTCCGGCGCGGCGAGACCGGCTCGTGGCGCGATGAACTGCCAGGTGATCTGGCCGAGCGCCTGACGGCTGCCCATCACGAGACGATGCGGCGGTTCGGCTATGCGGGTTGACGGTGCCGCCGTCCGGTGTCCGGCCCCGGTTACGGACCTGGCGGACGCGCCGCACTCGGGGGTGCTGTGGCGCGCTGCTCCCGGACGGCTGCTTCTCGATATCCCTGACGTGGCCCGCTATCTCATCTCCAACGGGAATCTGGTGGAGATCAATCCGTGCGACGGCGTCGAGGCCGAGGAGGTGCGGCGCTTTCTACGTATGACCCCAGCGGCCGCGCTGTACCTCCAGCGCGGCATACCGGTGCTTCACGCCGCGGTTGTCGCCGACGCCGCCGGGCGTGCGGTGGTGCTGGCCGGCGACTCAGGCTCCGGCAAGTCCGTCCTGCTCACCGCGCTGGTGCAGCGAGAATGGGGCCTGCTGACCGACGACCTCGCGCCGGTGACCCTCGACGACGCCCAGGTGCCGGTCGCGGTGCCGACAGGGCCGGAGGTGATCCTGTGGCCCGACAGCGTCAGGCCCGCTGCCGCCGTCGGCTGGGACGCCCGGTTCGTGGATGAGGCGCGGCCGATCAGGGCGATCTGGTGGCTCGATGTCCACGGCTGCGATCCGATAGAGGTGCACGGCGTCGAGGGCATTGCGCGCTTTGAGGCTCTCGGAGCGATGGCTTACAACAGGCGCATCGCCAGCGCGCTGCTTGACCGCGCCAGTTACCTGAGAGTCGCCGCTACCGTGGCCGACTCTGGCATCCCGATCCGGCGGCTCATCCGGCCACGCGGCCGATGGACAGCCGACGAACTCGCAGACATCGTCGAGGACAGAACCGAGAGCTGAACCGGCCGACGCTATAACGACTCTACGAGTCACGGCTGCCCTCGAACCAGCGGAGAAACCTCCCCACCATCAGGCCCCCTTCGAGCACGTGACGATAGTCCATCAACCTCTGCGTTGGATTTGGAGCCGGCTGGTCAATCTGATCCGCGAGCCGTCGCATCCTGGGCAGGTCAAGTACCGTGCTGGCCGTCTCGCTCTGCTCAAGAAGGCGAAGCGTCTCGAACACCTGGGCCCGCCCGCCAGACAGCCGTTCGAACCAATCTGCCGTGTCGATGCCACGCCGGGGGCTGGCGAGGATCTCGGCCGGCAGGCGGTCGACCATGGCTCGTCGAATCAGCCATCGTGATACACCGCCACGGCGGTACTGCTCCTCAGGCAGCGACAGGCAGAACTCGGCGATCCGCGCGTCCGCGGTCGGGTCGCGGATGTCCGTTCCGTAGAGAGCCTGGAAAGCACTGTTGAAGCCGATGACGCGTTGCACATGCATCAGCCGGTCATAGCGGCGCTCCGGCGTGTCGATGCTACGACGGAACCGGTGATCGTACCCCCGGGCGCGGCTACGCGCGGCCACGTTCTGCGCCCGGGCGAACTCGGGATGGATCGGGGAGAACGGCGCCCACCACGATTCGGGAGCGGCCAGCGGATCGTCGCCGTTGCGGCGGCGCGCGATCGCGAGTTGGACGCGCCAGGGCAGTTGCGGGATCAATCCCTTGCTGGCGAATGCCCGGGCGGCGGATCGCGCCCGGCCCCTGTCTGGCGCCAGGGCACGGGTTTCGCGCCACGCCGCTGCCCATCTCCCCGTGCCAACGAGTGACCGGATCAGGCCGCTGCCGTCCCAGCTTATGGTCCAGTTTCCGCACTTCCCGGTCAGGAGCACTCGGACGCCTTGGCGCTGCGCCTCGGCCATGATGCCCTCGTGCCAAACACGGGAGGCAGCCCCCTCATACGGCATCTCGGCGGCATCGAAGAACCGGTCGAGTTCGTTGAGGAAGAACAGCCCCTCGCTGCGGGTGATGTTGAGATCGACGTTCTCGTACCTTGCTGCGACCATGCTCGCCAGCGGCGCCTCATCGACCAGCCAGCCCGGCGCGCCAGGCTCCAGGAAACCATCCCGAGGCGCTGCCGTGAAGGCAGCCAGGCGCTCACCACGCCGGGCGAGCAGCGGAGCCGCCGTGGCCGCCACCGATGTCGAATCTAGTCCGCCGCTCATTAGCACGCCGACCGGGCTGAGGCTCCGCAGATTATCCGCGACGACCCGGTCGAATCGCTCCGTGAACGCCTCCACGTACTCCTCGTCGCAACGCAGTCGCAGCTCGTGCTTCAGCTCGGGTTTCCAGAACGCTCGCAGGTGGCAGCCTCGGGGGTCCACGACGAGCGCATGACCTGGCTCAAGAGTGCGGATGCCCTGGAACATGCTCACCCCGGGCTCCAAGGGCACCAGGATCAAGTAGTCCGCAACGCTCTCAAAGCACAGCCTCCTGGGCACGCCGGGGAGCGCGAAAAGCGCCTTGGGCATCGTGGCGAACGCAACGAAGTCTGCTGCCTGATGGAAGAAGACCGGCCGCGCGTTAAACGGCGACCGGGCGAGCAGCAAGCGCTTTACGCCTGCGTCCCAGATAGCGAAGGAGAACGAGCCGACGAGGTGCTGACCGCAATCGGTGCCCCAGCGCTCATACGCGGCCAGGATGAACGCCGAATCCGGGACAGTCCGCGCAGGCCATGGGAGCCCCAGCTCGCGAGAGAGCTCCGGGCGGTTGTCGATGCGCCCGTCGCTCACCAGCGCGCGAAGACCGTCATGGCTGACGAGCGGTTGGCGCTCGAACAGGTCCTCGGGAGTCACGAGCTTCAGTTGCTGGCCGAGGCCCGCGCCGCCGAGGGCCCAGGTATCGCTCCCGTCACCGCCGTGGTCCGCCAGAGCCGACCTCATCGCCTCGAGCGCAAGGCGTGGGATCCCGTCGCCATGGACCGCAACCAACCCGAAGATCGCGCTCACTACCGACTCCGATCACAGTGCGCAAAGCTCTCGGCAATCACCTGTTTTCCGGCCGGCGATCCCGCGGGACCCGGATCGATCCATCAGCTTTCACGGCCGTCACGTCGGCGACGGTTGGCTACCGCGCACTCCCCCGTCAAAGTAGACGCCGCTGCCGGTCAGCGTCTTCTGCAACGAGAATCGGCGGATCTCGGGCTTGGCCCATGCGGGACGCGTGGATTCCTCCACGGTCCGCTCCGCCGGTATTCCAGCCGGCTGCCTGTGCTCACCGTAGCCTGCCATTTCATCTCCCCGCATAATTTGCGACATAAGGAAATCCGGCTAAGCACACCCGTATCGGGCCAGAAACCTCAATCGCTCAAATGTCGCATACTCGATTAATTTAATCTGGCAATATCTGTCGACTTTCCGCTGACGAGTAAGGCTAGCCGAGGATCGTTACTGGGCGCAATAGATCAGTGACTGATTGTTAGGTAGGCGAAGACGCTCGCCGCCGCCGTGCCGAGCGGCAGGATCACCGCAAGCATTTAATCACTCATAGTGATTATCCGTGTACTCTTAGCTCGCAATCGAGGGAACCCGGGGGACTGAAGATGGCTGAGCCTGGCGCGGAACCGACGCTCCGCGGCTACCTGCACGTCGTGCGCAGGGGGCGCTGGTGGGTGGCTTCCTTCTCGCTGCTTGGCCTGGGCTTGAGCCTGGTCCTGTCGCTGACGGCGACCAGGCAGTACACGGCCACGGCGCAGCTCCTTGTGCAGTCGGTCGGCAATGTCAACATCGCCACTGGCTCGAACCAGACCCTGATCACCCCTGCCGAGGTGCAGACCGAGCTGCAGCTCGTCACGAGCGCCCAGGTGCAGAGCCAGGTCCGCGCGCAGCTTGGCGGCGCACCGGGGGTCTCGGCCGCGCAGGTGGGCCAGACCAACGTGATCGCGGTGACCGCCGTAAGCCCCGAGCCGGCCCGCGCCGCGCAGATCGCCAACGCGTATGCCCGCGGCTTCGTCTCCTGGTCCACCGCGACCTCGATAAGCAACCTGGCCGTGGCGGAAGACCAGCTGACCAAGCAGATTTCCGCGATCGGCAAGGAGATCGACAGGCTTCCCGCAAACTCCGCAGCGCAGCTCGCCGCGCTCTCCAACCAGCAGGCCGTGCTCAAGGGCCAGCTTGCCCAGCTCCAGGTGGCGGGCGCGACCGCGAGCACGGGCCTTGAACTGGTCACGCCGGCCACGGCGCCCGCCTCGCCGAGTTCTCCCAAGCCCATGCAGGACATGCTGCTCGGGCTGGTCGCGGGGCTCGTCCTCGGCATCGGCGCCGCGTTCCTGCGCGACAACCTGGATGACAGCCTGACCACGGGCGAGGCGGTGGAGCGGATGAGCGGAGCGCCCGTGCTCGCGACGGTGCCGATGGTGGCCTCATGGCGGAAGAACGCGCACCCCGTGGTGGTCTCGGTGAGTGAACCCACCTCGCAGCCGGCCGAAGCGTACCGGTCGCTGCGCACCTCGCTCCAGTTCGCCAGGAATGACGGCGCGATGCGCACCATCCTGGTTACCAGCCCGAGCGCCGGGGACGGCAAGACCGCCACGGTGGTCAACCTGGGTGCGGTGTTCGCCCAGGCCGGGGCCCGGGTCGTGCTTGTCTCCTGCGACCTGCGCCGTCCCGGGCTCAGCCAGTTCTTCGCGCCGGCCGAGCACGCCGAGCTCTCCTCTGTGCTGACCGGCAGGCAGCCGCTCGACCGGGCGCTCAGCCCGGTGCCTGACGTGGACGGTCTCTGGACGCTCGGCACGCGGGAGGTCGTCGAGAACCCCACCGAGCTGCTCGGCGGCCACCGGATGCGGTCTCTCGTCGACGACCTCGCCAAGCGGTTCGACATCGTGCTGATCGACAGCCCGCCGGTGCTGCCGGTCGCCGACGCGTTGATCCTGTCCGGTTACGCCGACGCGGTGCTGCTTGTCGTGGCGGCCGGCCATACCAGGCGGGCCGAGCTGCGGCGCGCCGCGCAGAAGCTGGCGCAGGCGAGCGCGCCCGTGGTGGGCGCGGTGCTGAACAAGGCCACGGCACAGGACGGCTACGGGTACGGGTACGGGTACTCCGGCGGCTATCAGCCCTACGTCCCGTCGGCGGGCGCGTCGCCTGCCGGCGCCAAGGCGGCGCAGAACGGGCGCGGCAAGCAGAACGGCCTCCCGCTTCCGTCTGGGCAGCCGGGCGAGCACGCGCGCTAATCCGCGCCTCGTGCGGCCACGCTCCGCTCGGCCGTGCCGACATGATAACTTGTAGTATTTAGATGATGACTTAAAGTGACCAAATCTGCTAGCCTGCCACCCATGACGGGGGACAGGGTGGTGTGGGCGGTCTTTGCCTGCGGCGCGATCGTCGCGGTGACAGAGCCACCCACGATCGCGCTGCTACGCAGGCTCACGGTGCTCGACGTGCCAGGGGGGCGGTCGTCGCACTCGGTGCCGACACCGCGCGGCGGCGGTGCGCCGATCGTCGTCGGCCTGCTCGCGGCGGCGTCGCTCGCACCAAGCGTCGGCGGCGCGGGGCTGGCGTTCGCGTTCGCGGTCGGCTTCTTCGGCCTGATCGGCCTGCTCGACGACCTGCACGGGCTGTCGGCGATCGCACGGCTCGAGTTCCAGGCCGCCGTGGCGGCCGTGGCGGCCGCGCTGCTTGTCCTGCGGCTGCCGCTGCCCGCGTTCGCAATGGCCCTGGCGGCACTGGCGGGGGCGGTCTGGCTGGTGGGCTTCGTCAACGCCTTCAATTTCATGGACGGAGTGAACGGCATCTCTGGTGCGCATGCCCTGATCGGCGGGGTCGCCTACGCGTGTCTCGCGGGGTGGCGGCGGGACGGATTCGGCGCTGCGGCGGGACTAGCGCTTGCGGCGGGCGCCGGTGCCTTCCTGCCGTGGAACGTAGGCCGGGCGCGGGTCTTCCTCGGTGACGTGGGCAGCTACTCGATCGGCGCGGCGCTCGCGGTGCTTGCCGTCCGGCTGATCGCGGACGGGGTGCCCGCCGAGGCGGTCGCCGGCCCGGTCGCGCTGTACCTGGCCGATGTGGCCTGGACGCTGCAGCGCCGTATCAGGCGCGGTGAGCAGTGGCTTGAGGCCCATCGCACGCACGTCTACCAGCGCTGGTGCGACGCGGGGTGGTCGCACCAGGAGGTCACCCTGCTGACCTCCGCGCTGACGGTCTTGCTCTGCCTGCTCGGCGTGGCCGGCCTGCTCGGCGGGACAGCGGTTCGGGTGACGGCAGACCTGGCCGGCCTCGGGGTGCTCGCGGTCTACCTCGGCTCGCCTGAACTGTTCGCGCAGGCCGGCCTGAGGGAAGCCTGACATGCGCGTTCTCATCGTCACGCACTACTTCCCGCCGGAGGCCGGTGCGCCGCAGGCCAGGCTGTCCGCGCTCGCCGCGACCTGGGCCGCGGACGGCGATGACGTCACGGTGCTGACCGGCATGCCCAACCACCCCACCGGCGTCCTGCCGCCGTCATACCGGCGGGCCGTACTCCGCCGGGAACTCGCGGACGGATACCGGGTGGTCCGCACCTGGCTGTACGCCACGCCGAACGAGGGAGTCCCGCGCAGGACCCTTGGCCACCTGAGCTTCATGGCGAGCAGCGTGCTGCTCGGCTGGCGGGCAAGCGGCCCCGCCGACGTCGTCGTGGTCTCGTCACCGACCTTCTTCTCTATCCTGTCCGGCTGGCTGCTCGCCCGGCTGAAGCGGGCCAGGTTCGTGGTCGAGATCCGCGACCTGTGGCCCGCGATCTTCGTGGAGCTCGGCGTGCTGACCAACCGCCGGATCATCGCACTGCTCGAACGCATGGAACTCGCCGCCTACGCGGCCGCGGACCAGGTGGTTGTGGTCAGCGAGGGGTTCCGCGCCGACCTGATCAGGCGCGGGGTGCCGTCAGCGAAGGTGCACACGGTGCGAAACGGCGTGGACCCCGGGCGGTTCACACCCTTGACGGTGGCTTCGCCCGGGCTGCGGGCGAGGCTGGGGGCCGAACCGGGCGACTGCCTGGTGCTGTACGCGGGGACGCACGGGATCTCCCAGGCGCTGCCGGCCATCGCCGACGCCGCCGCGCTGCTTGCCGGCCGGCCTGATGGCCAGTTCGTCCGGTTTGCTTTCGTCGGCGGCGGTGCGGACAAGCAGCGCCTTGAGCGCCGGGTCGCCGCGCTTGGGCTGTCTAACGTCGTGCTACTGCCGGGCGTGCCAAGCACGGAGATGCCTGAGCTGCTCGCGGCGGCGGACATCTGCCTGGTGCCGCTGCGCCGGGTGCCACTGTTCGCGACGTTCATCCCGTCCAAGATGTTCGAGTACCTGGCCGCGGGCAAGGTGGTGGTCGGTTCGGTCACCGGGGAAGCGGCGCACATCCTGGCTGAAGCCGGTGCCGTCGTTGTCCCGCCCGAGGACAGCGCCTCGCTCGCGGCCGCGATAGCGGAGCTCGCCGCCTCGCCGGCGCTACGGAAGACGATAGGGCGGCAGGGCCGCGCGTTCGTCGAGCAGTGCTATGACCGGGCCGCGCTCGCGCGGGAGTACCGCAAGATCCTGGACCTCGATCGGTTTGGCACGGCGCGATGAAGATCCTGGTGACCGGCGGGAGCGGGTTCCTTGGTGGGTATGTCCTTGCCGAGGCCGCCAGGCGCGGGCATTCCTGTGTTGCACTGGCGCGCTCGCCCTCAGCCGGGCGCACGGTGACCGCGCGCGGCGCGGCGCCGCTGGCCGCTGATCTGGACGATGGCGCGGCTCTCGGCGGGCTCTTCGCGAGCGCAGGCTGCGACGCGCTCGTCAACCTGGCGTCGCTCGGGTTCGGGCACGCCACCGCGATCGTCCGCGCGGCGGTCGGCTCGGGGCTTGACCGGGCCGTTTTTGTCTCCACCACCGCGGTCACCACGGCGCTGCCCGTCCGCTCCAAGGCGGTGCGGCTTGCCGCGGAGCATGACATCCGCTCGTCCGGGCTGAAGTGGACGATCCTCCGTCCGACCATGATCTACGGTGCGGCCGGCGACAAGAACCTGTCCCGGCTGCTAGCGCTGCTCGCGCGGGCACGGCGCGCTCCGGTGCCGCTTGTACTGCCCGTTCCCGGCGGCGGTCGGCGGCTGCAGCAGCCCGTTCATGTGGCGGATGTGGCCGGGGCGGTGCTGGCGGCGGTGGAGCGGCCCGAGACGGCGGGTCGCTGCTACGACGTGGCGGGCCCCGAGCCGTTGATATTCGCCGAGCTGCTGCGCGTGTCGGCCGCCGCCGTCGGCTGCCGTGCCCATCTCCTGCCGGTGCCGCTGGCGCCGGTGATCGCGCTCACCAGGTGCTACGAGCGGATCAGCCGCCGGCCACGGCTCCGCGCGGAGCAGTGGCAGCGACTGGCCGAGGACAAGGCGTTCCCGATCGGGGCCGCCGCCGGTGACCTGGCGTACGCGCCGCGCTCCTTCGCCGAGGGCATCCGCGCCGAAGCCGCGGCACTGGGCCTTACTCCTACGCTCCCGGCTCCGCCATCGCCGGGTCCGTCATCGCGGACGCTCACGCGGAGGAACCATGCTTAGCCTCGCCAAAAGCCCCCTAGCCCCCATCCTTGGCCAGCGCGTGCCGTTGCGCGGCCCGGCCCGGATGCTGTTCAGCTCCTACGCCCGGACGCGTTACCAGCCGCAGGAGTCCGTCACCAGGGTGACCTCTGCGGTCGGTGACACCTTCGACGCCGACCTGTCAAGCACCCTGGAATGGCAGCTATGGGCGTTCGGCAGCTACGAGAAGCACTTCGCCGAGCTGTTCGGTTACCTGGTCAGGCCCGGGGACCGGTGCGTCGACGTGGGCGCCAACGTTGGTGTCCACACCGTCAGGCTGGCCCGGCTCGTCGGCGCCGACGGCGAGGTGATCGCCATCGAGCCCGACCCGGACGTTGTGCGGCGAACCAACCGCAACATCGCGCTCAACGGCGTGGCCAACGTCCGGGTCATCAGCGCCGCCGCAAGCGAGCGCGCCGGCGAGATGCGGCTGTACCGCCCGAGCCCGTGGGACACCAACCGGGCAAGGGCGAGCCTCCTGCGCCATCCCTACCTCACCGGGATCATCACCACGGTCCCCGTGGTGACCGTCGACGACGTCTGCGCCGGTGAGCCGGTCACGCTGATCAAGATTGACGTGGGAGGCCACGAGGCCGCCGTGGTCCGCGGCGCGGCCGACACCATCGCCAGGCACGCGCCGGCGATCGTCTTCGAGTACGCGCCTGAGCTGCTCGACGACGTTGTCGCGCAGACGCCGTTCGGCTGGCTCGCGGAACGCGGATACGAGATCTTCCGCATACGCGCCGCCCGGCACGGCATCACTGGCCGGGTGCGACTTGCCCTCGATCGCCAGATCGAGACTCCTGCCGAGAGCGGCAATTTCCTCGCGGTCGCCCCGCAGGTAGCCGTGCGACTGCCTGCCCTGCTGGCGTAGGCACATGTCAGGGATGCGCCTCGCCAGGACCGTGGCGCAGCTACGGCCAGACCAGGTGGGCCAGCGGCTTCGGCTCCGCGCGCAGCGGCTGGCCCTAGACTGTCGGCTGCCGTTGGCGAGCCGCTGGCTGCTTGCCGGTCCCGACCCGGCCTCCGCGGCCGGCTGGCCAGCCGGGTTCGCGCCGCTTGACGCGCGGGTCTGGCGCGACTGGGCTAGCGGCACGGCGCTGCGCGCCGGCGAGCTGAGCCTCCTCGGCGTGACCCGATCGCTGGCACCGCTCGGCGCTGACGGCGCCGCGGACTGGCCGGCCGCAGACTGGGACATGGCCGGCGCGCCGCTGCTCTGGCGCTTTCATCTCTATTACTGGGACTGGGCATGGGCGCTTGCCGGTGCCAGTTGCGGTACGAGCGCCCTGGCGGTGTTCGCCGCCATGTGGCGGTCCTGGCACGCGGCCGTCGCACCTGGGCGGGGACCGGCCTGGCATCCGTACCCGGCGGCGCTGCGGGCCTGGACGTTCTGCGGGCTCTACCGTTCCCTGGTCTCCGGCGGCCCAGTCGAGGGGCAACTGTGCGCCGAGCTCTCCGCGCACGCGGGCTTCCTCCGCCGCAACCTAGAAACGGACGTTGGCGGAAACCACCTCATCAAGAACCTGAAGGCACTTGTCGGCCTCGCGGTGTTCTTCGGTGATGACCGCCTGCTCGCCCGCGTGCTCGATCGGCTGCGACGCCAGCTCTCCGTGCAGGTGCTGCCTGATGGCGGTCATTACGAGCGTGCGCCCGCCTATCACTGCCAGGTGCTCGGCGATCTCGTCGACATTACCCGCTTGCTGCACGCGGCCGGCCGGGATGAGCCGGACGGACTGCACGAGAAGGTTACGGCGATGCGTCGCTGGCTCGGCGCGGTAATTTCGCCGACAGGTGACGTCCCGCTGCTCAACGACGGCTTCCCGGTCAGCCGCGAGCTGCTCGCCGAGCTAGCGCCCATGCCACCTCCCGAAGGGCCACTGCATGTCCTGCCAGACACCGGCCTGGCGCGGGCCACGGCGGGAGGCTGGCATCTGCTCGCCGACATCGGGCCGCCTTGCCCGCGCGAGCTGCCCGCGCATGCTCACGCCGACACCCTGAGCTGCCTTGTGCACGTAGACGACGTGCCGCTGCTTATCGACACGGGCACCTCCACCTATGCGGCAGGGGCGGTGCGCGACCGCGAGCGGTCGACGTCCGCGCACAACACGCTGGAGGTGGGCCGCCGGGACTCTACCGAGGTCTGGGGGGCATTCCGTGCGGGCCGGCGGGCGCGGGTGCGCGGGGTTTCCGCGCGTGCGGACGCCGCCGCGGACACGGTGACGGTCGAGGCCGCCCACGACGGCTACCGGAGCCTGCCTGGCCGGCCACTGCATCACCGCCGGTGGGCGCTGCGCGCGGGAGAGCTGTGGGTGGACGACACCGTGACCGGGGAAGGGCGGCATCCCATCGTGGTGCGCTGGCACCTGGCACCCGGATCACAGCTGCGGCTGGTCCCCGGCGGTGCCGTGGTGACCACGGGGACCGGCGAGTTCACCGTGACCGTGAGCGCGACAACGACCGAGGAGCCGGTCCTGACCGCCGCGCTCGCGGAGGTGGCCTCCGGGTTCCGCCGCACCGTTCAGGCACCGGTGCTGGCCTGCGTCGTGCAACCAGAGCTGCCGGTGCGGATCAGCACCGTATGGCGGCGGCCAGCACCCCTACAGGAGACACAGTGAAACAGATCGTCCAGCCGTTCAGCGGAGGCCCGGTCACCCTGCTCGACGTGCCCTGCCCGGTGCCGGAACAGACCGAAGTGCTGGTCAGAACGCTCTGTTCGGTGATATCGCCTGGCACAGAGCGGGCTGTCACCGCGCTGGCTCAGTCCAGCCTGCTCGCTAAGGCGCGGGCAAGGCCCGACCTGGTCCGCCAGGTGGTACGCAAGGCCCGCGCCGAGGGAATCGTCGCCGCTCGCCAGGCGGTGCTCGGCCGCCTCGCGCTGGACGTGCCGCTCGGGTACTCCGCCGCCGGGGTGGTGCTCGCGGCCGGTTCCGCTGTCGACGGGATCAGGACCGGTCAGCTCGTCGTCACCGGTGGGGCGGGCAAGGCGAGCCACGCTGAGTTCCAGGTCGTGCCCGGCCTGCTGTGCGCGCCGGTGCCCGCGGGAGTGGACGCACGGGACGCGGCGTTCACCACGATCGCGGCCATCGCGCTGCACGCGCTGCGGCTCGCCGAGGCCGGGCCGGGTTCGAAGGTCGTGGTGGTGGGCCTCGGGCTGATCGGGCAGCTCGCAGCGCGGCTCGCCATGGCGGCCGGGTGTGACGTGGCAGGCATCGACCCGGTCGGCTACCCGCGAATGGTCGCCGGCGAGTCCGGCGTGCTCGCGCTCGACGAACGGGGCGAGGAGACCACGGACCGCGTGCTCGCCTGGTCACGTGGCCGGGGCGCGGACGCCGTGCTCGTCTGCGCGGCCGGGCCGTCCCCGGCCGCCGTCATGCGTGTGCCGCCGCTCTGCCGTGACCGGGCCGGAGTCGTCATCGTCGGTGATGTCGGGCTCCAGCTCAGCAGGACCCCGTTTTACGAACGCGAGCTGTCGCTGCGGTTCGCCCGCTCGTACGGGCCTGGCCGCTACGACCCGTCCTACGAGTCGCGGGGCGTCGACTACCCGGCCGGGCAGGTGCGCTGGTCGGAAGGACGCAACTTCGAGGCGGTACTCGACCTGCTCGCCACCGATCGGCTCGCCGTTCGGGACCTGGTGACGCATGCTTTCGACATCGGACGCGCCACGGCCGCGTATGAGCTGATCGAGGAGCGCGCCGAGCCGTACCTGGCCATCAGGCTCGACTACCCGGGCGGTGCGGATCCGCACGCCCCTGTTCAGGTGAGGCAGTCGTCGGCCTCGGCTTCGCGGCGGGCGTCGGCGGTGCCCGGCATCGGCATGATCGGCGCGGGCGCCTTCTCCACGGGGACGCTGCTGCCGACGCTTCGGGCCGCGGGCTTCGGCCGCCTGGTCGCGGTGGCCTCGGCCAGCGGCCTAACGGCGACCCGGGCGGCGCAGCGGCACGGCTTCGAGAAGGCGGTGGCCGGCCCGGACGCGGTCCTCGCTGAGCCGGACGTCTCCGTGGTCGTGATCGCGACGCCGCACGACACGCACGCCTCGCTCGCCGTCCGTGCCCTGGCGGCCGAGCGCCACGTCTGGTGCGAGAAGCCAGTCGCGCTGACCGAGGACGAGCTCGACGCGGTGCGGGCCGCGTGGCTTGAGTGCGGCCGCGTGCTCACCGTCGGCTTCAACCGCCGCTGGTCACCCGCCGTGGCCGCGGCCCGGCGGGCACTCAGCGGTGTCGCCGCGGCAAAGCTGGTCGTCTACCGGGTCGCCGCCGGGCCGGTTCCCGACGGTCACTGGTACCAGGACCGGCGGATGGGCGGGCGGATCCTCGGCGAGGTATGCCACTTCGTGGACACCGCGCAGGCGCTCGTCGGCGCGCCGATCGAGGACGTGACCGCGCTGCCAGGCGGACCTGGCGGAGCTGCCGACGACGCGGTGGTGGCACTGCGCTTCGCGGACGGCTCGCTCGCAACCATCGGCTACGGCAGCGCCACCCCGTCGGCGGGTAAGGAATGGATCGAGGTCCACGCGGGCGCGCACCGGGTCGTCATCGATGACTTCCGGTCGGTCACCGCGGACGGCAGGCGGCTCTGGAAGGGCCGCCAGGACAAGGGCCACCACGCCCTGGCCGCGGCCTTCCGTCGGGCGGTGGCGGGAGAGGTGGAGCTGCCAACCGAGGACATGCTCGCCACTATGCGGGCCACCATCCGCGCCGCCGCATGGAGCGGTCATGGATGACCGTGCGCTAGCGGATCAGGTCCGGACGTTGTTTGACACCAAGGCGGCCGGCTGGCCTGAGAAATACGTGGCCGACGGCAGGCTTGTCGGGCGCCTGGCTCAGCTCGCAGGCGCGGCAGGCGACCTTAGCGCCGTCGGCGGCGAACTGCTCGACCTTGGCTGCGGCAGCGGCGAGCTTGCCAGGCACCTCGCGGCCGCCGGCTACCGGGTGACCGGCTGCGACATCGCACCGCGGATGCTGAGTCAGGCCGCCGCGGCCGACCAGGAGCAGGCCGTCCGCTGGATCAGGCTTGAGCCCAGGTGGCGCACGCTGCCGTTCGCGGCGAGGAGCCTGGACGCGGTGGTCGCGGCGAGCGTGCTCGAGTACGTGCAGGACCCGGCGGCGGTGCTTGGCGAGTGCGCCCGGGTGCTGCGGCCGGGCGGGGTCCTGCTGTGCACCGTACCCAACCTGACGCACCCGGTGCGCTGGCTGGAATGGTCGCTCAGCCTGGCCGCGCGGACGCCGCTGGCCTCGATCGCGCGGAGCGCCCCGCGCCGGGCCGGGCAGTACCTTGCCTACCTGCGGATATCCCGCCAGCGACGGCGGGTCCGCTGGTGGCACGCGGCGGCCAAGGGGGCAGGGCTCGAGCCCGCGTCCGTGCCGCCCGCGTGGGGGGCGCCGCGCGAGCCGCTGCGCCTGCTCGTCTTCACCCGGTCCGGAGTGGCTAGCGGATGCCAGCTCGACACCCGAGGGGGATGACAATGACGACCGCGGTGACCATTGACCTGGCGGGCGGCAAGATTGGCGGTGCGGCCAGGTACCGGGCCGAACTCACCCGTTACCTGGACCGGCGCGCCCGCCATGACATCAAGATGATCGGCGAGAGTCGGCGGCTCAGCCTGGCCTGGCTAGCAGCCAGGGAGGCGACCGCAGTGCGGCGGAGCCGCCGTATCGCGCTGAACAACGTCGGGTTCCTGACCCCTGGCGGTGCGCGGTGTACCCTGCTCGTCAACGCGCTGCACTTCCTCGCCGACCCCGAGATAGCCGCGCTCGACCCGGGGTTGCGCGTGTCGATATCGCGGCAGGCGGGGATCGTGCGCCGCGCGGCCCGGCGATCCGATGTCCTGGTCACGCCGTCCACGGCGATGGCGGAGCGGATCGTCGCGGTGCTGCCTGATGTCGCGGATCGCCTGGTCGTGCGCATGCACCCGGTGTCCGCCGTGGCGACCGCCCGGCCGCGTGGCGGGTCCCTGATCCTGTGCCCGGTGCTCTTCGCGCCTTACAAGCACATGGCAGACCGAATCGGCGAATGGCTCGCGGCGGTCGACGACGTGCTGGATGACTCGGTCCGCTTGATCGTCACCGCGAGTCCCGCCGAGGCGCCCGCGTCGCTGGCGGTCAGCCCGCGGCTGCATTTCGTGGGACGGCTCACCGTCAACGAGGTGCAGGACCTGTGGCAGCGCAGCCGGGCCATCTATTTTCCGACTGGCCTTGAGTCGTTCGGCTGCCCGCTCGCGGAGGCGCGGACCAACGGCCTGCCGGTCATCGCCAGGGACACGCCGCAGAACCGTGAGATCGCCGGTCCCGCCCTGTGCGGTTACACCCTGGGCGACAGGGACTCCATGAGGCACGCGACCGAGGTGGCCCTGGCGACCCGGGTCGCTCCTGACCCAGAACCGTTCGACCCGGACGCCTATTTCGACTGGATGCTGGGGGATAACTGGTGACCAGCCTCGGCCTGCGGCCGTGGCGCGGCGGAGACGAGCCGCCGCCCCGCAGCGTTCCGGTCACCGTGGTGGTCCTCACGCGAGACGAGGAGGTCAATATCGGGCGGTGCCTCGCCTCGGTCGCATGGGCCGACCAGGCGGTCGTGATCGACTCCGGGTCGGCGGACAAGACGGTGCCTCTCGCGCGGTCCCTCGGCGCGGACGTGGTGGAGCAGCCATGGCTGGGGTTCTCCGGCCAGCGGGAGTTCGCGCTACGGCTCCCTGAGATCAGGAACGACTGGATCTACTTCGTCGACGCGGACGAATGGGTCTCACCGCAGCTGGCAGGCGAGATAGCGGCGCGGCTTGATGCGCCGGGCTGCGCGGCCTTCACCCACCGGCTCCGGCTGGTCTTCCTGAACACCTGGATACGGCACTGCGGCTGGTACAGCGGATCCTGGGTGGTCCGTCTTGTCGACCGCCGGTACACGAAATACGACGGCAGCCCGGTGGGCGAGCGAGCCAGCGTGGACGGCCCGGTGAGTCGGCTGGCCAACGACATCGTCGACGAAGACCGCAAGGGCCTGGCGAGCTGGCTGCACAAGCATGTCCGCTACGCCGAGCTTGAACAGCGCAAGCGAGGACAGCCGGTTCCGCTGCGTGAGCGGCTACGCCGGTTCCGCTCACGGGACAGGACCGACACCAGGCCGCTGGCCCGGATCATTCTCAAGGACCTTGTCTTCCCGGCTATGCCGGCCAGGCCGCTCGCGCTGTTCCTCTACATGTACGTGGTGCGGCTTGGCCTGCTCGACGGACGGGCCGGGCTGAGCTTCTGTTTCTTCCATGCCTGGTATCAGGCCACCGTCAGCGGGCTGGCGGCGGAGGCCATGCGCCCACGGGCTTGGCGGTCCGGCGGGTGAAGGACAGTGTCACAACGGCGAACCACAGCAGGATCATCTGAGGGATCCCAGCGAGCAGCGTGGCGCAGTCCGAGCCGGCCAGCACGAGGCCGGGGAACAGCAGGAGGATCAAGAACGTGCCGTGGATGCTGCGGCGCAGATCGGCGACCTCATCAACAATCCGGGCACCGCAGCCGATCAGGAACATCCCGATGGCAAGCACGAACCAGCCCCCGTGCCGGTACAGGTCGCCTTCCGGGGTGATATCCGACGACGTATACACCTGCGGCGGCAACTCGTAGTACTCCTGGCTCATCTGGTACCCCACGTCCAGGATTGGCTTGCCTGGCCACAGGAGCCGGGGAATCACGTCGAGGAGGGGGGAGACGGCAAGCTGGCCCGGATTGATGTAGGGGATCTGGCTAGGGGTCCGTTGCATGATGATCGCCGGACTGTCGATGGTCCTGATGCGCTGTGCCAGATAACTGGCCGACTGCCCTAGGACGGACGGGGAGAAATCGTCGGCGAGCACCTGGCCGGCGATGGCGGGTGCGGCGGCCACGGCTTGGCCGGTAGTCAGCGTGACTGAGCCGCGCGCCGAGGCCCGGTAGGTCAGGTTGAAGGGGATGACTATCAGCAGGAAGCAGGCGACCGCAGCCACGAGGAGCCCAGCGGGAAACCGTCCGCGGATCGTGGTGCGCGGGATGATCACAGCCAGGACGGCGACGATGAAGCTGGTCTTGCCGCCTGCGACGGCTCCGGCGATGATCGCTGCGATGAACAGGATGGCGAGCGTCAACCGTGCCATGAGGTGCCGCGTTCGGTACGCCCGCATCGCGGCGGCCGCCACGGCCAGCGGCAGGCACTCCCCGAGCAGCGTGAGGAACTGAGAGTAACCTGTCGTAGCGGTCGTGGACGCGGAGGCCGAGCCGACGTAGCCGAGGTGGCCGGTCACGAGTGCCGACGCGGCCTGTCCGGCGACTCCGACACCGAACAGGGTCCATGGAACGGCCGGCCCGCGGATATCGTCGGTGAAGCGGCTGGTCAGCCTGCTCGTAGCCCGCTTGGCGAGCGAGCTCGCCAGGCGGCGAGGACCCCCGCAATAGCCCATCGTGAACAGCGCCATGGCCACGCCGATCAGCCATAGTGCGCGCACCACGCTGCCCGGCAGGATCTCCGCCGGCGGGCCGGTCTGCGGGCCGAGCCAGCTGATCGTGGCCGGGCCGAACGCTAGCGCACCCCACGCCAGTGACCAGGGGCCGATCCGCCAGGTGCCAAGCCCAAGCCCCCCGTATCCGCCGAGGGCGGACATGAGCAGTAGCAGGCCGGTGCAGAACGCCGTCAGGGCTAGGGCACCCCAGAGGATCTGATCGTTGACTGCGATCGACGATATGGCGACCATGACTAGGGCGGCGGTCGCCGCGACCAGGAGCAGGCCGGCGATCAGCATCGGGGGCGCCTCGGCCTTGGCTTCCAGCTCAGGCAGGGGCACCGGCCGCTCAATGATCGTCACGTAGGGATATTACTTGGATTCAATCTGTAACATCGACGTTTTGCTCGTTCCTAGGTACGGGCGCGTCAGAGCAGCCGGTCGACGGCCAGCGCCGCGTACTTGTCCGGGGCGAACCGCGCGCGCGCCCATTGCGCACCGCGCGCTCCCATCTCGCTCAGCCTGGCGGTCTGGCATAGGAGTTCGCCGAACACCTGGGCAAGCGCCGCCGCGCTCTCGTCCCTGGGGGTTGCCCCGGTGACCCCATCCAAGTAGGCGTCAGGGGAGCCGCCGTGCGCGGGCCCGACAACCGCGGTGCCAGCCACCTGCGCCTCAAGCAGCACTAGGCCGAACCCCTCCCCGCATGCTCGTCGGCCCGGCCGGGTGCGGCTTGCCAGGACGAACAGGTCCGATGCGGCGAACTGGGCAGCGAGGTCACGGTCGGCAAGCCCCGGGCGCAAAGTGCACCACGGGTGGGCGCTGATGTGGGCAAGCAGGTCAGCCGGCGGCTCGCCGCTGCCGCATACGGTCAGCCGGACATCCGTCCGCCGTAGCGCCACGATCGCGGCGGTGAGCTGGGCAAGCCCCTTGTCGCGCCAGGCGCCAAGCCGGAACGCCGTCATCAGCTCAAGACCGGCGCGCGGGCCGCGGTCGACGGCGGCCGCGCTGACCAGCTGGCCGAACCAGTCCTTGGACAGGCCGGGCGGCAGGACGGTGGCCTGGCCGCCGGGAAACAGCGAACCGGCGGTGAAGCTGCTCGCCGCGACAATCCGCACCCCCGGTCGGTGCATCAGCCTGCTTTCGATCTGCCAGCGCGGGGCGGCCCGGACACCCCATACATCGATGCCGTGGCAGATGACCGAGATGCCGCTCACCGCGCGTATCCGGGCAAGCAGCGCCGCCACGGGAAGCAGCGCCCGGTGCGCGACGATCAGGCGTGCAGGGCCGGCCAACCCGGCCAGCGTGGCCGCCGCCTCGGTAAGGAGCGCCCGGTGGCCCGTCAGGCCGGGGCGGGGGAGGTCAAGCCGCAGGTGGGCCACGCCCCGGTCGTCGAACGCCGACTGCATCGTCTGCACATACCGTTCGATCCCGCCGGCAACGCCCCGAGATGGGGCGAGCAGCAGGACCGGGTCCGCGTAGCCTGCCACGTCGCCACGCGCTGCAGTCTCAGCCAGGCGGCGCAGCGACTGGCTCGTCATGCCCGCTCGTACACGAAGAAGTCGGCACGGGCATAATCGGTGTTTGGCCCGCGAGTCACCTCGGTCAGCGTCCAGCCTGGGCAGTTGGCCTCCACCCAGGGAGTGAACCGCCGGTGCCTGACATGCGGGGCGGTGTCGCTGGTCTCCATGTTTGTGGAGTAAATGACGACAAGTCGCTGGCCTGCGGCGAAAAGATGCCGCAGGTAGGTCTCGAACACCGTGTCCTCGGTCAGGTGGTAAACGACGTCAAGTGACAGCGCCAGGTCTGCGGTGAAGAGCCCTGCCCGGTCGGTGAAGCAGGACCCGTCATAGAGGAAGAAGCTCTTGGCTGGATCATCCGCGAAACGCTGCCGGCACAGCCCG
>Ga0302314_10005695_pt1 | contig 22653 bp, 20 predicted proteins | sample III_Palsa_N2_3_FD_200533 | JGI IMG/M metagenome (GOLD analysis project Ga0302314, IMG submission 200533) | Peat permafrost microbial communities from Stordalen Mire near Abisko, Sweden - III_Palsa_N2_3 | ecosystem: Environmental > Terrestrial > Soil > Palsa > Peat permafrost | place: Sweden... | reverse complement strand
GGGCCGCTGGTGGATCGAAAGCATGGACGGCAGGCGGATCGAGCAGGGGCCGGGAGAATTCTCGTTCGGTGAGGATCAGGGCTGCGTCGAGCGCGACGGCAAGAAGGGCCACAAGTCCGGCACGATCGGCGATGAGCCCGCGGTGCTGATGACGGTGCAGCTTCACGTCAATCCGGTCCGCGAACCCTGCCATATCGATTGATCGGGTGATGGACGGCTTCGAGATCGTCGACGCGCGCTTCCGTGCGATGGTGCTGCCCAACGCGCCGCTGCTGACGCTCGGCGAGGGCTATGGTTGGCTCGAGGGGCCGGTGTGGTTCGCCGACCAGGACTGCCTGTTCGTCAGCGACCTGCCCAACGATCGCATCCTGCGCTGGACCGAGCGTGGCGGCGTGTCGGTGTTCCGCGAACCAGCCGGTTTCGCCAACGGCCATGCCCGCGACCGGCAGGGCCGGTTGATCGGCTGTTCGCACCGCCACCGCCATATCGAGCGCACCGAGCTCGATGGCACGATCACCATCCTCGCGAGTCATCAGGGCGGCAAGCGGCTCAACGCGCCCAACGACATCGTCTGCAAGTCCGACGGGACGATCTGGTTCACCGATCCGATCTACGGGATCAGCACCGATTACGAGGGCGGCAAGCAGACCCCCGAACTGCCGCCGCGCGTCTACCGCTTCGATCCGCGCGACGGATCGCTGCACGTCGTCGCGGACGATTTCGTCGGCCCCAACGGTCTCGCCTTCTCGCCCGACGAACGCTGGCTCTACATCGGCGAGACGGGCGAACAATTCGCCGCCGAGACGCCGCACCATATCCGGCGCTTCGCGGTAGCCGACGACGGCACGCTGTCGGGCGGCAACGTCTTCCACAGCGTATCGCCGGGCTATGCCGACGGCTTCCGCGTCGACGAAGGCGGCAACGTCTGGAGCGGCGCCGCCGACGGCGTCCATTGCATCGATCCGTCGGGCGATCTGCTCGGCAAGATCCATACGCCTGCGACGGTCTCCAACCTCGCGTTCGGCGGGCGCAATCGGTCGCGGCTGTTCCTCTGCACGTCGCATGCGCTGCAGGCGATCTACGTCAACGTGCGTGGCGCGGTGCGGCCATGAGCCTGCCCGCGCTGCACCGGATCGTCGCGCTGCGGATGGTGACGCGCGATATCGATCGGCTCGCACGCTTCTACAGCACGGCGTTGGGCGCGGCCGCCGATGGCGGTGCCGTGGCGATCGGAGCGGACGAGCAGGCGGTGCTGGCGAGCGGTGCCGGCGTGCGGCAGCGGTTGCTGGTCGGCGCCTTCGCGCTCGACCTCGACCGCTTCGATCGCGAGGGCCGGCCCTATCCCGCCGACGCCGATGCCGCCGATCTGCGCTTCCAGCATTTCGCCGTGATCGTGGCGGATGCGGCGTTTGCCTATGAGCGCGCCATGGCGTCGGGCGCGACCGCGATCTCACGCGGCGGCCCGGTCACCTTGCCTGCCTCCGCCGGTGGCGTCAGCGCAGTCAAGCTCCGCGATCCCGACGGGCACCCGTTCGAGCTGCTGCAATTCCCCGCGGCCGCCGACAACCGCTGGCGCGACGTCGCCGCCAATGCGTGCGGCGTGCTGGGCATCGACCATAGCGCGATCGCGGTCGCCGATGCGCGCCTGTCGCGCGCCTTCTACTGCGAGGCGGGGCTGGTCGCGCGCGGCGCGACGCTCAACCAGGGGTCGACGCAGGAAGCGCTCGACGGGCTGTCGCTTCAGTCGGTCGATGTCGTGCCGCTTTTTCCTGGCACGGACACGCCACATCTCGAGCTGCTCGGCTATCATCGTGCCGGCAGCGCGTCGGCGCCCGACACGGCGATCGCCGACATCGCGGCGACGCGCCTGGTTTGGGCGTCGGATCGGCCCGGCCTGCTGCTGCGGGACCCAGACGGCCATCGCCATCAAACGGTGTCCGCCAACTAACTATCGGTCCGGGCCCGCTTTTGTGGAACTCGCACAGCGCCCATCCTTTCCTCCCCCGAGACTTTCGGCGCGCGCACGGCCGCCGACCATGTCCCCCCAAGGAGAGCAGTATGGCCGATCGCCTCACGATGCAGGATCCGCGCACGCAATATCCGCAGCCGCCGTTCAAGCGTCAGCCGCAGCCGCTTCCCGGCCTTGCATCGGACATGGACCCCAAGCCCGATCATGGCGAGCAAAGCTATAGCGGCGCCAATCGGCTGAACGGCCGCAAGGCGCTGATCACCGGTGGCGATTCGGGTGTCGGCCGCGCCGCGGCGATCGCCTATGCGCGCGAAGGCGCCGACGTCGCGATTGCCTATCTGCCCGCCGAGGAAGCCGACGCGAAGGAGGTGATCGCGCTGATCGAGGCGGAGGGCCGCATCGCGGTCGCGCTGCCCGGCGACATCACCGACGAGGCGTGGTGCCGCGAACTGGTCGAGACCGCGGTGCGCGGGCTGGGCGGGCTCGACATCCTCGTCATCAACGCCGGTCGCCAGCAGAACCGCAAGTCGATCGCCGAGGTGACCTCGGACGATTTCGACAAGACGATGAAGACCAACCTCTATGCAATGCACTGGATCGCGCAGGCGGCGGTGCCGCATCTGCCAGCCGGTGCCGCGGTGATCACCACCGCATCGATCCAGGCCTACGAACCCTCGGCGATCCTGCTCGACTATGCCACCACCAAGGCCGGCATCGTCGCCTACACCAAGGCGCTCGCCAAGCAGTTGCTCGAAAAGGGCATCCGCGCCAACGTCGTCGCCCCCGGCCCGTTCTGGACCGCGCTGCAGGCGAGCGGCGGCCAGCCGCCCGAGGCGGTCGAGACGTTCGGCGAGGAAAGCGCCTATGGCCGTCCCGGCCAACCGGTCGAGCTGTCGGCGGTCTATGTGCTGCTCGCGTCGCAGGAGGCGAGCTTCATCAATGGCGAGGTCTACGGCGTGACCGGCGGCGCGGGTGTCGCCTGACTCGGGGCGGAGAGGGCGTGCAGGACCAAATGCTCATGGAGGCGATCTGCGAGAGTGCGCGGAACCGGCGGCCGGTTGATCTGGCGCGCTGGTTCCGCGGGCCACCGCCGATGCAGGCGGCCTGAGCGCCGCGATGCCGGCGCTCTTCGCCCTCTTCGCGGTCTTGGCCGGCATGACGAGCACGCTTCAGTCGGGCAGCAATGCGATGCTGCAGAAGACGCTGCACGCGCCATTGTGGGCGGCGGCGATCATCTCCGCGATCACGTTGCTCGCATCGGTCTTGGTCGCGCTGCTAGCGGGCGAGCGGATGCCGTCGGTCGGCGAGATGGCGAACGTACATTGGCTTGCGTGGGTGGGTGGGCTGTTCGGCCTCTGCTTCGTGCTGGCGACGATCTACGCCTCGCCCAAGCTGGGCATCGGACTGTTCACCGCGCTGATCGTTACCGCCTCGACGCTGACGTCGCTGCTGCTCGATCATTTCGGGCTGATGGGCTTCGCGGTGCGCGAGGCGCCTCTCGGCCGGATCGCGGGCGGCGTGCTGATGATCGTCGGCGTCGCGCTGATCGCGGCGTTCTGAGCCGGAAACCACGAGCCGTTCGCGTGCCGCGACGGCCCGTGGCCCACGTCGCGATGTAAGGCTTCGGCAATCTTCGGTTCACGCGCACGGCGGCAAGACCGCGCGGTCACCAATTGCGGCGATACTCTCGTGTCGGCGCGGAGATGGTGATAGGATCGACGCGATCAGCGAGGACATCATCATGGCGGTTCGGGCAGCGGTCCGGTACGACAAGCCGGTGACGGCACCCGATATCGATCCCGCACGGCTACCGGCGCGCGATCTCGGGCCGGTCGCCTTCACTCCGCTGGAGGAGCAGGTGATCACGCTCGCGCTGACCGACAGGCTTGGCAGCATCGAGGAGCCGGGGCGTATCGAGCGGCTGTTCGCGACGCTGTTCGGGCTGCGCACGCCCAGCCGCACGCTCGCCGATCCCCGGCTCGAGACGCTGCGCCGTGCGGTCGTCGTCGCGCGGCATCGCCACCATCTCCCCGATGCACAGGCCGCGGCGTTGCGCCAGGCCGGCTATGCGTTGACGCAGGTGCGTATGGTCGAGGCGCGCGCGGTCGCGGGCTGAGCGACGAAGCGTCAGTCGAAGCGGTAGGGGACGACGTCGCGCCGCTCGGGATCGACGCGGATCGCGCGGCCCGACGGCGGGAAGGCGCGCTGCTCGCAATGTTCCCGCGGGCAGATTCGGCACGAGACGCCGATCGGGGTCGCGGCGTCCTCGCGCCTGAGATCAAGATGATCGGCATAGACGAAGTCCGCCGCCTCGCCGACTTCGCAGCCTAGCGCCACCGCATAGCGCCGCGGCGCGCGCGCAAAACTGCCGCTCTCCTTGACCAGACCCTTGGCGATCGAGACGTAGCGCGTGCCCTCGGGCATCTGCGCGAGCTGGATCGTCAGCCGATCGGGGATCGCGACCGCCTCGTGCATGATCCACAGCGGGCAGGCGCCGCCGAAGCGGGCGAATTGCAGCCGCGTCGCGCTGTGCCGCTTGGTGATGTTGCCCGCCATGTCGACGCGGCAGAAGAAGAAGGCGGTGCCGCGCGCTTGCGGACGCTGCAGCGTCGAGAGCCGATGACACGCCTGCTCGAAGCTCACCGCAAAGCGGCGGCGCAGGCGATCGACGTCGTGGCGGACGCGGCGCGCCTCGGAGCGGAACGCCTCATACGGCATCAGGATCGCGCCGGCGGCATAGTTGGCGAGGCCGACGGTGAGCAGCCGCGCCGCCTCGGGCGAGGGCAGGCCGGCCTGCGCCAGCACCGCGTCGATCTCGTTCGCGAGCTCGATCCGCGCGAGCTGGTGCGCGAGCTGGAAGGCGCGCGTCTCGGCGGGTTGCGCGGGATCGATCGTCAGCGTCCGCGCCGCGCCGTCGAAGGCGCGTAGCGCCGCCGCCTCGCCCGTCGCAGCGCGCAGCGCGATGCCGTGGCGCGTGCGCAGCCGCTCGGCGAGCGCGGCGTCGCCCGGTTCGAGCGAGGCGCCGATCGCCTCGGCGGCGGTGTCGATCGCATCGACATAATTGCCCGCATCGTGAAACCAGTCGCGCACCTCGTCCCACGGCAGCCGCCCGCCGCCGCCGGTGTCATAGGCATCGTCGAGCCGTTGGAGCTGGTCCTCCGCGCGGCGCCAAGCGGCGTGCAGCGCGACGAACCGCCGTGCGAGACCCGGCTGCTGCTCGATCGCGCGAGCGAGCACGTCGGGGGCGGGCGCGGGCTCGGGCAGCACGGGCTCGGCCGCCGCCTCGGAGAGAGCCGCCAGAAGACGCGCCTCGGCATCCTCGTCGACGCCGATCCAGTCCGTCGGGAAGGCGGCGGCGAAGGCGAGCGCGACCGCACCCGTCAACGGTCGCCCGTCGGTCTCGATCTGCGACAGATAGCTTACCGAAATGCGCACGCGCGCCGCCATCTCGCTCTGGCTGAGCCTCAGCCTCGTCCTGAGCGTGCGTATGCGGGCGCCGGCGTACAGGCTGCGGGAGGATCGGACCATGGCTTCGCATATTTCACAAATCGAGGGTTCGCAACTTCACAAACCCACATTTGCCAAGCGTCATGCCAGTGTGCAGGGCAGCGGCCGACCGCCGCCCGGGAAAGGAGAGCGATGCCCACGACCCTCGAGATGCTCGATCAACGACGCGCCGAGGCCCGCCTGGGCGGCGGGGCACGCAGGATAGACGCACAGCACGCCAAGGGGCGGCTGACCGCGCGCGAACGGCTCGACATCCTTCTGGATGAGCACAGCTTCGAGGAGCTCGACATGTTCGTCGAGCATAATTGCGCCGAATTCGGCATGGACGAGCAGCATTTCGCGGGCGACGGTGTCGTCACCGGATCGGGCACGATCAACGGCCGGCTGGTGTTCGTCTTCTCGCAGGATTTCACCGTGTTCGGCGGGTCGCTTAGCGAGCGCCATGCGCAGAAGATCTGCAAGATCATGGATATGGCGCTGAAGGTCGGCGCGCCGGTGATCGGGCTCAACGACAGTGGCGGTGCGCGCATCCAGGAGGGCGTCGCCAGCCTCGGCGGCTATGCCGAGGTGTTCCAGCGCAACGTGCTCGCCAGCGGCGTCGTGCCGCAGCTCAGTCTGGTGATGGGGCCGTGCGCGGGCGGGGCGGTCTATTCGCCCGCGATGACCGACTTCATCTTCATGGTGCGCGACAGCAGCTATATGTTTGTCACCGGCCCCGACGTGGTCAAGACGGTGACCAACGAAGTGGTGACGCAGGAGGAGTTGGGCGGCGCCGTCGCGCACACCGCTAAATCGGGCGTCGCCGACAACGCCTTCGACAACGACGTCGAAGCCTTGCTTGCGGCGCGCGACTTCATCGATTTCCTCCCCAGCGACAACCGTACCGGCGTCCCCGAGCGGCCGACCGACGATCCGTGGGACCGCGCCGAGCCCAGCCTCGACACGCTGATCCCCGACAGCGCCAACAAGCCGTACGACATGCACGAACTGATCGCCAAGACGGTCGACGAGGGCGATTTCTTCGAGGTCCAGCCGGCGTTCGCGGGCAACATCCTCACCGGCTTCGCGCGCATCGAAGGCCGCACCGTCGGCATCGTCGCCAACCAGCCGATGGTGCTCGCCGGCGTGCTCGACATCTCCTCGTCGCGCAAAGCCGCGCGGTTCGTGCGCTTCTGCGACGCGTTCGAGATCCCGATCATCACCTTCGTCGACGTCCCCGGCTTCCTGCCGGGCACCGCGCAGGAGCATAATGGCATCATCAAGCATGGCGCCAAGCTGCTCTTCGCCTATGCCGAGGCGACCGTTCCCAAGATCACCGTCATCACGCGCAAGGCCTATGGCGGCGCGTACGACGTCATGGCCTCCAAGCATCTGCGCGGCGATCTGAACTATGCGTGGCCGACCGCCGAGATCGCGGTGATGGGCGCCAAGGGCGCGGTCGAGATCATTTTTCGGCAGGAGGCGAAGGACCCCGAAAAGCTCGCGGCGCGCACCGCCGAGTACGAGGCACGCTTCGCCAATCCGTTCGTCGCGGCGTCGATGGGGTTCATCGACGAGATCATCATGCCGCACTCGACGCGCCGCCGGATCGCGCTGGGCCTGCGTAAGCTGCGCCACAAGGCCCTCGAAAATCCGTGGAAGAAGCACGATAATATACCGCTGTAGGGCCTGTCGTTCCCCCGCGAAGGCGGGGGCCCAGGCCCCACCGTCGCAGCTGGACCCCCGCCTTCGCGGGGGAACAAGGAATTGAAACCATGACCGCCACCACCACCGATCCCGTCGTCATCCTCTCCTACGCGCGCACCCCGATGGGCAGCTTCCAGGGCAGCCTCGCCGATGCGTCCGCGATCGATCTCGGCGCCGCCGCGATCCGGGCCGCGGTCGAGCGCGCGGGCGTCTCGCCCGACAAGGTCGATCGCGCCTACATGGGCTGCGTGCTGCCCGCGGGCCTGGGCCAGGCGCCCGCGCGTCAGGCGGCGATCAAGGCCGGGCTGCCGCTGTCGACCGAAGCCGTCACCGTCAACAAGATGTGCGGTTCGGGCATGATGACCGCGATGATGGCGACCGACGCGCTCGCCGCGGGATCGGCCGATCTGATCGTCGCGGGCGGCATGGAGAGCATGACCGGCGCGCCCTTCCTGATGAAGAAGCACCGCGCCGGCGCGCGCATCGGCCACGACACCGTCTATGATTCGATGATGCTCGACGGGCTCGAGGACGCCTATGAGCCCGGCCGCGCGATGGGCACCTTCGCCGACGACACCGCCGAGAAATACCAGTTCACCCGCGCCGCGCAGGACGATTATGCGATCACCTCGCTGACCCGCGCCAAGGCCGCGCAGCAGAGCGGCGCGTTCGATGCCGAGATCACGCCGGTGACGGTCAAGACGCGCAAGGGCGAGGTGCTCGTCGACAAGGACGAGCAGCCGCTCAAGGGCGATCCCGCCAAGATTCCCAATCTCAAGCCCGCCTTCGGCAAGGACGGCACCGTCACCGCCGCCAACGCCTCGTCGATCTCGGACGGCGCGGCGGCGCTGGTGATGGCGCGCCAGTCGGTCGCGGACGGTCTCGGCATCAAGGCGATCGCCACCGTCGTCGCGCAGGCGGCCAATGCGCACGAGCCCTCGCTGTTCACCACCGCACCCGTCGGCGCGATCGAGAAGGTGCTCGCCAAGGCCGGCTGGTCGGTCGGCGACGTCGATCTGTTCGAGGTCAACGAGGCGTTCGCGATCGTCGCGATGATCGCGATGAAGGATCTCGGCATCCCGCACGACAAGGTCAACGTCAACGGCGGCGCTACCGCGCTCGGCCACCCGATCGGCGCGAGCGGCGCACGCATCCTCGCGACGCTGATCGCGGCGCTGCAGGCGCGCGGCTTGAAGAAGGGCGTCGCGTCGCTGTGCATCGGCGGCGGCGAGGCCACTGCGATGGCGGTCGAGCTCATCGGATGAAGCTCGGGCGGCTCAACCATGTCGGCATCGCGACGCCCTCGATCGAGGCGTCGGTCGCTTATTATCGCGATGTGATGGGGGCGGAGACGATCGGCGAAGCGTTTGACATGCCGTCGCAGGGGGTCCGCGTGTGCTTCGTCGATGCGCCCAACTTCCAGGTCGAACTGATTGAGCCGCTGGGCGAAAGCTCGCCGATCCATGGCTTCCTGGCGAAGAGCCCGGCGGGGGGGCAGCATCATATGTGCTACGAGGTCCCCGACATTCATGAGGCCAAGGCGTGGTTCGAGAGCAAGAGCGCGCGTGTTCTCGGCGAGCCGCGCATCGGCGCGCATGGGACGCCGATCTTCTTCGTCCACCCGAAGGACATGAACGGCGTTCTTACCGAGATCATGGAGACGCCGAAGGTGGGGGCGGGGCATTGATGCTGTCTCTGTGTACCCCTTCACCGTTCGTGCTGAGCGAAGTCGAAGCACGTGACATGAACGGCGCCGCTTGCAGCACATCCTTCGACTTCGCTCAGGACGAACGGGGTTTCTGATGGGCATTGAAACCAACGCCGGCGAAGATTCGGGTGCAGCACCCAAGCCGCGCGACCTGCCCGAGCCGAGTGCGAACCAGTCGCTCGACGCATGGTCCGCCGCCGCCGCCAAGGAGGTCAAGGGCAAGGACCTGACCTGGCACACCCCCGAAGGTATCGACGTCAAGTCGCTGTACACGGCCGAGGATGTCGCGGACCTCGATCCCGGCCTTCCCGGTTCCGCGCCGTTCACGCGCGGCGTGCGCGCCTCGATGTATGCAGGCCGTCCGTGGACGATCCGCCAATATGCGGGCTTCTCGACCGCCGAGGCCTCGAACGCCTTCTACCACCGCAATCTCGCGGCGGGACAGAAGGGCCTGTCCGTCGCGTTCGATCTCGCGACGCACCGGGGCTACGACAGCGACCACCCCCGCGTGACGGGCGACGTCGGCAAGGCGGGCGTCGCGATCGACAGCGTCGAGGACATGAAGATCCTGTTCGACGGCATCCCGCTCGACAGGATGTCGGTCAGCATGACGATGAACGGCGCGGTGATCCCGATCCTCGCCTTCTTCATCGTCGCGGGCGAGGAGCAGGGGGTGCCGCGCGACCAGCTCGACGGCACGATCCAGAACGACATCCTCAAGGAGTTCATGGTCCGCAACACCTATATCTACCCGCCCGAGCCGAGCATGCGGATCATCTCGGACATCTTCGGCTACACCAGCCGCGAAATGCCCAAGTTCAACTCGATCTCGATCTCGGGCTATCACATGCAGGAAGCGGGCGCGACGCAGCTGCAGGAGCTTGCCTTCACCATCGCCGACGGCCGCGAATATGTGAAATATGGCGTCGCCTCGGGGCTCGACATCGACAAGTTCGCAGGCCGTCTGAGCTTCTTCTTCGCGATCGGCATGAACTTCTTCATGGAGATCGCCAAGCTGCGCGCGGCGCGCGTGCTGTGGCACCGCGTGATGACCGATCTCGGCGCCAAGGATGAGCGCTCCAAGATGCTGCGCACGCATTGCCAGACCTCGGGCGTGTCGCTGACCGAGCAGGATCCCTACAACAATGTCATCCGCACGACGATCGAGGCGATGGCCGCGATGCTCGGCGGCACGCAGAGCCTGCATACCAACGCGCTCGACGAAGCCATTGCGCTGCCGACCGATTTCTCCGCCCGGATCGCGCGCAACACGCAGATCGTGATCCAGGAGGAGACGGGGATGACCAAGGTCGTCGATCCGCTCGGCGGCTCCTATTATATCGAGGCGCTCACGCAGGAGCTGGTCGACAAGGCGTGGGAGATCATCGAGCGCGTCGAGGCCGAGGGCGGCATGGCCAAGGCGGTCGCGGCGGGCTGGCCCAAGGCGATGATCGAGGAGGCCTCGGCGGGCCGCGCGGCGCGTGTCGATCGCGGCGAGGATGTGATCGTCGGGGTGAACAAATACCGGCTCAAGGAAGAGGACAAGATCGACATCCTCGATGTCGACAACGTCGCGGTCCGCGCGGGCCAGATCGCGCGGATCGAGAAGACCCGCGCGGCGCGTGACGAAGCGAAGTGCCAGGCCGCGCTGGATGCGTTGCGCCGGGGTTGCGCCTACCAAAATCCCCCCCTGCAAGGGGAGGGGGACCATGCGCAGCATGGTGGAGGGGTGGAGGCGGGGACGACGCCTGCATCAAACGCCGAAACCCCTCCGTCATCGCTTCGCGATGCCACCTCCCCTGAGAGGGGAGGAGGAGACGAGAACAACCTCTTGGCGCTCGCGGTCGAATGTGCGCGCCACCGCGCGACGTTGGGCGAGATCAGCCTCGCGATGGAGGATGTGTTCGGCCGCTACGGCACCACGCCGACGCCCGTCAAAGGCGTCTATGGCGGCGCGTACGGCGCCGATGCGAACTGGCAGCAGCTGATCGACGGTGTGAACGCCGTCGCGCAACGCAAGGGCCGCAAACCAAAGATGTTCGTCGCCAAGATGGGGCAGGACGGGCATGATCGCGGCGCCAATCTGGTCAGCTCGGCGTTCGGCGATCTCGGGTTCGACATCGTCGCAGGGCCGTTGTTCCAGACGCCCGCCGAAGCGGTCGAGGTGGCCATAAAAGAGGATGTCGACGTGGTCGGCGCGTCCAGCCTCGCGGCGGGGCACAAGACGCTGATCCCCGAGCTGATCAGCCTGCTGCGCGATAGGGGCCGCTCGGACATCAAGGTGATCGCCGGGGGCGTGATCCCTGCGCAGGACTATCAGATTCTCTACGATGCGGGGGTGTCCGCGATCTTCGGTCCGGGCACCAACCTTGCGGAAGCGGCCGCGGAGGTGTTGAAGCTGCTCGGCCACAACATGCCGCCCCAAGGCGTCGAGACGGAGAAAGCCGCGTGAACACCAGTGCCACCCTATGTGCTCCGGCGAAGGCCGGAGCGCTGTCCGACGAGCGCAACGCCTTCCATCCAACGCTCCGGCCTTCGCCGGAGCACGGCTATCGCACCGATTGGTCCAGGGAAGAGATCGCGCATCTCTTCGATCTGCCCTTCCTCGATCTGGTCGCGCGCGCGCACGACGTGCATGTCCGCCACCATCCCGAGAACGAGGTGCAGCTCTCGACTTTGCTGTCGATCAAGACCGGCGGCTGCGCCGAGGATTGCGGCTATTGCAGCCAGTCGGTGTCGGCCGACAGCGGGCTTAAGGCCGAGAAATTGATGGATGCGTCGACCGTAATCGAGGCGGCGCGCGAGGCCAAGGCGGCGGGCTCGGGGCGCTTCTGCATGGGTGCCGCGTGGCGCTCGCCGAAGGAGCGCGACATGCCCGCGCTGCTCGAGATGGTGGCGCAGGTGAAGGCGCTCGGGCTCGAGACCTGCATGACGCTGGGGATGCTCGAAGGCGACCAGGCCGAGCGGCTCGCCGACGCCGGGCTCGATTATTACAACCACAATATCGACACCTCGCCCGAGAATTATGCGAACGTCATCACCACGCGCACCTTCCAGGACCGGCTCGACACGCTCGAGCGCGTGCGCGCGGCGGGGATGAACGTGTGCTGCGGCGGCATATTGGGGATGGGCGAGAGCCGCGCGGATCGCGTCGGCTTCCTCCATTCGCTGGCGACCTTGCCCGAGCATCCGCAGAGCGTGCCCTTGAACGCGCTAGTGCCGATCGCGGGCACGGTGCTGGGCGACATTCTCAAGGACGTGCCGTCGGCGCGGATCGACGACATCGAGTTCGTCCGCACCGTCGCGGTCGCGCGGATCGTCATGCCCGAAAGCATGGTGCGGCTGTCGGCGGGGCGCGAGAGCATGAGCGACAGCACGCAGGCGCTGTGCTTCATGGCGGGCGCCAACTCGATTTTTACAGGCGACCGGTTGCTGACGACGGGCAATGCCGGCGGCAACGCCGATGCGCTGCTGTTCGACAAGCTCGGGCTGGTCTCGATGCAGGGCGATACCGTACGCGAGGCGGTCGCCGCGGAATGATTTCTACGTTGTCGCCCCTGCGCAGGCAGGGGCCCATCACCTTTGCTTCGGTGTCGATCCGGTCGGTCGGGAGATGGGCCCCTGCCTGCGCAGGGGCGACGGATAGAGAGGCGGCGGCATGATCGCGCTTGCCGCCCTGCTCCTCGTCTCCGCGCCTGCACCGCGCGATCCGCGCTGCGACTCCGTCACCACACCCGATCTCATCGCCTGCGCGCAGGCCGACTACGACCGCGCCGACGCCGGGCTCAACGCGCAGTGGAGGGCGTCGCTCGCCAAGGTGAAGCAGTGGGAGGCGAGCGGCGAGAACGATCCCAAGGCGAATGGCGGCATCAGCTACACCCAGTCGCTGCTGACCGCGCAGCGCGCTTGGCTTGCCTATCGCGACGCCGAATGCAAGTTCCAGATCTACGGCAATGCCGGCGGCCACGAGCTGCCGATCTACCGGCTTTCCTGCCTAAGCGCGCTCACCAAGCAGCGCATGCGGCAGCTCAAAACTGATTTCACCGAGGGGCGCTAGTGAAGCGCGGGGCATCCTTTATCGTCGCGGCGCTGTTGGGAGTGCTGCCAGTGATCTGGTGCGCCTATTCGGCCTTAGCGTTGTTCGGCGCGGCGTTCACCGATGATTCTGCCGATCAGATTTACCACCAGCTTCACATGCTTGAACTGCGGGAAATATTTTGGCGATGGCTCGCTGTCAGCCTGATGTTCGGAATTTCTTGGAAGTATTTCCTCCGAAGGGGAGCGGATGTTCACTAAAATCCTGATCGCCAATCGCGGCGAGATCGCCTGCCGCGTCATCCGCACCGCGAAAAAGATGGGGATCAAGACGGTCGCGGTCTATTCGGATGCCGACGCCTTGGCGCCACATGTGCGGCTGGCGGACGAGGCGGTGCGGCTCGGGCCGCCGCCGGCCTCCGAAAGCTATCTGCTCGCCGATGCGATCGTGGCGGCATGCAAGGCGACCGGCGCGCAGGCGGTGCATCCGGGCTACGGCTTCCTTTCCGAGCGCGAAAGTTTCGCGAAGCTGCTTGCCGAGAACGACATCGCCTTCATCGGCCCGCCCGCCAACGCAATCGCGGCGATGGGTGACAAGATCGAGTCGAAGAAGCTGGCGAAGGCGGCCGGCGTCAACGTCGTCCCCGGTTTTCTCGGCGAGATCGACAGCACCGATCATGCGGTCGAGATCGCGGGCGGCATCGGCTATCCGGTGATGATGAAGGCGTCAGCGGGCGGCGGCGGCAAGGGGATGCGGCTCGCCTGGAACGAGCAGGACGTCCGCGACGGCTTCGAGGCGACCAAGCGCGAGGGCCTCGCCTCGTTCGGCGACGACCGCGTGTTCATCGAGAAGTTCATCGAGAGCCCGCGGCATATCGAGATCCAGCTGCTCGGCGATCAGCATGGCACGATCGTCTATCTTGGCGAGCGTGAATGCTCGATCCAGCGGCGCCACCAGAAGGTCGTCGAGGAGGCGCCGTCGCCGTTCGTCACGCCTGAAATGCGCAAGGCGATGGGCGAGCAGGCGGTCGCGCTGGCAGCCGCCGTGGGCTATTATTCGGCGGGCACGGTCGAGCTGATCGTCTCGGGTGCGGACACGACGGGGCAGGGCTTCTACTTCCTCGAGATGAACACGCGTTTGCAAGTGGAGCATCCGGTCACCGAGGAGATCACCGGGCTCGATCTGGTCGAGCAGATGATCCGCGTCGCCTACGGCGAGAAGCTGCCGTTCGGGCAGGACGACGTGAAACTGAACGGCTGGGCGATGGAGAGCCGCGTCTATGCCGAGGATCCCTATCGTAACTTCCTGCCCTCGACCGGCCGGCTGACGCGCTACGCGCCGCCGCCCGAGAGCCGCACCTCGGAAGCGGTCGTGCGCGTCGATACCGGCGTGTTCGAGGGCGGCGAGGTCTCGATGTTCTACGATCCGATGATCGCCAAGCTGGTGACTTGGGCGCCGACGCGCGAGGCCGCGATCGACCTTCAGATCGCGGCGATCGACCGCTACGAGATCGCCGGAGTCGGCACAAATCTCGATTTCCTCTCGGCGCTGTCGCAGCATGCGCGTTTCCGCTCGGGCAACATCACCACGGGGTTCATCGCGGAAGAATATCCCGATGGATTCCACGGTGCGCCTGAAAAGCCCGCGACGCTGCAGGCGGTAGCGGCGGCAGCGGCGGCGATCGCCAGGGCGGACGCGGTGCGCGCGCTGCATGTCGACGGCCAGCTGGGCAAGCCGCTCGAAGCCTCCGATCGCTGGATCGTGCGGATCGACGGCGAGGAGCATGACGTCACGCTCGAGGCCGATGCCGCGACGATCGACGGCGCCAGCGTGAGCCTGTCGCTGGGCTATCGGCCGGGTGCGGCGATTGTCGAGGCGGAGGTTGCGGGCGAGACCTATTTCCTGCGCATCGCGCGCAAGCGTGGCTTCATGACCGTCACGACGGGCGGCCGCGCGCGAAAAGTGCAGGTGACGCCGCCGCGCGTCGCGGCGCTCAGGCACCATATGATCGAGAAGATCGCGCCTGATATGTCGCGCTTCCTGGTGTCGCCGATGCCGGGGCTGCTGACGCGGCTGATGGTCCAGCCCGGCGACAAGGTCGAGGCGGGGCAGCCGCTCGCGACGGTCGAGGCGATGAAGATGGAGAACATGCTGCGCGCCGAAAAGTCGGCGACGGTGTCCAAGGTGGCGGCGGACGTCGGCGAGAGCCTCGCGATCGACCAGGTGATCCTCGAGTTCGAGTGAGGGTTCCCCGGCGAAAGCCGGGGTCCAGGCCCGTACTCGTGGCGAGCGCGGCGTTTGAATAGTGAATTGGGGCCTGGGCCCCCGGCCTGCGCCGGGGAACAGCTTGTGTCCGGCGCCTACGCTTCCACTATGTGCTCCGGCGGAGGCCGGAGCGTTGCGAAGCGCACGCGGCGCCTCCTGTTCACCGCTCCGGCCTTCGCCGGAGCACAATGCGCGTCGCAAACAGTGGCACCGTCACGAATCCCGGCTAGGGTGATCCGATGACCACCCCCGCCCGCGTCCACCTGATCGCCGCCGCGCGACCCAATTTCATGAAGGTCGCGCCGCTGTGGCATGCGCTGACCGCCGCGCCCGATTTCGAGCCGGTGCTGATCCACACCGGCCAGCATTACGACGCCAACATGTCCGACGCGATCTTCGCCGATCTGTCGCTGCCGCAACCGCATCATCATCTCGGCGTCGGCTCGGGCAGCCATGCCGAGCAGACCGGCAACGTCATGATCGCCTATGAGACAATTGCGCAGGCCGAGCGGCCCGACTGGCTGATCGTCGTCGGCGACGTCAATTCGACGCTGGCCTGCGCGCTGGTCGGCGCCAAGCTGCGTATCCCCGTGGTGCATCTCGAGGCGGGTCTGCGCTCGGGCGATCGCGACATGCCCGAGGAGATCAACCGCCTCGCCACCGATGCAATAGCCGACGTGCTGTGGACGCCGTCCCCCGACGGCGACGAGAATCTGTTACGCGAGGGGTGCGCGCCGGCGCGGATCACCAATGTCGGCAACATCATGCTCGACAGTTTCGAGCTCGTGCGCGGCAAAATCGAGGCGGCTGCCGAACCCGCTGCGCTGGGCGTTGAGGGCGCTTATGGCATCGTGACGCTGCATCGTCCGTCGAATGTCGACGATCCGGCGGCACTGGCGGCACTCGTCGAGGCGCTGCTGTCGGTGCAGGCGCGACTGCCGCTGGTCTTCCCGGTCCATCCGCGTACCGCGCAACGGCTGGCGGCGGCGGGGCTCGACGACAGACTTGCAGCCGGCGGCGTCCGGCTGACCGAGCCGCTGCCCTATGTGCGCTTCATGAGCCTCGTCGCGGGCGCGGCGGCGACGATCACCGATTCGGGCGGCATCCAGGAGGAGACGACCTATCTCGGCATCCCCTGCCTGACGCTGCGCGAGAATACCGAACGGCCGATCACGATCGCGCAGGGCACCAACCGGCTCGTCGACGCCGCGACGCTGGCCGCGGCACTCGACGAGGCGCTGGCGACGCGGCGATCGGAACGGCCGCGGCCGAAACATTGGGACGGACAGACCGCCGCGCGCTGCGTTGCGGACCTGAGGGGACGCACGGCATGAATGGTGGCACCACCGACGAATTGCCGACGATCGTCGAGGGCGGCGCAGGGCGGCTACGGCTCAACCGGCCGCGCGCGATCCATGCGCTGACGCTGCCGATGTGCACCGCGATGATCGAGGCATTGCAAGCGTGGCGCGGCGACGACGCGGTCGAGGTCGTGCTGATCGATCATGCCGAAGGCCGCGGCTTCTGCGCGGGTGGCGACGTCATCAAGGCGTCGACCGATGCGGAGGTGGCGCACGCATTCTTCCACGAGGAATATCGGCTCAACCATTTGCTGTTCACCTACGCCAAGCCGACCGTCGCGTTCATGGACGGCGTGACGATGGGCGGCGGCGTCGGCATCGCGCAGCCATGCAAATATCGGATCGCGACCGAGAACACGCTGTTCGCGATGCCCGAGACGGGGATCGGGCTGTTCCCCGATGTCGGCGGCGGCTGGTATCTGTCGCGGCTCGATGGCGCGATGGGTGAATATCTGGCGCTGACCGGTGCGCGGCTCGACGGTGCCGAATGCGCCGCGCTGGGGCTGGCGACGCATTATGTGCCGTCCGAAAAGCTGGCCGCGCTCAAGACGGCGATCGCGGCCGATCCGCGCGCAGTCGAGCGGCTGATCGAGGCAGCGTCTGTGGCGCCACCCGCCGCGAGCATCCTCGAAAAGCGGTCGCTGATCGATCGTCTGTTCGCACATCGCGAGTATGAGGATGTGCTGGCCGCGCTGATCGCCGACAAATCGAGCTGGGCGGAGGCGACGCTGGGCACGTTGCGGCGCAAGTCGCCTCAGGCCTGCAAGGTGAGCCTGCGCCTCGTGCTAGACGGCCGCAAGCGGATGGATTTCGCAGACGAGATGCGCGCCGAATATGGCGTCGTCGTCCATGTCTGCCAGCGGCCGGACTTTGCCGAAGGCGTCCGCGCCCTGCTGGTCGACCGCGACAACCGGCCGAAATGGAATCCGAATACTGCCGAAGGCGTCACCGATCATATGATCGATACGATCTTTGCGCCGTTGCCGGATAGCGAAGCGTGGACGCCGCTCGGTCGTTGACCGGGCGACGTCCAGTATCGACTATCAGTAGCAGCGGCGAACGCGGTGGTGGCCGTGGCCGACCCAATGGCAACGGCGATGGCCGCCATGCCAATTGCCGCCGTGACCGCCATGCCAGCCGTTACCGGGACGGCCGTGATTGGGGCCGTCGTGACGCTGGGCGGATGCCGGTGCAGCGGCGATGCCGGTAACCATCAGGGCAGCGGCGGCGATTGCCAACAGGCGCATGTTCTTCTCCTTGGATATGGCGGGATATTCCCCGTCCGTAACGAGGCATAGGCCGTTAAGGTCCATCTCGCCATAGGGTGACGGCGACGCATCGGAGGTCTAGGCTACCGGCGATGCCCAAGCCCCACACCGCCCCCGGCCTGCCCAGCCGCGACCAGATCATGACCTTCATCGAGGGCAGCGATCAGCCTGCGGGAAAGCGCGAGATCGCGCGCGCCTTCGGGCTGCACGCGCAGGACAAGATCAGGCTCAAGGCGTTGCTCAAGGACATGGCCGACGAGGGGCTGATCGATCTCGGCCCCGGCCGCGCCTTCCACAAGCTCGGCGGCGTGCCCAAGGTGACCGTGCTGCGCATCGTCGACATCGAGGGCGACAACGTCGTCGCGGTGCCCGAGAATTGGGTCGCGGAAGGGCATCCGCCGCCGCGCCTGCGTGTGATGGAGCGGGGCCGGCGCCAGTCCGCGCTCGGCGTCGGCGACCGCATTCTTGCAAGGACCGAAGAGGCGGGCCGCGGCTGGGTCGCGCATCCCTTGAAGAAACTCGCCAAGGGCGAGGAGCAGGTGCTCGGCGTCGTCCACAAGGAGGGCGACCGGCTTTGGCTCAAGCCCGTCGACAAGAAGGAGCGGCATGATCTCGCCATCTCGGACGCGGGCGACGCGGATGTCGGCGATCTCGTGCTCGCCGAGAAGAGCGGGCGCCCGCCCAAGATCACCGCGCGCGTCGTCGAGCGGTTGGGCGATCCGTTCGCGCCGCGCAGCTTCAGCCTGATCGCGATCCACAAATATGGCATTCCCGACGTTTTTCCGGAGGCGGCGCTCGAAGAGGCGGAGCGGAGAGCGAAGCAGTCGCTGGGGGAGGGCCGCGAGGATCTGCGGCATCTGCCGATCGTCGCGATCGATCCGTCGGACGCGCGCGACCATGACGACGCGATCTGGGCGGCGCCCGATGACGACGCGGCCAACCCCGGTGGCTGGCAGGCGATCGTTGCGATCGCCGACGTCTCCTATTACGTCCGCCCGGGCACCGCGCTGGACAGCCAGGCGAAGAAGCGCGGCAACAGCGTCTATTTCCCCGATCGCGTCGTGCCGATGCTGCCCGAGATATTGTCCGCCGACGTCTGCTCGCTGGGCGAGGGCGCGGACCGTGCAGCGCTCGCCTGCCACCTGACGATCGACGCCGATGGCGAGGTGAAGGGCTTCCGCTTTTCGCGCGCGCTGGTGCGGATCGGCGCGGTGATCGCGTACGAGGACGCGCAGTTCGCGATCGATCACGATTCCTCGAACCGTTCGTCCCGAGCGAAGTCGAGGGACCAGGAGGCGGACGCGGCGCCTGCGTCCGGTGCCTCGACTTCGCTCGGCACGAACGGAGAAGAGGGCAAGCCCGAACCCGAAGCGGTGCCGCCCGAGATCCTGTCCGCACTCCGCCAGCTCTGGGCCTGCTGGGCGGCGCTCGCCAAGGCGCGCGACAAGCGCGAGCCGCTGGCGCTCGATCTGCCCGAACAGCGCGTGATGCTCGACGAGATGGGTCGCATCGCGTCGGTGGCCCCCCGCGAGCGGCTCGACGCACACCGGCTCGTCGAGGATTTCATGATCGCCGCCAACGTCGCGGCCGCGCGTGCGCTGGAAAAAAAGCAGGCGCCGGTGATGTACCGCATCCACGAGACGCCGAGCCGCGAGAAGATGGTCGCGCTCAAGGAATATCTCGAGACGTTCGACCTGTCGCTCGCGCTGGGGCAGGTCGTCCAGCCGAAGACCTTCAACCGCATCCTGCGCGAAGTGGAAGATCGTCCCGAGCGCGCCGAGATCATGACTCAGGTGCTGCGCACGCAGATGCAGGCGGTCTATTCGCCTGCCAATGTCGGGCATTTCGGGCTGTCGCTGGGCAGCTACGCGCATTTCACCTCGCCGATCCGCCGCTACGCCGATCTGCTCGTCCACCGCGCGCTGGTCGGCGCGTACAAGCTCGCGCCGGCGGTCGACGACACCAGGCTCAGCGGCGAGGATGCGCAGCGCATGGGCGATCTCGGCGAGATCATCAGCCGCGCCGAGCGCCGCGCGATGGAGGCCGAGCGCGAGACGATCGACCGCTATGTCGCCGCCTATCTCTCGACGCGCGTCGGCGAACTGGTCGAGACGCGGATCACGGGCGTGCAGCGCTTCGGCTTCTTCGCGACCGTGGTGGGGCTGGGCGGCGACGGGCTGGTGCCGGTCTCGACGCTGGGTGCCGAGCGCTTCACCTTCGACGAGACCGCACACGCACTGGTCGGCGACGAGAGCGGCGAGCGCTTCACGCTCGGCCAGCACATCACGTTGCGACTGGTCGAGGCCAATGTCGCGAGCGGCGCGTTACGCTTCGAGCTGTCCGAGGGTGCCAACCATATGCCGATGCGCGGCGGCCCGAGACGGCCGGGCGCCAACCGGCCGATGGGGCGCCGCGGGCGGCCGGGCAACATCCGGCATCAAGGCCGGCGCTGAAGGACGTCATGACCGAACCCTGTATCGAAACACCAGGCGCCTACCACCGCCGCGCGCGCATCATCCTCTCGCTGGGCCTGCTCGCGCTGGGCGTGTGGATCATCCACGGCTTCATCTCCGCGCTGGTCTGGGCCGCTGTGCTCGCGATCGCCTTTTCGCCGCTCTACAGCCGGGTGGAGCGCCGCTGGCCCTATCTGCGACGCGGCATGATATTGCCTGCGCTGTTCACGCTGGGGATCGGTCTGGTCGTCCTCGTGCCAGTCGCGCTCGGGCTGTTCCGCGCGATCGCCGAGATCAAGGATCTCGTCGGCTGGTTCAACACCGTCCAGACGACGGGTATTCCCGTGCCCAATTGGGTTCATTCGCTGCCGTTCGGCGCCGAGGCGGCGACCAACTGGTGGCAGCAGCATCTCTCGACCCCGGAGGCGACGCAGGCGGAGATCGCACGCTACAACCACCAATTGATCCACCACACGCAGAATTTCGGCAAGATGCTGCTGCATGGCAGCGTGATCTTCCTGTTCACGCTGCTCACGCTCTTTTTCATCCTGCGCGATCAGGACATTCTGGTGGCGCAGCTGCGCTCGGCGAGCGGGCGCCTGTTCGGCCCTTCGGGCGAGCGGATCGGGCGGCAGGTGGTGCAATCGGTGCGCGGCACGATCGACGGGCTGGTGCTCGTCGGACTGGGCGAGGGCGCCATCATGACGGTCGTCTATGTCGTGCTGGGCGTGCCGCACCCGATCCTGCTCGGCATGGCGACCGCGGTGGCGGCGATGATCCCGTTCGGCGCGGCGGTGATGTTCGCGATCGCGGGCTTCGCGCTATTGACGCAGGACGCGCTCGGTCAGGCGATCGCGGTGGTCGCGATCGGTCTCGCGGTGGTCGGCGTCGCGGATCATTTCATTCGCCCCGCATTGATCGGCGGCGCGACGCGGCTGCCCTTCCTGTGGGTGCTGGTGGGGATCCTGGGCGGCGTCGAGACGCTCGGGCTGCTCGGGCTGTTCGTCGGTCCGGCGACGATGGCGGTGCTGGTCATGATGTGGCGCGAATATGTCGAGCGCGAGACGCCTAAGACTCCCGCTTAGGCCTTCGCCGGACCAGGGATCGATCAGAGCCGCGGCAGCGTCACGCCGCGCTGGCCCATATATTTGCCCGCGCGGTCGGCATAGCTGACCTCGCACGGTTCGTTGCCCAGCAGGAACAGGAACTGGCACGCGCCCTCGTTGGCGTAGACCTTGGCGGGCAGCGGCGTGGTGTTGGAGAATTCGAGCGTGACATGCCCCTCCCAGCCGGGCTCGAGCGGCGTCACGTTGACGATGATCCCGCAGCGCGCATAGGTCGATTTGCCCAGGCAGATCACCAGCACGTCGCGCGGCACGCGGAAATATTCGACCGTCCTCGCCAGCGCGAACGAGTTGGGCGGGATGATGCAGCAATCGGTCTTGCGATCGACGAAACTGTTCGACGAGAAATCCTTGGGATCGACGATCGCGCTGTCGATGTTGGTGAAGATCTTGAACTCGTCGGCGACGCGCGCATCATAGCCGTAAGACGACAGGCCGTAGCTGATGCAGCCTTCGGCGCGCTGCGCCTCGACGAAGGGCTCGATCATGCCATGCTCGGTCGCCTGCTCGCGGATCCAGCGATCGGATTGGACGGACATGATGGCTCCTGAACGACGATGACGGGCGGCAGCTTTCGCGGCAAGCGCGCGCGGGAGCAAGCGACTTTCCGCGGGATTCGCATGGATATCCGCGGCCCCGATGCGTCGATATGCCCCGTTGAGGGTGCGGTAACCTTGTTAGACTAAAGTCGAACAATGGACTTGTTGCTTAAAGCCGGTTTCCCACTCGTCGCACCGTTCGTGCTGCAGCTGGGCGTCGCACTGACAGGACTGATCGGGCTGACGTTCGCGCCGCCCGCGCAAGGACGGATGCTGCTCGTGCCGCTGACCGCGTCGGCCCGCGCGCAGCTTCCGATCGCGGCGTTCGGTCATCATGCGCTGCTGCTGGGATCGGGACCGTTCCGCGGATCGCTGGTGGTGACGGGTGGGCCGCCAAGCCTCGTCTGGACGATGCTGCGGCTCGGCGTGCTGCCCGTCGCCGCGTCGCCTGCGGGATGCGGGCCCTTTACGGACGGAGCGTCGCCCGCATGAAATCGCCCGACATCGATTATCTCCAGCGGCGCGGAATCCGTCTGCTCGTTATCTGCAGCTGGATCGTGACGCTGCTGCTCGGCGCGGCCTCGGCCCGCTATCGCATCGAGGGTGCCGGCGCGATGATGGCAGTCGCCATCTTATCGAACCTTCTGCCCACGATGATCGTGATCCAGCGCCGCACCGACATGTCCGCGCTGCTCGTCATGGGCACGCTTGCGGTGATCGATCCCGCGCTGCTGGTC
>Ga0302314_10005694_pt1 | contig 22655 bp, 26 predicted proteins | sample III_Palsa_N2_3_FD_200533 | JGI IMG/M metagenome (GOLD analysis project Ga0302314, IMG submission 200533) | Peat permafrost microbial communities from Stordalen Mire near Abisko, Sweden - III_Palsa_N2_3 | ecosystem: Environmental > Terrestrial > Soil > Palsa > Peat permafrost | place: Sweden... | reverse complement strand
AGCTGCTGATCGAAGGCACCGGCGCCTATACGTCGACCTACTCATCGGTGGCGTTCAATGGCATCCCGCCGCTGCGGACCTACCACATCTGACCTCATCGCCTTGAGGCCTGAATAACCGGGAGCCGGCTCGCCGGCTCCCATCCTCCATCTTTGAATTTTCAGACAACGCTCCCGGCGGCCTGATGGCCGTTGGAAGTGAGGACTGACGTGCCATGACTGCTTTGCGGAAGACCCCCGTTGCCCCTACCCCGAATGCCGCTCCGTTCGTGATCCGTGCGGAACGAGCCTCGGACGTCGTTGCGCGTGAAGCGCTGCTGGATGCCTGCTTTGGCGTAAACCGCCACACGCGCACCTGCCAGCGCCTGCGCGACGGACGCGCGCCCGCCGAAGGCCTTGCCCTCTCGGTCGTGCGCCAAGGAAGGCAAGCCCGGCTGGTTGGAACCGTGCGGTTGTGGCACGTCAGCGCCGGGGATGTCCCGGCGCTCATGCTCGGCCCGCTGGCGGTAGATAAAAGCTGCCGCAAGCTCGGTGTCGGGGCTGCGCTCATGGACCAGGCGCTCGCGGCGGCAAGAGCGCTTGGCCATGGCGCGGTGATCCTGCTCGGCGACGCGCCCTATTACGCCCGCTTCGGCTTCTCGGCGGCCAAGACCGGCGGGCTGTCGCTGCCCGGCCCGTTCGAACGCGATCGGCTACTTGGCCTCGAACTGCACGAAGGCGCGCTCGACGGCGCCTGGGGCATGATCACGTCCGACGGTGCCGTGGCGCCAAACATCAGGGCTTCGCGCGCCGGCAAGGCCGCGCGGCCCGTGCCACGCGCCGCCTGAACGCCGCATCATGTCAACCAGCCAGCCCAGAACATCGGGTGCCGCGGATTTGCGCGTCCGCAGCACCATCACCACCGTCCTGCTGCTCATGATCGCGGTCATGATCGTCAGGGACATCTTTGCGCGCCGCCGGGACCGGCTGCGCGGCCGCTCCCGGCGTGACATATCGCTCGTCGTGCGATAGCCAAGGACAACTTAGCAAGGGCGGCAATGCCCCCGGAAATCCGTAAATCTGTTCCCTGATCGAGGTCGTCAATGTCACGCCGTCTTGTTTCCACAGGCTCCCCCTTCGAGAAGACCGCCGGCTACAGCCGCGCCGTCGTCGATGGCGATTTTGCCTTTGTTTCGGGCACCACCGGCTATGACTACGCCACCATGACAATGCCATCAGATGTCACGAGCCAGACACGAAACTGCTTCAAGACCATCGAGGGCGCGCTGAAGGAGGGCGGTTTCGTCATGGCCGACATCGTCCGCGCGACCTACTACATCACCGACGCAAAGGACGCGGACGCCGTGTTCGCGGTTTGTGGCGAACATCTCGGCGAGATCCGTCCCGCGGCAACCCTTCTAGTGGTCGCCGGGCTCTACAAGCCTGAAATGAAGATCGAAATCGAAGTGACCGCGAAGCGACGGACTGCCTGAGCCCTCAGCACCGCCACTAGCCTGTTTCGCCAGCCTTTTTCTGGAGACCATTCATGAACCCGTCCGCCCCCATCCATGCGAAAATTTCCGGCCCCATTGTCATGATCGGCTTCGGCTCGATCGGCAAAGGCACCTTGCCGTTGATCGAACGTCATTTCGATTATGACAAATCGCGCTTCGTGATCATCGATCCGCATGAGGACGGCGAACTCGCCAAGCAGCACGGCGTGCGCTTCATCAAGAGCGCGATCACCCGCGACAATTACCGCGAGGTGCTGGTGCCGTTGTTGACCGCCGGCGGCGGCCAGGGTTTTTGCGTCAATTTGTCGGTGGATACCTCGTCGGTCGACATCATGACGATGTGCCGCGAAATCGGCGCGCTCTACATCGACACCGTCATCGAGCCGTGGCTCGGTTTCTACTTCGACAAGAATATCGGCCCCGAGGCGCGCTCGAATTACGCGCTGCGCGAGACGCTGCTCGCGGCCAAGCAAAAGAGCCCGGGCGGGCCGACCGCCGTCTCCACCTGCGGCGCCAATCCGGGCATGGTGTCCTGGTTCGTCAAGCAGGCGCTGCTCGACATCGCCCGCGACACCAATACGCCGTTCAACGAGCCGAGGAGTCGCGAAGGCTGGGGACAGCTCGCCCACAAGCTCGGCGTCAAGGGTATCCACATCGCCGAACGCGACACCCAGCGCTCCAAGAAGCCGAAGCCGATGAACGTGTTCGTCAACACCTGGTCGGTGGAGGGCTTTGTCTCCGAGGGCATGCAGCCGGCCGAGCTCGGCTGGGGCACCCATGAAAAATGGATGCCGGATAATGGCCGCAAGCATGCGGTCGGATGCGGCGCTGCGATCTATCTGCTGCAACCCGGCGCCAATACAAGGGTGCGCTCATGGTGCCCGACACCGGGCGCGCAATACGGCTTTCTCGTCACCCATAACGAGTCGATCTCGATTGCGGATTACTTCACGGTGCGCGACGGCCAGCGGGTGGTGTACCGCCCGACCTGCCACTACGCCTATCACCCCGCCAACGACGCGGTGCTGTCGCTGCACGAGATCTTCGGCGCCACCGGCAAGATGCAGCCGAAATGGCACATCCTGGACGAGAACGAAATCGAGGACGGCATCGACGAACTGGGCGTGCTGATCTACGGCCACGGCAAGAACGCCTATTGGTACGGATCGCAGCTTTCGATCGAGGAGACCCGCCGGATTGCGCCGTACCAGAACGCCACCGGCATGCAGGTGTCGTCGGCGGTGCTGGCCGGCATGGTCTGGGCGCTGGAAAATCCGGACGCCGGCATTGTCGAGGCCGACGAGATGGATTTCCGCCGCTGCCTCGAAATCCAGATGCCGTATCTCGGGCCGGTGAAAGGCTATTACACCGACTGGACGCCGCTCGCCGATCGTCCCGGACTGTTTCCGGAAGACATCGACACGTCGGATCCCTGGCAGTTCAGGAATATTCTGGTGCGGTGAGCGCGCGCTTGGGTCGCTTCGAATGCCGGGGCCCGCGCAGGCGCGCGCCCCGAAATTTCCTTTACTTCGCCAGATAATCGAACGCGACGCTGCCAAGGCCCAGCGTCAAATCCGCCTTGAAATGCAGCGCCGAGACTACCTCGCGCACCGGCAGCCGCGCCACGTCGGCAAGGGCGTGCGGGAACAGGCCCAGCGCCGCGGGGCCGGTCCAGGCTTCCTTCAGCGTGATATCCTCGAGACTGAAGCGCACCAGTTCGCAGATCCGAGGGGATCCATCGACATGCGGAATGATCTTCAGGATGAAATTCGGCGCCTTCATGCTCTTCAACACGGCGTCATGATCGGCGGGACGGTGCTTGTAGCCCATCGTCGCCGAGGCGCAGAGCACCGAACCGTAGTGCAGCGATCCCACCAGCACGTCGCTTTCGACTTCGATCTTGGGCGAAGCGCGCTTCTTGGGAAATCCCCACAATTCGCGCCCGCCGGCGATCGGCGCATCGTCATCCAGATACATCGCGTGGGTATAGGCGCCCTCCTCGCCGTTAAGACGGACCGGAATCACCTGCCCGGTTTCGGTGTAGTCGCCGAAGCCCGTTGAATCGGGCATCCGGATGAATTCATATTTGACGACAGAATCGATAATTTCCAGCGGCTCCGGCACCACGGCGGCGAGCGCCTCCGGATCGGTCCGGTAGGTGATGACGAAATATTCCCGGTTGAAAAAACGATAAGGCCCCGGCGGAAACGAGGGGTTGGTCAGCGGCATCGAATAGGCGGTTCGCCTGACGTCGTCGATCTTCATCACTCACCTCATTTGTTGATCCGCGCTGCCGTTCATTATGCGGCAGCCGGTGGCAACAATCGAGGCTGTAAAATCGGCAGCGACAGGCGATCAGACGTCCGGCATTTCAGGCACGACTATTTTTTCTCGGTGATCGGCGGCGCGGTCTTCTCGGCGGGCGCTAGCGGCAACGCCGGCGTGACGCCCTTGTCTTGCGCCCCTGCATCGGGGCGCGCAGGCTCCGGCGCCGGCGTGGTCGGACGCGCGCCACCGGGCTTGGACTCGGCGGGCGCCTTGTCATCCGCCGGAGCGGGAGTGCCCTGCAGCGGCTGCGTCGCTTGTGCCGTCTCCAGCCGATGATCGAAGGCAATCCTGGCGAGCGCGAAGCCCGACGTGGCGAGCCCCGCCACAACCATGGCAGACGCCAACAGCAGATCTTTTCGATGGGCGCGTTTCCTCTCGTCCGGGATCATGTTTCACCGCCAGTTGTGTCGCCACTTCAACCGATATGGCGAAGCAAGGTTCCTTGGCGCCACCCGGTTGCTCTAATCCTTGGTGCTGACTTCCCAGGTGGCGTGACGAACGCCCGGCTGTCGCTCAAGATCGGCCACCACCGCTTCGAGCTCGGCCGGATGGATCGCGGTGCTGACAAGCGTCGCCACGATCTCCAGGAGGTCGTCGCCGTGCTCGACGACCTCGACATCGGCCACCGGATAGTTGGCCTTTTCCAACTGCTCCACCAGGCGATCGCGCATGTCAGGCAACGCCTCCGGCGTGACGGCAAGCTTGAACTCATAGGTCGCTTCCGTCGATTGCGCGTCCAGCGGAATGCGATTGATGGCATTCACCAGCGGACGCAGCAATGTGTTGCCCGCAAGCACGAACACGGTCAGGGCCGCCGCCTGGGCCGCCATGTCGGCGCCGGCGCAGGATCCGACCGCCGCCGAGGCCCACAGCGTCGCCGCGGTGTTGAGGCCGCGCACATCCAAACCCTGCTTCATGATGACGCCGGCGCCGAGGAAGCCGATGCCCGACACCACATAGGCGATCACCCGCACCGCGCCATCGGCGCCGGCAAGATGCATTGCGAGATCGACGAACGCGGCCGCGCCGACCGCGACCAGCACGTTGGTGCGAAGACCGGCCGTCCGCTGCCGGTATTGCCGCTCCGCGCCGATCAGGGCACCCAGCACAAACGCCACTGCCAGGCTGACCAGCGTGTCGAGGAAATCGTAGAGCTGAAAGGTCGCAAGGAATCGCATCGGGCCCCCGGTCACGCCGCTTGCGAGCTATCTATCACAGCTCCAGCAAGCCGGCGTCACCATCTTCGGCGGCAAACGCCAGCAGCGTGCCTTTGGCGTTCCAGGCCAGCGCCGTGACCGGCGCGGTGCCGTTCCTGCGCACGAGGATCTCGGCGCCGTCACTCATCCGGACCATAAGGATGGTGCCGTCGCTGTAGCCGACGGCGAGGATATCCTGTTTCGGATGGCAGGCGACCATGGAGACGCGGGCCTGCAGCGGCGCGAACATCGCCGGCTCCTTGCCCATCGGGCCGTCCTTGCTGGCGAACGGCCACATGATCACGCTATCGGCGCCCGAGGTCGCCAGCGCCTTGCCGCCCGCACTCCAGGACATCGAACGGACACGGCCGGGATAACCGGTCATGCGCATGTGCCGGTGATCGGCCAGCCGCCAGCCGTGCAGCGCCGGCTCATGCATCGCGGTCACCAGGAATTTATTGTCCGGCGAGAACACGACGCCGAGATGCGAGCCAGCCCATTCCAGAATTTCGGCGTTGGCGGCCATGTTCGGAAACCACAGCGTCACGCCGTTGTAATGCGCGATCGCCAGCCGCAGGCCCTTCGGCGCAAACGCAAGCCCGCCGACCGTCGACGGCACCTCGAAGGATTTTTCCTCGGCCTTGCCGCTGTGGACGACCGCGGTCTTGCCGGCCGACCACGCCACTGCGCCGTCGGGATGCAGCGCGACATTGTCGATCCAGCGCCGCTTCGGATCAGTCGCGAGCAGTGCCGCCTCGCCCTTTTTGTCTAAAGCGACGAGCTTGCCGTCATCGCCGCCCATCACGATGCGCGCGCCGTCGGAGGCCACGCACAGGATGCCGCCGCCATGGACGGTGACCTTCGAAATCTCGCCGGCTCCGTTCACCAAAGCGACGTGTTCCTCGGCGCCGACAAAGGCCGCCTGATCGCCCAGGAAATGCACCGCGATAACCGGCATCCCGATTGCGACGGTGCGCACCTTATCGGTGACCGAGATGATGGAGGCGGAATTGTCGTCCGGATCGAACTGTTTCATCACGTGGTGAGGCAGCTTTCGAAGCCGTCGCGGATCAACTGTTCCGGCAGCTCACGGCCGATGAAGACGAGGCGGCTCTCGCGCTGCTCTCCATCCTTCCATTTTCGCTGATGGTCGCCCTCAAGCATCATATGCACGCCCTGGAAGACATAGCGGTCGTCATCGTCGCTGAAGGACAGAATGCCCTTCGAGCGCAAGATCTTGGCGCCCTCGGCAGCGACGAGGCTCTGCAACCAGGGCATGAATTTGGTGGCATCGAGCGGCTTGCTCGTCCGCAGCGACAGCGATTGCATGTCCTCGTCGTGGTAATGCTTCAACCCACCATGGCTATGGCCGTGATCATGGTCATGGCCGTGATGATGACCGTGATCGTGGTCATGATGGTCGTGATCGTCGCCGACTTCGAGGAATTCCGGCTCGATCTCGAGGATGCGATCGAGATCGAACGCGCCCCGCTCCAGCACGTCCGACAGCGCGACCTGGCAGCGCTCGGTGCGGTGCAGCTTGGCGTAGGGGTTGATAGCGCGAATCCGGGCCTCGACTTCGGCCAGCTCGGGCTTGGAGACGAGGTCGGTCTTGTTGAGCACGATGACGTCGGCGAACGCGATCTGGTTCTTGGCTTCCGGCGCGTCCTTGAGCCGATCGCTCAGCCATTTCGCGTCAGCCACCGTTACGACGGCATCGAGCCGCGCGTTCTTCTGCACGTCTTCGTCGACAAAGAAGGTCTGCGCCACCGGGGCCGGATCGGCCAGCCCCGTGGTCTCGACGATGATGGCGTCGAATTTGCCCTTGCGCTTCATCAGGCCCTCGAGAATGCGCACGAGGTCGCCGCGCACGGTGCAGCAGACGCAGCCATTGTTCATCTCGAAGACTTCTTCGTCCGCGCCGATGATCAAATCATTATCGATACCGATCTCGCCGAATTCGTTGACGATCACGGCGTATTTCTTGCCGTGGTTCTCCGACAGGATGCGATTAAGCAGCGTGGTCTTGCCGGCGCCGAGATAGCCCGTCAGCACGGTCACTGGAATTTTTTGGGACGTCAGTTCTGGCATAACAACTCCGAAAACGGGAATTTGCGGCGCATTGAGCGGCAGGGTGGCCCCTGCCTAGAGCGGCATGCTTAGCGGTCAAGCGCGTCGGTCAGTGCCTTTATATTGTGCCTGACCATATCAATGTAAGTGGGGGCTTCGCCCTTTTCGCCCGTTAAACTGTCGGAATAAAGCGTTTCGCCGATGCGGGCGCCGGTCTCGGCCGATATCCGCTGAATTAGCCGGGGATCGCTGATATTTTCGATAAAAACCGCCGGAATTTTCAAAGCCCTGACCTGGGTGATAATCCCGGCAATATCGCGGGCGCTGGCCTCCGAATCGGTGGAAACGCCGAGTGGCGCGATGAATTCGACGCCATAGGCCGCGGCAAAATAGCCGAAGGCGTCGTGGGTCGAGATCACCTTGCGATGCGCCGGCGGAATCGACGCCATCGCCGCTCTCACCTCGCGATCGAGCCCGTCGAGATCAGCCAGATAGCCCTCCGCATGGGCGCGAAAGGCTGCAGCATCGGCAGGATCGGCGGCCACCAGCGCATCGCGGATATTGGCGACATAGATTTTGGCGTTGGCGACCGACTGCCAAGCGTGTGGATCGGCTGCGGCGCCCGCGATGCGCGGGGGTATGCCGTCGGTCGCGGTGACGATCTTGGCCTTGCTGCCGGAAGACTGCACCAGCCGCGGCATCCAGCCCTCAAGCCCGAAGCCATTGATGATCACGAGCTTTGCATCCGCGATCTTCTTCGCATCCGCCGGCGCCGGCGTATAGACGTGGACGTCGCCATTGGGGCCAACCAGGGTGGACACCTCGACCCGATCGCCCCCGACATTTTTGGCGAAATCACCCGGAATCGAAAAGCTGGCGACGATGTTGAGGCGATCCTGCGCATGTGCCGATGAGGTTTGCGTCAACGCGGCCGACGCCGCGAGCAGCAGACAAACGAGCCACCTCACCCGGATTGCACCGCTGATGCTTCGCATCACAACGAGTCGTCCCTGCGAACGCAGGGACCCATACGGCGCGGGTTTTCGTTTTGGCGCTGTGGCAGAAGCCTTTTTTTCACTTTCAAGGCCAGGGGTGATGGGTCCCTGCATTCGCAGGGACGACCCGCTGAGAGCTTGTGCAAGACCAAGTCCGGATCGATACGGCCTTATGCGATAGCCATGGCCCACAAGGGGAGAGATGACACCGAACATGTGCGACACGATAACTCTCATGAAAAACCCACGTCACGCTTCGAGGTGGGGTGCGGGAAACATCTGCCGCACCAGGCCGCTGACGCTGCCGAACAACACCGAGGCCACATAGAGCGCCGCCGCCACCAGGATGACCGCGGGCCCCGACGGCACCCTGGTTTGAAACGACAGCACCAGTCCCAAATAGCCGGAAACAACCGCGCTCGCGACCGCGATGCAGATCATGCCGGTGATGTCGCGCGACCAGAATCGGGCAATGCCCGCGGGCAGGATCATCAGCCCGACCGCCAGCAGCGTACCGAGCGCATGAAAGCCGTTGACCAGATTGACGACGACCAGCGCCAGAAACGCCAGATGCGCCGGCGCCCCGGCACGGCTGACGGTGCGCAGAAACACCGGATCGACGCATTCGACCACCAGCGGGCGGTAGATCACCGCCAGCACCAGCAGCGTGACCGTGGTGTTGAAGGCGATCACCAGCAGGGTCTGGTCGTCCATCGCCAGGATGTTGCCGAACAGCACGTGCAGCAGATCGATATTGGTGCCCTTGATGGAAACAATGGTAACGCCGAGCGCCAGCGACACCAGATAGAAGGTGGCCAGCGAGGCGTCTTCCTTGAGCTCGGTGGTGCGGGCGATCACGCCGGCCAGGATGGCGACCGTAAAGCCCGCGATCAGGCCGCCGAACGTCATCGCGAACAGACTGAGCCCCGAGATCAGGAACCCGATCGCCGCACCGGGCAGGATCGCATGCGCCATGGCGTCGCCGACCAGGCTCATCCGCCGCAGCATCAGAAACACGCCGATCGGCGCGCCGCCCAGCGCCAGCGCGATCACCGCCGCAAGCGCCCGGCGCATGAATTCGAATTCGGTGAAGGGCGCAATCAGCGCGTCATACAACAGCACGGTCAGGCGGCCCGCGATGGCATGTTATCGGCGACGCAAGGAGCTGCACTATCGTCGAAGGCTTCGCACATCCGCCGCGCTTCCAAGAGGTTCTCGGCGGTCAACACCTCAGGCGTGGCGCCCCAGGCGACCTTGCCGCGCGCCAGCAGCAGCGTTTCCGGAAAATTGGCGCGCACCAGATCCATGTCATGCAGCGCCGCCAGCACGGTGCGCTTTTCGCTGTGCCAACGCCGCACCAGCGCCAACAGATCGGCCGAGGTTTTGGTGTCGATGGCGTTGAACGGTTCGTCCAGCACGATCATGCGCGCATCCTGCAGCAGCACCCGCGCAAACAGCATGCGCTGCATCTGGCCGCCCGACAGCGTGCCGATATTGCGGTTCTCGAACCCGTTGAGGCCGACCGAAGCCAGCGCCCTGGCGATCTTGTCTTGCGCCGATTTGCCGATGCCGCCGAGAAAGCCAGTGGAGCGCCACAGCCCGGTGCCGACGAAATCGAACACCGAGATCGGAAAGCTGCGGTCGATATCGGCGGTCTGCGGCAGATAGGCGATATCCCGGATGTCGAGATCGCCGCGCTCGATGACGCCGGAGAGCGGTTTGAGGATGCCGACGAGGCCGCGAAAAAGCGTCGATTTGCCGGCGCCGTTGGGGCCGACCACCGCGATCAGGGCGCCGGGCGCCACCTCGCCGCTGAGGTGGTGCACCGCCGGATGCCGGTCATAGCCCAAGGTGACGTCACGGAATTGCAAGGGCGCGGTCATGCTCACCTCATCGCCAGCCAGACGATGCCCCACAGGCCGGCGCTGACCGCGATCGCCGCGCCCAATCGCGCGACCACCGTCATGCGCAGGATCGACCAGGGGGCGGCTTGCGCCGGATGCGGCGAGGCCGGGCCATGGCTATGGCCATGGCGATGTCCGTGATCGTGGGAATGAACGTGATCCATGGCGGGATGTTATATTATAACATTACAGGAGTCCACGCATCGGCGGCGTCATAGCTCAGCCATCTCGCGGCGCGGATCGCCCGAGCTTTGCTCCGATTTCACCCTCAGGGAGGGCGCAGGCGACCCTAAGAAGGGCGCAGGCGCCCCCAAGGGAGGGCGCAGGGAAGACCGGGTGCGCGCTGCACCCGCGATCTCGCGTGCAAAAGCAGTGAAGAAGACGCACACGAGCATACAGGTTCAGCGGAGGCAATCCGGCCTTCCCTGCGCAATGGTTTTAACGGTTTCCTTCGTGCTCTCCCCGGTGACCGGCTGTCTTGCCACCGTCGCTGCGCGGGAATGAACCCACGCAACTTGACGCCAGCATCGGGGCGCCAGGACCACACGACTTCGCCGTCCGCGATCGGCCACGCTCGTCAGTCGTGGCCATCGCGTCCATCGCATCCCACCGCACGTTCGTGACGATCGCGAGCCGCCCCTCTTGCCGGGTGGGACGAGCGCATCGGAGACCTGATTTGCGCGAGAACAAAAGCGGAATATTTTCGCGAGGGAGCCTAGACCAAGCACTGGCGTGATTTGCCCGACGGACAATACAGCAGTTAGTAGGTCGGCCGGGCACGCGAAGTCGGACCGCCAGCTTCATGAGCAGGCCCAATACCGCGTCGCTTGAACGTGGCAGCCAACGAGTGCGAATTCATAGCTCGAGCTTGATTGGTGGGGACTTCACCATTGCCCGCTATGCCCCGGTCGCGGCCCAATTCGTGTCGCCACGAAAAGACGCGATGTGCCAACAACGGACATTAATAGCCGCCGCTGGTGATGGTGCAGCTTGTCCAAAAAGCGGATGTGCTTAGGCGAGCGGTAGTCTACGAAGTTCTAGGTCAACCTGCCTACCGGCATGCCGGGTAGCCGAAGCGCTTGATGATTTGGCTACCGGGAATCGGATGAAAGGCGAACGTTTCCATGAAATGGTTGTCGGTGACATACTGGCGCAAGGCAGCGTTATAAGTGCTGAGCATTTGCTGCGTGGTGGAGGGGCTGATAATGCCCTTTTGCATGGAGCCGCCGGCGTGAAACAACAGCGTCGCGCCTGGCGTGACGCAGACGTTGCGTATCGAAAGAAACATCGTGCAGGCGGATTGACAGTGAGAGTCGATGCGAAAGCGCTCACCCGACGCATTATACTGCTGTATGACGGCCAGGAATTGCCCAAACACTGCTTGATTGGGCGCGCCGTAGCCCATGCGTAAGGATGATACGGAGCCATCGGCGTGAGCCGGCTGCCCCGCGAAGCCGCAGAAAGTGCAAAAAAATGCAAGCGCGCCCAACGCGCGGACCAATCGCTGCCATTTATGCAAAACGCTCTCCCTGAATCGGCTGGATTTTGATGAGCACTTTCGTCCCGATGGGTATGCGAGGACTGGATTTCGCATGAGGACGTAACATGAGGAGGTAATTTGGCTGCCGACTCGTGAATGTCGGCGATTCGATTCCGTTACCGCTTACCACCGCCGGGCCGCGTCATGCGCGCGTATCAAACATCTGATCACCCGCCGGTCGCAATACAACATGCATTTGTTGTCATTCGTGCCAGCACCGGGGTTGGCACATCTGCCCACGCAATTTGCGGCATTATCCTCACATCGCGGCGCATCTGTCGCTGCTTCTGCCGGTGAGCCGAGGAGCACTCCCATGCCCATGAGGGTGATCGCAAAGAAAAGCTGCCGTGCCATGTTCGAACCTCCTGAGAAAGGTCAGCGGGTCACTTTACATCCTAACCTTTCGGCCAGGCTAAACCAACCTGCGCGCATCACGGTGCGCTCAATCGGGCGAGGACGTCCCCTGGACGCCGCCCCCATCGTTGGCCGCGGTCTGAGCCGGAGGCATGAAATGGCTCTTCGCCATATCGACCGCCTGCTGCCCTAGCACCATGCCGAACAGGCCAACGAGTGCGATCATCGGCGGCGCAGGAGAGCGGACCTGGACGAGGCCATAGGCCGCGCCCACCGCCAGCCCCATCAGTAGAGACACCAGATATCCCGTCATCGCCGTCTCCCTATTCCTGCGGCCGCAGTACGACCCGGCCCGCGGAGCCGGCTGCGACCTTGCGATAGGCTTCCTGCGCCTCGCCGAGGCCGCAGATCTCAGTAATTGGCGAAGCGCGATAGTCTCCCGCGACAAACCCCGGCGTCAGCGCCTCCAGCACCTCTGCCGAGGCCACAAGATCGCGCTTGAGCGTGTCTACGCCGTAAAGCCGACTTTCGTTGTGATAGAAGTCGGCCAGATCAAAGCTCACCTCGCGCTGGCCAGTCGCGGCGATCTCGACCAGCCGGCCGCGGAGGGCCAAACTGTTGACGGCGTTGCGGAACATGACGCCGCCGACGAGATCGAAGACGACATCCGCCCCCTTGCCGGCGGTCGCCGCACGGACTTCGGCCGGCAGATCCTCTGCGCCGAGGATCAGTTTCTCGGCGATGGCTTGGATCGGCGCGTCCGGATGGGGCGCGTACCGGTCGGCACCGATCACGCGGGCGCCGAGGCGGCGGGCGATCTGTGCCGCGGCACCGCCGACGCCGCCCGCGGCGCCAATCAGCAGAACCGTCTCCCCGGCCTTAAGTCCTGCCGCTTCGAGACCGCACCAAGCGGCCATGTAGTTGACCCCGACCGACGCCGCCTGGTCGAAGCTGAGGGTATCGGGCTTCCGGCGCAAGCTCGCCACCGGCACGGCGATCATCTCCGCGTGGGTGCCGTCGCGGGTGAAGCCGGTATCTCCACCGGTTCCCCAGACCGCGGCCCCGATCCAGTCGGGCGGCCCCGCCTCGACAATTCCGGCGAAATCTCGCCCGGGGATGCGCGCCAGCGTCGTCTGCGTCATGGCTCCGGCGACGTTCTTGACGTCGCTCGGATTGATCGAGGCCGCCATCACCTTCACCAACGCCATCGTCTCGGCGACGGCCGGAATTGCTACCTCGGTCAACTGAAGAACGGATGGATCGCCGAACGCCTTGAACCGTACCGCACGCATGATCTTCGTTCCTTCCTTGAGTTGATTGCCTGAATATGAGGATAAGTGCGAAGGCGAAGGCTGGAAACGGGTCTTACAGGACGCTATGTTTCCGATTATTGGAAACATAAGAGGTGCTTGTGATGGCTGATCGCGTCGGCGAGATCGAGCTTTTCCGTACCCTGGTCGAGGCGGGCGGTATCTCGGCAGCCGCATTGGCGCTGGGCTCTTCGCCGCCGGCTGTGAGCCGTAAACTCTCGGCGCTCGAGGCCCGATTGGGCGTTCGATTAGCCGAGCGCAGTGCGCGCCGATTTCGCCTGACCGACGAGGGGGCGCTCTATTACAAACACTGCCGGACCATTCTCGGGAGCCTTCGCGACGCGGAGGCCGAGGTGTCGGCGCGCGGTGAGGCGGCGCGTGGGCTCCTCAAAGTTGGCGCGCCGATGGAGTTCGGCCGGCGCCACATTGCCCCGCTGTTGGGCGACTTCGCCGCTCGTCACCCGGGCCTCGACGTGCATCTGGTGCTTTCGGACGCCGGGCTTGAGGTTGGACAGGATGGACTTGACGTCGCTCTCCGCATCGACCGCCCCGATGATCCGTCAATCATCACGCGCAAGATCGCGGTAACGAAGCGGATCCTCTGCGCGGCGCCCTCTTACCTAGCTGTGCGAGGCACTCCGACCAAACCGGCTGATCTCGCCGACCATGAGTGCCTGCGGCTCGCACGGCGTCATCGTCTGCACGACCGATGGCGATTCCGCACAGAATCCGGGTCGGAGGAGGAGGTTGAAGTTGCGGGACACCTTTCCAGCGGCAGCGGAGACGTGCTGCACGGCTGGGCGCTCGAAGGCCGCGGTCTGTCGCTGGAGGCGCTGTGGGATGTGGCCGAGGATCTGGAATCCGGCCGGCTTGTCGAATGCCTGGCGGATTTTTGGTGTGACAGCATCGAGCTTTTCGCCGCGTTCCTGCCAGGCCAGCCGATTCCGCCGCGTATCAGGCTGTTCGTCGACTTCATCGCGGCTGCCGGGGCGGGGCTGGCATCCATGCGAATACCGGCAGACTGACGCGGCGCGGCCTACGCGCGGCGTGCCGCGTCTTACCACCAGCCTCGTTGCACAGGTTGCACCGGCTGATAGTTCTGGCCGCCGCGCCGACGCGTATTGGCAGGCTGCGGGTCCGGAGCGCGCTGGAAAAAAGAGAAGAAGCCGTCGTTGTCCTGAACGTCGCGGCTGGCAACGTTGACATCGACGGTAGGCTTGCGCGTGATGAAGCCGCCCTGGGGCTGGTTGTTCAGCACCGCGACGAACTCGGTGCGATAGTTGGTCTCGGCGCTCAGCGGCTCGTCCGAGATGACGATCGAGGATCGCGGCAATGCGGTCGGCGCGATGCGATCGAGCACCTCCTGCGGGATGGTGATGCGGTCGAGCGCGTCCTTGGCGTCGTCCCCGTTGTCGATCGTGACCGCGCTCCAGCGCAGACCGGCGTCATTGCGCGCCATCGCCGTAAACACATGCGTGCCGATCGGCGTCTCGGGATCGCGGATCGTGACCGGAACCTCGATGCTCGAATCGAACACTTCGCCGCCTCCGTCCGGCGCCGGCTTATGCGTGTTGCGCCGGACGTAAAGCTTCTGCGTTGCCCGACTGATGTAGACCGAGACCGGCTCAAGCGCGAGCTTCGCGTCGCTCGCCGCCCTGGCGGTGTCGGCCTTCTTCGTCTGAGCCGCCTTGGCGGCGTCTTTGGTGGCAGCGACAGCGTCGCGCTTCGGTTGCGCATCGGCCTTGGCGGTATCGAGCGCCGCCCCCGCGTCCGCGGCCTTGGCGGCGGCCTTTTGCTTCAATTCCTCGGCCCGTGCCCTGGCCTCGTCCGTCTTGGCGGCGGCTAGTATCTTGTCGGCGTAGGCGAGTTCGGCATCGGCGCGGCTCTTGAGCCCCTGCAGCTTGCGCAACGACGCCGGGAGCGATGCTGCCTCGCGTAACGCTGTCACGGCGGCTTTCTTCGCCTCGTCGGCGGCCCCTGCAGCCTCCGCGGCCTCACGGGCAAGCGTCTCGGCCTTGGCCGGCGCGGCCGCGATGGCCTCCGCCTTCGGCACGAACAGCGCCGGATGCGAGAACTCGACCGGCTCGGCGTCACCAGGCGAGATGATCACGCGCATCCCAATCTGCGTCTTGTCGAACAGCTTCTCGGCAAAGCCATAGGGCATCCGCACGCAGCCATGCGAGGCCGCATAGCCGGGCAGCGGCCCGCCGTGCAACGCGACGCCGTTCCAGGTGATGCGCTGCATGTTCGGCATCCAGGCATCGTCATACATGGTCGAGTGGTGGTCCTTGTCCTTCTCCAGGAGGGCGAAGACGCCGGCCGGCGTCTCGCGTCCCGTGGTACCGGTCGAGACCGGCGCGCGCAGGATCCAGCCGTCGGCGTCGTAGAAAGTGACCCGCTGGCTCTTGATCGACACGATCGCCATGATCGGCTCGCCTGCCTCGCGCGGCGCCGTCGCCTCGATGGAGGGCGCCGGGCGCGCCTGTCTCGCCGCGGCGCCGGCGGTGAGCGCCGTCAGCGCGGCCATCGCCGCCAGCGTCACCATGGCGGGGGAACCCAAGCGCCGCATCGCCAGGGTGGATCGCGCCGTCGTCAATCGATTACCCATGCCATGCCCCGGTTGAAATGCGTGTCCGCGCTTGCGTCGATCAAGTCTCAGATTGCGGTTTTTGTATTAACTGACCATCCACGCTGCCAATTAGTTCTTGGGGACTATCGGCACGTACCGTTGACAATTCCCTCATATACGACAGCCCGCGCAGGAGGAAGGCCGTGCGCGCGCGATCCTACGGTTTCCCCATCACCATCGCGATGGCGGCCGCCAGGAACGGGAACGGCAGCGAGACGGCGGCGCGGAACCAGACGAAGCGCGCCGGCATGAACGGGATTTCCCACAAGATCAGCCGCTGAAAGGCGAACAGCGCCCAGGCGATCACATAGGCGACCACCTGCGGCGTGCCGCCGCCGGCCTTCAGCGCCACCGCGCCGATCGAAAAGCCGACCACCGGGCCGCCCGGCGTCGCGGCGCCCGCGATCACCGCGGTGAGCACGCCGAGCCAGCCTGAATCCGGACCGAGCCAGCCGGTGATGATTTGCTGCGGAATGACCGCGGCGATGTAGCCCGAGCCGACCACGCCGAGCGCGATCCGCGGCACGACGGTGATGAAGTCCATGGTGCCTTCGCGTAGCGACGCCGTCAGCACGGCCGGACCGCGCTGAAAGGCGATGAAGCCGACCGCGGCGACCGAGCCCCAGAGCAGGATGTCGATCAGCAGCGCCGCGCTCACGAGGGCTCACGCGCCGGATACATCCGCACATAGACGAAGCGGCCGAGCGCGCCGGCCAGAATCGGCAGCGGCAGCGAGATCACGATGCGCCACAGCACGAAATCGGTCCCCATGATCGGCAGCTCCCAGGCCACCGCCCGGCCATAGCCGATCAAGGTCCAGCTCACGACCATGGCGATGGTGGCGCCGAAATCGGCCCCGACCGCGAGCAGCGCGCTCGCCACCGGATAGGCGGTGAAGGGACCGCCGGGCAAAATGGCCCCGAACGCCGTGCCGATCAGCAATCCCTTCAGTCCGGAGGACGGTCCGAGCGATCGCGACACTTTCTCGTGCGGGAGAATTTCGGCGATGAAAGCGCCGAGCAGACAGCCGGCCAGCACGCGCGGCAGGATGCCGCCGAACAGCCAGAGGTCGTGGGTCAGGATTTCGAGCACGCCGGCGATCCCGTCGCGCCGGTAGACCAATGTCGCGCTGACCGCGACCAGCACGCCGATCGTGATCACCGACCAGCCGACCGGCTTGCGGGCGCGCCGCTGGCGCGGCTCGCTCTCCGCGTCGCCGGCAGGCGCCGGATCTTTCAAAGGGAGTTCGGACAAGGAATTGGGGGGTCTTGCAGGTTGAGTCTTGCAGATAATGAAGGCTTGCCTTGCTTAGTCTTGGCCGTGAAGCGACGCAAACGGAACCACCGCTTGAACCCATGCGTGTCTCAGGGGCGCCCATGCGGGATTGCCGCCGATAACGGCACGCAAATGCTGGCAGATCTGGCTCAGGCCAGATGGCGCATCAGCGCGAGGCCGGCAAACAGGCCCGCGATCGACAACACCACCGAGCCCACCACGTAAAACAGCGCCAGTCCGATCTGCCCGCGCTCGTAGAGAAACCCCGTATCGAGCGAGAACGCCGAGAAGGTGGTGTAGCCGCCGAGAATGCCGGTCATCAAAAACAGCCTCCAGGGTGCGGCGGCGTCGCCCTTGAAGGCAAGATACCCCGCGATCAGGCCCATCACGGTCGAACCCGTAATGTTGATGATGAAGGTATGGTATGGAAAAGCGTCGCCGAACAGCCGCGGGCAGACGATGTTGACGATGTAACGAAGCGTCGAGCCAAGGCCGCCGCCGATGAAAACCAGAACATAGTTCATCGCAAATTTTCCCCAAGCGCATGTCGGCGCCTGCGAGTTTTGCCGCAAGCCGGCGATCCCTGCAAGGATCGGTCAACCGCCGTCCAAATGAAAAGGGCGGCAGCGCGATGCTGCCGCCCCGAAATTCAGGATCGTTCGATATCAGGCCTTTTCGAACAGCTGCTCGACATATTCCCAGTTCACGAGATGATCGACGAACGCCTTGAGATAGTCCGGGCGGCGGTTGCGATAATCGATGTAGTAGGAATGCTCCCAAACGTCGACGCCGAGGATCGGCGTCGCGCCATGCACCAGCGGGCTCTCGCCGTTCGCGGTCTTGGAAATCTCGAGCTTGCCGTTCTTGACCGACAACCAGGCCCAGCCGGAGCCGAACTGGCCGACGCCAGCGGCGGCGAAATCGGTCTTGAATTTCTCGAGCCCGCCGAGATCCTCGGTGATCTTCTTTTCCAGCTTGCCGGGCAGCTTGCTGCCGCCGCCATTGGGTTTCATCCAGTGCCAGAAATGCAGATGGTTGTAGTGCTGACCGGCGTTGTTGAAGATCGCGGGATTCTTCCCGAACGAGCCCTTCACGATCTCCTCGAGGGGCTTTCCTTCGAATTCGGTCCCCTTGATCGCGTTGTTGCCATTGGTCACGTAGGCTTGGTGATGCTTGTCGTGGTGGAATTCCAGTGTTTCCTTCGACATATGAGGCGCGAGAGCGTCATAGGCGTAAGGCAGATTGGGAAGCGTGAAGGTCATGGGCTGATGTCCGCAATGATGGGAGACAAGGTCTATGGGAGACACTAACGGGAACCCTTATAGAAGGTTCCATCGGGCTTAAACACCGCAATTTGGCGCGGTCAAGCCAGGGTCGCGCCAGACGCGCCGGTGAGGGAAAAATGAGCATCGAGATCGACGTTTTGAACGGAGATGCATCGTGGCCGCTGGCCAAGCCGCTGTTCGATGCGATCTGGCCGCCGCACGTGGTGGCAACGCTGCCCTGGGCCGAAATCGTCTTTGCCCGTGCCGAGTTACGGGTGCTGCTTCAAGATGAAGCGGGCGAGGCGCTCTGCCATGTCGGGATCCACCGCCGCGATATCACATGGAACGGGCGCAAGGTGCCGGCCGCCGGCATCGGCGGGGTGCTGACCCGCGCCGACGCGAGAGGCCACGGCTACGCCAGCATTGCGCTCGATGCCGCCACGCAAACGCTGAAGGACGAAGGCTCGGCCGCGTTTGCGATGTTGTTTTGCGAGCCGCACAATGTGCCTTTCTACATGGGGCGCGGCTGGAAACCGTTCGACGGCGAAATCTACGCCGATCAGCCGGAAAAAGGCCGCGTTCGGTTCGAGGCGATCGCCCCCTACACCTACGACCTCAAGGGGCGCGCGCCTCAAACCGGAATCATCGATCTCTGCGGCCTGCCCTGGTGACCGACTGCATCCCGGCATTGCACAAATTTGCTTTGTTGCTAATCATGTCTGTCCTTCGGAACCAGTTCCGAAGTTTGCCAAATCATCGCCCCCCAAATAGCGGCTTCCAGATTCATGACTAGATTTTCTCCTTTCGGATTAATGGCTTGTGGCCTCGTGCTGGCGGCACTCGCGATGCTTGGCGCAGCCCCTGTGCAGGCGCAGGCCGGCGGCGAGGTAAGCGGTATCTGGCTGACGCAGGCGGGCGACGCCAAGGTGCGCGTCAGTAAATGCGGCGGCGGCATTTGCGGGGTCGTGGTCTGGCTGAGGGCCCCGATCGATCCCGCCACCGCCAAGCCCGCGGTCGATGACAAGAATCCGAATCCGGCACTGGCCAAACGCCCGATGATCGGCCTCCCCTTGTTCAGCGGCATGCAGCCCTCCGGCCCGAATAAATGGTCGGGCCAGATATACAATGCCGATGACGGCAGCAGCTACGCCAGCAACGTCTCGGTATCGGGACCGGACTCGCTGCGCGTCGAAGGCTGCGTCGGCGCGCTGTGCGGCGGCGAGACCTGGAGCCGGTCTGTGCGTTAAAGCATGACGCATAAGATTTGAATCGAAGCGCCGTTGATTCACCTCTCCCCGCAGGAGGGGAGAGGGAGAATAATCCATCGACGGTACGCCCTGAATTCGCAACCTTCAGGCGCGCTTGCTACGCCACCATTGCCTTCAACGCCGTGGCCGCGGAGGCATAGCCGCCGCGGGCGCCGTCGATGAAATGCACGTGATCGCTGCGCATCACCGATGGCGTGAAGCAGGTCATCATCGCGGCATCCTGCCGGTGCAGGCCGTATCGCACCAGGCCATTTGAGGCGGCTTCGGTGAGACGCTGCGTCAGCGCGCGCTCCAATTCGGGCGTGCAGTCGAGGATCATGCGCAAGCCGTCGTCGTATTTTCGGAAATCCGAATTCTCCACCACCTGCTGCACATAGGTTTTCGGAACGAAATTGCCCACTTTGATACCGAAGCGCAGGACCAGATAGGCCCACAGCGTGTTGGCGAGCACGAAGCTGCGACGCCGCAACAGCGAGCCGCCGCGCGCGGCGCGTGCCTCATATTCCACACCCGCCGGTGGCCATCGCAGTGGCGGCCCGCCCGGCGGCACCGGACGCCCGGCCTCCGGACTGCGCTCGACCAATGCCACGACGTCTTCGATCACTTTTCGGAAAGCGGCCGGATCGGCGTCGCGCGCGGCCACCACCAGCACCGACAGGATAAGGCCGCGCATCGAGGGGATTTCCTCGAACCGGCAGGACAATCCGGTGAGGTCGGGCTGGGTGCCGGGCGGCGCTTTGGCGACAGCGAACTCGCCGCGCTTCATCGCCGCTTCGGCCCAATTCAAGCCGCCGCCGGAGAACATCGCATAGGACAGGTTAGGCGATGGCCCGAACCGGCCGACGCGGACATCGAAGCCTTGCGTCCGCACCGCCGCAACCGGCACCAGCGCCACGCGCATCGACAGACCAAGGCTCTCCTCGACCCAGATCGCGGTCGCCGCCAGCGCCTCACGGGCGCGATCGAGATCATCAGGCGACACCGCGAAGCTCGCGCCATCGCCGCCGAACACGAATGGAAATTCGCGTCCCTCAAGCGCATTGGTGATCGACGCTACGACCGAGGCGCCGGCCATGTTGACCGCCTTGTAGCGCGCTTCCGCGATCGCCCGGGTCGATTGCACGATATCGGCGACGCCGATACTCCAATGATCCGGCAACGGCGAATACAGCGCCGGGTCCATCAGGCGGCCGAAGCCGCGAAAGACCGGAATGCCGCCATAGAAGCTGTCGCCGCCCTCGGGCATAGGAGACCCATCCAGTTTCAAAACTGTTTAGCAGATACGGCCGGTTTTGGAATTCGGTTCGCCTGCCTAGCTCGCGCCCGTCGCCACGCCGCGCAAGACCAGCCGATTGAGCCGGTTGGCAAACGCCGCCGGGTCTTCCGGCAATTCGCCGTCGAGGATTTGCGCCTGCTCCAGCAGCAGGAATGACACATCCTTTGCGGTGTCATCCGCGCCGGCAATCGCCGCAACCAGCGGATGGCGCATGTTGATCTCGAGGATCGGTTTGGTCACCGCGCCGCGATTCTGCTGCGCCAGCAACCGCTCGAGCGCCCGGTCGCGCCCGTCACCACCGGCGACCAGGCAGGACGCGCTCGACGTCAGCCGCAGCGACGCCCGCACATCGGAGACCCGCTCGCCGAGCGCATCCTTGATCACGGCGATCACGGCCGCTTCATCCGTCTGCGGCTTGTCCTTGTCTTTATCCTTGTCTTTATCCTTGTCTTCTTGAGATTTCTCCTTGAGCAACGGGATCAAGCCGAAATCGATGTCACCCTGGCTCAGCGATTTCAGCGGCTTGCCGCCGAAATCGAGCGGCGCGGAGGTCCAGAACGCATCGACCGGATCGGTCAAGAGCAGCACCTCGATGCCGCGCGCGGTGGCCGATTCCAGCTTCGGGTTCGCCTTCAGGCGCTCGACGCTCTCGCCGGTGAGATAATAGATCTCGGTCTGGTTCGGCTTGAGGTCCTCGACATATTGCTTCAACGACCGCTTGTCGCCCGCGGTGGTGGTGAAGCGCGACAGCGCCAGCAATTTCTCGCGCCGTTCGTAATCTTCCCAGATGCCTTCCTTGATGACCGGGCCGAACCCGTCCCATATCTTGGCGAACGTCTCCGGCTCCTTGTCACCGAGATTTTCCAGCTCGGTGATTACCCGGCTGGTGACGGCTTTCCTGATTTGCGCGAGCTGCGGATTGTTCTGCAACATCTCACGCGAGATGTTCAGCGGAAGATCCTCGCTGTCGATCACGCCGCGGATGAAGCGCAGATAGGCCGGCAGCAGATCGGCGTCGTCGGCGATGAAGACACGGCGGACATAGAGTTTCACCTTGCCCTTGCGATGCGGCTCGAACAGATCGAACGGCTTTGCCGATGGCGCGAACAGCAGCACCGCATAAGACTGCCGGCCCTCGGCGCGATAATGCAGCGTCATCGCGGGATCATCGAAGGCACCGGCGATCGCGTGATAGGCCTGTTTGTAATCTTCCGCCGTGAGCTCCGATTTCGGTCGCTGCCACAGCGCGCTCGCCGAATTGATCTGGCGCGGCTCGCCTTCCTCGGGAACCAGCTCGATCGGAAACTGGATGTTGTCGGAATAGGCGCCGACGACGCGCTCGATCTCGTGCGCTTCGAGATATTTCCTGGCGTCGTCCTTCAGATGCAGGACGATTTCGGTCCCGCGCGTGACCCGGCGGGCGTCGTCTTCGCTGCCCGGCGCGATCTCGAATCCGCTGCCGCCCGATGACGACCAGACCCAGACCTGGTCGGTTCCCGCGCGCCGGCTGGTGACGACAATGCGATCGGCGACCATGAACGCGGCGTAGAAGCCGACCCCGAACTGGCCGATCAGACCGGCGCCATCCTTGGCCTCGGTCAGGCGCGACAGGAACGATTTGGTGCCGGAACGCGCGATGGTGCCGAGATTGTCGATCAGTTCCTGCCGGTCCATCCCGATGCCGTTGTCAATGACCGATAAGGTACCGGCTTTCTTGTCGGGCGCGATGCGGATGTTGGGTGCGGCCCCGTCA
>Ga0302314_10005691_pt1 | contig 22658 bp, 26 predicted proteins | sample III_Palsa_N2_3_FD_200533 | JGI IMG/M metagenome (GOLD analysis project Ga0302314, IMG submission 200533) | Peat permafrost microbial communities from Stordalen Mire near Abisko, Sweden - III_Palsa_N2_3 | ecosystem: Environmental > Terrestrial > Soil > Palsa > Peat permafrost | place: Sweden... | reverse complement strand
GCCTGCGAAGCCGTCGGTATCGCGCACTGGCTCTCACCGCGACGATCCGTGCGCAGGCTCTATTCGGTCTTGCGTCTTGGCCGCGAAGCCTTGGTCAGATCATGGCCGACGGAACATCTATTGCGATGGATTGATCGACTGAGATCGCTTCCTTCGACGACACTCACTCACATGCAGGTGCCAGCATGAATTCGTGGGGATACCTCAGGGACGGAGGTAGTTAAGTTGACCGCCGGTAAAGGGGACGGAGGTAGTTAAGTTGACCGCTGGGCCGGGCCGCCGTTCTTTTTTCGCGATTGTTTCGCGTCCGCGTCGCCGCTGATTTTCAGTGCTTTAACTACCTCCGTCCCTTTTGTCGTCATCTCCCGCACCTCGGGCGAGGCAAGGTACTCCGGAATTTCCGCTGCGGGTCCGTCCGTCATCACCTCTCCAAAATTGGACTCAGCTCGTAAGACGTTTGGGCAAAGCACTGCTGCGGGCTCGTCCAAAGGATGCTACAACAGCTGCCAGTCGCAAGCATGCATTGTCGACGTCATACCCACCGAAAGTCCTACACACCAAGGGCGAACCATGAGCGTCAACTTCACTGTTTTCAGCGTCGACTCGGGAGTCCCTCCACGTCAGGATAGTTGTCGCCTCGTTTGATTTCTTAAATCAGAATGGAAGGCGGCAGCGAGCGAGTGGATGAAATGGGTACGGTATACAGCCGAGCGACGCCAGTGGGCGATCGACCAGATGGGTCCGCCCTCGAACCGTCCGATCCGGGCTTTGGCCCTGGCGACAGGCATTACGGAAGTGACGCTGCGAACCTGGCGGAACGCGGCCCTGATCGAAGGCTCGTTGGTGCGTAAGGACAGCAAGCAGAGCGAGCGCTGGTCCGGTCCGGAAAAATTCCGGATCGTGGTGGAGAGTGCGCCGCTGAACGCGCAGGAGCTGTCGGCCTATTGCCGTCAGAGGGGCTTGCTGCCCGACCAGATCCAGCAATGGCGTACGGCCTGTGAGCAGGCCAATGCGCCGATGACCACCTCGCAGGGCGTGGTCAAGCCGGACAGCGCCATGGCGCGTGAGCGGATCAAGATGCTCGAGCGGGAACTTCGAAGGAAGGACGCGGCGCTGGCGGAAACCGCGGCACTGCTGGTCTTACGAAAAAAAGCCGAGGCGATCTGGGGCAAGGACGAGGACGAATGACCTCTCCCTCGGATCGCCATGAGGCACTGGGCCTGATCGACGAAGCAGTCGCCGCGGGCGCCCGCCTGGAGCCAGCGTGCACGATGCTGGGTCTGAGCATCCGCACCACGCAGCGGTGGCGCCGGATGCCGAAGGACGCTCGCCCCTTGAGCTGTCGCCCCGTGTCAGCCAATCGGCTCAGCGATGAGGAGCGCCACCACCTGCTGGTGGTTGCCAACGAGCCGGCGCATGCACGCATGACACCCCATCAGATCGTTCCGAAGCTGGCCGACGAAGGCATCTTCTTGGCCAGCGAATCGACGTTTTACCGCGTCCTCAAGGCGGCCGATCAAACCCGGCACCGGGGTCGGAGCAAGGCGCCGCAACGCCGCGCCCTGACGACCCACCGGGCGACGGGACCCAATGAGGTCTGGTGCTGGGACATCACCTGGATGCCGAGCACGGTGAAGGGCCGCTACTTTTACTGGTACATGGTCAAGGACATCCACAGCCGGCTGCTGGTGGCCAATGAGGTACACGAGTATGAGTCGGGCGACCATGCCAGCGACCTGCTCCGGAAGGCCTGCCTGCGCGAGCGGACGGTCGGCCGACCGCTGGTCCTGCACTCGGACAACGGTGCGGCGATGAAAGGCGCGGTGATGCTCGCCACGCTCTACGAACTGGGCGTCTCGCCCTCGTTTAGCCGCCCGCGGGTGAGCAACGACAATGCCTATGCCGAAGCACTCTTCCGCACCGCGAAATACTGCCCACTCTGGCCGGAACGGCCCTTCGATACGCTCCAGGAGGCCCGCGTCTGGGTCAACCGCTTCGTCGCCTGGTACAACCACGAGCACCGTCACAGCGCGCTCAACTATGTCACCCCGAGCCAGCGTCATACCGGCCAGGCCGATCAACTGCTGGCCCGCCGCGCGGCGCTCTATGCGAGCGCTCGCGAACGACAGCCGGCCCGATGGACGGGCCAGACACGCGACTGGACCCTGGATGACACGGTCTATCTCAACCCCGAACGACCACCGCTAAAGACGGCGGCATAACGGACGAGGCGACAACTACCTTGACGCACGCCGGAGTGATCAAAAGTAACAAGCCGGTACCAGACTACTTTCATCGAGTGGCCTTCCACGCATATTGTGCAATCCGAAGTTCCGCAAGCGAGGTGAGTCAATCTCGGATCGCTGAGCTGGCAGCAGCTTGCTTCCAAATGCTTGAGGCCGAAGGAGTAACAGACCCGGACATGCCTCAGCGCTCTCTTCTTCAAGAAGCCACGCCGGACGACGAACACTATCCCGGAGACGTCGAGGTCTTGGCACGCCTCCTATCCAAGTACGATTGGGACGCGAAGCGATTCTTGTGGACTAGTGCGTGACAGATGGCGACGTTCTCGGATCGTCTCAGATGATGGCCGCATTTGCCTTTCAAAGAGTCGACTATGCCGCTGGCGCGTATCTGGCCAGCCAAAGTGAGAGAGCACTACAGATGATGGCCGAAGCGTGCTCAGCCACTGCCTACTATGGCTTCCATGGCGGATTCGATGATCACGTCACCATGCTGAAAGAAGACGCCGCCCAAGCGGCTGACAAAGGCTGGGCACCGCTGAAGGAAGTACGGGCGCACGCTGTAGCACTCTGGCGAGACGGCGGTAAAGTTAAGTGGAAGAGCATGCGCAACTGCTCCCTAAAGATCACGGAAGAGATTCTTGCACTTGCAACCGCCAAGGGAAGGCCGATGAAGCCCGACAACGCCGAGCGGACCATCTATGAATGGATCAGGGACGCCGAAAAACATACCGGATAGCCCCATTCTGTATACGGGATGGAGCCAGACGTATGACGTCGAGCGCTCACCGTAATAGTTCGATATGACCCAGTTCGCCATCCTTTGCTCACCGGATCAATCCTGACCGGCAACTTGCAAAGGATGTTAAAAATGAACTTGATCGAACCCGCTTATTTTGCACCACTGGTGGTCGATACCCTTATCGCAGCGATGCGTAAGGACGTACACCTTTCGTTGACCCGCGGCCACTTTGACGAGACGTTTCGGTTACAAGCAATCCCGGCCGGCAATCCTTCTGCCGCCACCCCAATATCTTCATGAGGGTCAGCGTTGCATGAGGGAGCGGTTGGGCGCGTGATGACCTGCCAACCTAGTTGGGTGGTGTTTCCCCAACGGTCACCCAGCGGTCACTAGAGCGAGAAATAGAAAAGGGCCTCTCGGCCCATTTTTATGTAACTACTTGATTTTCATGGTGGCCGGGGACGGAATCGAACCGCCGACACGGGGATTTTCAATCCCCTGCTCTACCAACTGAGCTACCCGGCCGGAATTGGGCAACCGCGAGGGTTGCTGGTGTCACGTGGAGCCGCGCATTAAACCTAATGCGCGGGTTTTCGTCAAGACTCGGTGTCGGGTGCGACGTAGCCGGCGGGCTTTTCGGCGTCGCCGCCGAACAGGAATTTTTCCATTTCGCCGCTGAGGAACTGGCGTGCTTTCGGGTCGAGAGGGTTGAGGCGGTTTTCGTTGATCAGCATGGTCTGGTGGGCCAGCCACTGTTGCCATGCGGGCTTGGAAATTTCGGCATAGATGCGCTGACCGAGTGGGCCGGGCCAGGGAGCGAAATCCAGACCTTCGGCGTCGGTGCCGAGCTTGCTGCAATGGATGGTGCGACTCATGGTTTCGATCCTTGTCGGCGCTGCCTGTTGGGAGCGGCCGGGGTGAATAGGCTGGTTTGCGTGTGTCAGTCGATGTCGCTGACCTGGAGCAACAGACTGCGCACCGGTGCAGGCAGGCCGAGTGCAGTCAGTTCGTCGGCGCTGCACCAGCGCAGGTGCGGATTATCGGCGATGCCGCGCTGCGCTGTCGCGCGGTCAAACAGCAGGGGCTCGATCTGCAGTCGATAGTGACTGAACACGTGGGTGAACGGCGTGAGGGTCTGCGCGTCGTCTATCTGTGCATGCTGCTTCGCGATGCGCCACGCCGCATCGGGATCGGCCGCTTCGGGCAGGCTCCACAGGCCCGACCACACCCCCTGCGGGCCGCGTCGCTCGAGCAGCACGCGACCGTGTGCATCGCGCAGGACCAGCATCACGGTGGCGCGGGTAGGGATGCGCTTGGCGGGTTTGCGGCTGGGCAGTTGCGCGGTGAGGTCGTCGCGATGGGCGACGCAGTCGCTGGCCAGTGGGCAGCTCTCGCAGCGCGGGCGTGACCGTACGCAGACGGTGGCGCCCAGATCCATGATTGCCTGGGTGTAATCGGCGACTCGTGTCTCGGGTGTGTGTGCTTCGGCGTACTGCCACAGCTGCTTCTCCACGGCGCTTTGGCCTGGATGGCCGTGGATGCCGTGGTAGCGGGTGAGCACGCGCTTGACGTTGCCGTCGAGGATCGCAAAACGCAGTCCATGCGACTGCGCGAGGATCGCGCCGGCCGTGGAGCGGCCGATGCCGGGCAGTGCGCTGAGTGCGTCATAGTCGCGCGGCAGTTCGCCGCCGTGCTGGGCGACGCACAGCTGCGCAGCACGATGCAGAAAGCGCGCGCGTCGGTAGTAGCCGAGCCCTGACCACAGGGCCAGCACCGTGTCTTCGTCGGCAGCGGCGAGATCGCGCAGCGTGGGCAGCGCGCTGACGAAGCGCTCGAAGTAGCCGACGACGGTGGCGACCTGGGTCTGCTGCAGCATCACTTCGGACAGCCACACGCGGTAGGCATCGCGGCGACCGGGTTCGATGGCGAGCTGCCATGGAAGATCCTTGCGGCCATGCTGGTCAAACCAGCGCAACAGGCGCTTGGCCAGCGTCATGGGTGCTTGCTGGCCACGGGTTTGGCCGGCGCGGCGACGGTAGTGGCGGCAGCGGGCACGTCGTCGCCGGCCTGCAGGGTGAGTCCCTCGATGCTGATGTCGTCGGTCTCGATTTTCGCTGCTTCGAGATGGCCGCTACCGGGCGGCAGGGTCAGCGATGATCCCTGCTGATTGCCGAGCTCGCTCCACCAGTGCGCCAACGCCAGCGGTGGCAGGCGCAGGTCGGCGTGGTTGTCCGGGCCGTCCAGCTTCAGCGCGAGCAGCAGTGGATTATTTTGATCGGCCGGGCTCAGCGCCAGCGAAACGTCGTACTGGCCGGCCTTGGCCTGGTCGAGCTTGCCGGTCAGTTTGGCCGACGCGTCCGCGTCAGCGTGCCAATGCGCGTTGCCGGCCAGTTCGAGTACCAAGGTCGTGCCTTGCGACAGGTGCAGCGCGATGTTGTCCAGTTGCAGCGTATTGCCCTGGATGCGCGGAATGGTGGATAGGCGCAATTGCAGCGGCGTACCCGCTGCGCTGGTAGCAGACATGTGCAACGGAAATGTCTGGCCAGAAACGAGGTGGCCGGCTTCGAGCGCGACGTTGTCCAGCAGCACCTGGTTGCCACGCACCACGCTGCCACGGTTGATGCTGACGCCGGTGTCGATGCGCGGGATGTTGGGCGCGGTGCCTTCGGCCCGCGCAGGCAGCGCGGCCAGCCATGCCTGCAGTGCGTCCAGATCGACCCTGGGCGCATCGATCTGCAGTTGCGTGATGACCGTCGAGCCACCAAACAGAGTGCGCCACGGCAACGCCAGACTGCCGCGCGCGGCGAGCAGGATCGGCGCGTTGGCACCTTGCGCGCTGAGCGTGATGCCGTAAAGCTCCAGCGCCGGACGCGGGAACAAGGTCGGCGTGGCCGGGCTGGCCAGATTCAGTTCAAGTCCGGCGGTACGTGCCTGCGTTTGCAGCATCGCGGTGAAGCGATCGGGCTGCAGCAGAAGGTCGGCCGCAATCACGGCGATCAGGACGACCGTCATGGCGAGGCCGCCAAGCACCAGCAAGATCAGTCGCAGCCGATGCAGCATCGTTCAGCCTCGCCGTGGCCGGGCTTCAGTCATGGTCGCGCTCTTCGCGGCCCAGGCTTGCCGGCAGCAGGCCGTCGACAAACGCTTCGGCCTCGAACACGCGCAGGTCGGTGGCGGTTTCGCCCAGGCCGACATAGCGGATCGGCAAGCCGAATTCGCGCGCCAGCGCAAACACCACGCCGCCCTTGGCGGTGCCATCGAGCTTGGTCACGACCAGCCCGGTGACGCCGACGATCTGCAGGAACTGGCGTACCTGATTCACCGCGTTCTGGCCGGTGGTGCCGTCGATCACCATCAGCACTTCGTGCGGTGCGCCGGCGTCCAGCTTCTTCAGCACGCGGGCAATCTTGCCCAGCTCATCCATCAGGCCGCCCTGGGTGTGCAGTCGGCCCGCCGTATCGGCAATCAGCACGTCGATGTTGCGCGAGCGCGCAGCCTGCAGTGCGTCGAAGATCACGCTGGCCGAGTCGGCGTCCTGGCCTTGCGAAATCACCGGCACCTGGTTGCGCTCGCCCCACGTTTTGAGCTGCTCCACGGCGGCGGCGCGGAAAGTATCGCCAGCGGCCAGCATCACCGCGTGACGCTCGTCGCGCCACCGGCGGGCCAATTTACCGATCGTTGTGGTCTTGCCGGCACCGTTGATGCCGACGGTAAGCACCACGAATGGCTGGTGGCCGCGGATATCCAGCGGTTTCTCGACCGGCTTGAGCAGGGCGACCAGCGACTGGCGCAGTGCGGCGAGCAAGGCGGGTGCATCGGCGAATTCGCGCTTGTGCATGCGCTTGCGCAGGTTCTCGACCAGTTCGGTACTGGCCTCAATGCCGACATCCGCGGTAATCAGGGTGGTTTCCAGCTCATCGAGCAGGTCGTCGTCGAGCTTGGGATGACGCACGAACAGCGTGGCCAGCCCGCGTGCAAACGCATTGCCGGACAGTCGGTCGCGCCAGCTGCGCTTGGCTGCTGCGGGCGCATCTGCGGAGGTGATCGTTTCGGCGGTTGCTGCGCCGGTGTCGGGCGGCGCGGCCAGAGGCTGGCTGTCGGCAGGCGAGGGGGCCTGCGCCAGCGCCTCGTTCAACACCGGCTCGGCGCTATCCGTCGCTGCGACGTCGAGTGGCGCCGTGACGGTGGCGGGCTGCTCCGAACTCGTTTCGGCGGGCTTCTTCTTCCAGAACTTGAGCATTGCGGCTGTGATTCAAAGACAATGGGCGGCATGCTAACACTCCAACCTGTACTGCCCCGTGAGAGGGTGGCGGCATGAGCGACCGGCATGCTGCGGCGCCCGGACGCATCCGCATCATTGGCGGCAGCTTGCGCAACTCGCGGCTAAACGTTCCGGATCTACCGGGCCTGCGACCCACTGCTGAGCGGGTGCGCGAGACGCTGTTCAACTGGCTGGCACCGGTGATTTCCGGTGCGCGCTGTCTTGACTTGTGTGCGGGTACGGGTGCGCTGGGCATCGAGGCGCTGTCACGCGGCGCCGCCAGCGTGCAATTCGTGGAGCGCGATGCGCGCGCGGTGCAGGCGTTGCGCGCCAACCTCGAGCGGCTGAAGACGGCCGGCGGGCAGGTCGCTGCGACCGAGGCGGGATTGTTCCTGCAGGGTGCGCCGCAACTGCAGGATCTGGTGTTTCTCGATCCGCCGTTCGCACTGGAACTGTGGGCGCCCCTTGCGCAGCAGCTGGAACAGGCAGGCTGGCTGGCCGCCCAGGCATGGATTTATGTGGAATCCCCGCGAGCCCGCCCGCCGGCGGTGCCGCTGAACTGGCGATTGCACCGCGAAGGTGCCGCCGGTGAGGTACGTTTTGCGCTTTATCAGCGCTAGCGCGGCAGTTCATTTGTGCCGCGCGCAGGCTTCGGGGTGAGGCGCCGAGCCTGTGCTTCCGTTAAGCTAGGGCCACTTTTCACTGCCGTTTCGTCTCGTGAACAAACCTTTGGGCAATCCGCGTCTGGCTGTCTATCCAGGCACCTTCGATCCGATCACCAACGGTCATGCGGACTTGGTGGCGCGCGCCGCGCCGCTGTTCGACCGGGTGGTGGTGGCGGTGGCCGACAGTTCCAGCAAGGGGCCCGGCTTCAGCATCAACGAGCGGATCACCCTGGCGCGACTCGCGCTGGCTGATCTGCCGAATGTGGAGGTGCGCGGCTTCGATTGCCTGCTGGCTACCTTCATGGATGAACTCGGCGCCGGGGTGATCATCCGCGGTCTGCGCGCGGTGTCGGATTTCGAATACGAATTCCAGCTGGCCAGCATGAATCGCCATCTGATTCCGCAGGCGGAAACGCTGTTTCTGACGCCGGCCGAACAATACAGTTTCATTTCCTCGTCGCTGGTGCGCGAGATCGGCCGCCTCGGCGGTGATATCTCCGGTTTCGTGCATCCGGCGGTACAACAGGCCATGCGGCAGCGCTGGCAAAAGAGCCGGACCGGCTCCAACAAGCAACCCGAAACAGAAGGTGATCACTATGCGTAAGTTCGCTCTCATTGCTGCCGTCGCACTGGCCGCTGCGTTGACCCTCAGCGCCTGCGGCAAGCAGGAGGACGATCAGCAGGCCGCCCCGCAGGCACAGCAGGTAGCCAAGCCGACCAGTCCGACTGACAGCAAGGGCTGGAACGCCTACCTCGGCCAGCTCGTGCAGAACAACATGCAGGGCATGACCGCCAGTCAGCCGTATGCTTACATGGTGACTGCCGGTGTCACCGATGACGACAAGGCGCAGAACGACCGTCAGCTGCAGAGCGTGCAGGACACCGTCGCTCGTGGCGTGTTGCCGGGCAACCTGCTGGCTTTCGCCGGCCCGGATTCGGGCAAGACCGCTGACCTGGTCACGGCCGCGTTCAAGGACGCCAAGCCGGGTTCGTTCAAGGACGTGATCGTCCTGTTCATCGGCGACAAGACCGACGAGCAGCGCGTCACCGACACGCTGAAGCCGACCGGTGCGACCCTCCGCTTCATCGCCATGTGATGACCATCATCCGCGCCGGCCATGCCGGCGCGGATGATATCTACCGCTATTCCTCGCCCGAATAGGGCCCGTGGTCGCGGGGCCGGTCGCCAGCGACCCGGTGCGCTTTCCCCAAGCGTCAAACCCCAGCATGTAGTATCGACCGCCATGTCCCTGAAAATCCTCGACACCTGCGTCAATTGCGACGTCTGCGAACCGGTTTGCCCGAACAAGGCGATCTCGTTGGGCGAGGAGTATTACGTGATCGATCCGGCGTTGTGCACCGAGTGCGTCGGTCACCATGACGAGCCGCAGTGCGTGGTGGTGTGTCCGGTCGAGTGCATCATCACGGACCCCGGCCACGTCGAGTCGACCGAACAACTCACCCTCAAATACCAATACCTGATGGCCAAGGAGTCTGCCGCATGAGTTTCCCCCTGCGTTGGCGGCTGCCGTCGTTGCGTCGGCCGTCATTGGGCGCGCTTTCGTTGACGCTCTTGCTGGTCGGTGGTGCAGCACTGGCTGCCGATGGCCCCCAGAAAACCACGGCAGCGGTCGCTGCACCGATTCCACAAGCACAACAGCGCCCCGGCCATGCGGGTATCGCCAGCGCGAACTCCCTCGCCACCAATGCCGGTCTCGAAGTGCTGGCCAAAGGCGGCAATGCGTTTGATGCGGCGATTGCGGTGGCTTCCACACTGTCGGTGGTGGAGCCGGAGAGTTCCGGCATCGGTGGCGGCTTCATGGCCGTGCTGCATCGGGCGAAGGATGACCACGACGTGTTCATCGACGCCCGCGAAGCAGCCTCCGCCGCAGTCAATCCGAAGGACTATGTCAACGCGGACGGCAGCCCGAATCGCGATGCTGCGTTGAAGGGTCCGCTTTCGGCCGGTATCCCCGGCGAGCCGGCCGGACTGGTCCTGATCGCCAAACGCTATGGCAAGCTTTCGTTGAAGCAGTCGCTGGCGCCGGCGATCCGCATTGCGAGCGAGGGTTTCCAGCCGGACCCACGTCTGCGCGGCGCGATTGCCGCCGAACAGCAGGACCTGCAACGCTGGCCGGCCTCGGCGGCAAAATATCTGCCGAATGGTGCGCCACCGACCGACGGTGCGCTCTGGAAAGATCCGGATCAGGCACACACGCTGGAGTTGCTTGCTGCGCAAGGCAGTGATGGTTTTTATCGCGGCGCCACAGCGGACAAGCTGATCGCCGCGGTACGGGCGGCTGGTGGCAACTGGACGCTGGCCGACCTCGCCAGCTATCAGGCGAAAGAGCGCACGCCAATAACCGTGGACTATCGCGGCTACCGCATCGTCACCGCGCCGCCACCGTCGTCCGGCGGTGTGGCGATCGTCGAGATACTCAACATCCTGTCCGGTTTCGATCTGGGCAAACTCGATCAGGCGCATCGCGTGCATCTAATCGTCGAGGCGATGCGCCGCGCGTTCCGTGATCACAACGATTATCTGGGTGATCCGGACTTCGTGAAGATGCCGCTGGACATGCTGCTGTCGCCTTACTACGCCGATGGTCTGCGCCAGGGCATCCTCCCGGATCGCGCCACGCCGTCGTCGATGCTGCCGCGAGCCGAGGCCAGTGAGCCGGGTATGCACACCACCCATTTCTCGATCATCGATGGCGACGGCAACATGGCTGCCGTCACCGCCACGGTGAACTACACCATGGGCTCGACTTTCGTCGCGGCCGGCACCGGTGTGTTGTTGAACGACGAGATGGATGACTTCGCGCTGGTGCCAAACCAGCCGAACGTCTACGGCCTGCTCGGCAATGTGGCGAATGCACCGGCGCCCGGCAAGCGCATGCTGTCTTCGATGTCGCCAAGCATTGTGATTGGCGCCGATCGCACCGCGGTCATTGGTTCGCCTGGTGGCTCGACCATCATCACCCAGGTGCTGGAAGGCATCCTGAATTTCATCGATGGCGAAAGCGCGCAGCAGATCGTCGCGCACAAGCGCTTCCATCATCAGTACATGCCCGACGAGGTCATGGTGGAGAACGGTACGTTCGATACGGCCACGACCGATCAACTGACAAAGATGGGCTACAACATGAAGCAGCGCGAGTCCTGGGGCTTCATGAACGTGGTTACCTGGGATCGCAAGACCAACCAGCTCGATGCGGCTAGCGATCCACGCCATCCCTCGGGCCTTGGCAAGGTGCAGTAGGTCAGCACGATGGAACTGTTCTCGCTCATCGGCAACTCACAGCAGCTGGATGGTGGCGCGATGTTCGGCAATGCGCCGAAGGCGTTGTGGTCGCGCTGGATCGCACCGGATCAGCAGAACCGTATTCCGCTGGCCTGTCGTTGCCTGCTGGTGAAGGATCTGGACGGCCGCAACGTGTTGTTCGAAACCGGCATCGGCGCGTTTTTCGAACCGACACTGCGTGAGCGCTATGGCGTCGTCGAGCCGCAGCATGTGCTGCTCGACTCGCTCGCTGCCGTCGGTTTGAAGCATGAGGATATCGATGTGGTGGTGCTGTCGCATCTGCACTTCGATCATGCCGGTGGCTTGCTGGCGGCGTGGGAAGCGGGTCAACCACCGCGCCTGTTGTTTCCGAACGCGCGCTTCGTGGTGGGTGCCGAACATTGGCGCCGCGCACTCGATCCGCATCCACGGGACCGCGCCTCGTTCATCCCCGAATTGCAGTTGCTGCTCCAAGCTAGTGGTCGCTTGGAGCTGGTAGAAGGAGAATTTTCACAGGCACTCGGGCAGGCGGTGCGTTTCAGTTTTTCGGACGGCCATACGCCAGGCCTGATGCTGGCTGAAGTGGGCGGCGTGGTGTTTTGTGCCGACCTGATCCCGGGTCGGTTCTGGGTGCATCTGCCGATCACCATGGGTTATGACCGCTGGCCGGAAAAACTCGTTGACGAGAAGCGTGTTTTCCTCGAAGACAAACTGGCGCGCGATGTGCGGCTGTTCTTCACGCATGACCATGATTGCGCGGTGGCACAGGTGACCCGTGACGAGCGCGGTCGCTTCGGTACCACCAAGGAACAACGCGTGCTGAGCGGTGCGCTGCTGCAACCACTGGCTGGAGCGGCTTGATGGATCTTGGACGATGGGCGCCCACGCGAAACCTGGCACGCAGTTGTGCCGGCGCATTGCTGGTGCTGGCCGGCGTCGGGCTGATGGCGATGACGGCACGCGGCCTGCTCAACTATCGCGCCGCCGCCGAGCGACATGGCGGTGAGGTGATCGACCTCGATGCCGAGGCCGGCCCGCAGGCGGGCCAGCACGGCTTCATGGCGCGAGTGGTCGGAACGCCCGTCGTGGTCGAGGCTCCGACTGACCCCGATTTCAATCTGCACGTGAGCACACCGGTGCTGGTGCGCAATGTGGAAATGTTCGAGTGGCGCGAAGTGCGCGTTGGCGATGATGTGCACTACGAGCAGGACTGGGAGGGTCGATTGATCGATGCCGACCATTTCGAACGGCCCGCCGGACATGCCAACCCCACCAGCTTTCCGCTGAGCAGCAAACAGTTCGACGCCGGACTGGTACAGCTCGGTGGATTCGCGCTGTCGCCGCAAGTGATGCACGCACTGCCCAGTTCCACGCAGGCGACACCCGACCTGAAAGCGCTGCCGGCAAATCTCGCAGCCAGCTTCAGCCAATATCAAAACTACCTGGTGACCAGCGCGAGCCCGGGCAATCCCCGTGTGGGCGATGTGCGGGTGAGCTGGGATGAAGTGCCCCTGCAGCAGGTGACCATCGTCGCGCGCGTCGATGGTGGCAAGCTGGTGGCAGCCACCGATACGGCAGATGGCAAGGGCCTGGACGTCGAGGCCGGCGATGCGCCGTTGCTGGATATCTTCCCTGATCTCCCGGTGCCACCGGGCTTCGTGCTGAGCAGGCAGGTGTTGGCCGTGTTGCTGGCTGCACTGGGCGCGTTCCTGCTGCTTCCCGCGTATGGCGTCCGGCGTGATCCCGTGCTGGCGGTCGCGGTAGGCGCGCTGGCGGTGGGTGTGGTGGCTAGCGTGCTTTGGCTTGGCAATGACAGCCAGGCGATGGGCTACTGGCTGGTGGTCACCTTGCTAGGCGCTGCGGTCGCAGCCTGGCGTTGGAAGCAGCTTCAGCGACAGCAGGCCGACAACGACTGAATCGGGCCCGGATGCGGGCGGCTATCGATGCCGCGCGCTCTGCCCCCTCTCCCTTTGGGAGAGGGCTGGGGTGAGGGTTCGGGTGCTCGCGGGATCGCATATTTGCCGTCACCCCTGCGAAGGCAGGGGCCCAGTGCCTTGCACGTGACCTGTTGCTGCTTTTGCTGCTCGTGCTTTTAGAGCGTTTCGTCCTCCTTCGGATGGCGAGTCACTTTTCTCTTGCTTGGCCAAGAGAAAAGTAACCCAAAGAGAAGGCCACCCCGCGCAGCGCTTTCTGGGCATCCTGCCCAGAAAGTCCGTGAGGTGCGGCCGGGCTTTTCGACAGCACATCCGTGTGCTGGCGAAAAGGAATCGACATCCATGTCGATTCCCCCTTCGGGGCCTTTCGACCGCACCTCACCGCCGCACAGGGGCCCCGGGTAGAGCGGCGCGCGTCCTGCGCGCACTGTTTGTAGAAGCTGGATCAAGAGCAAAGCCAGAGCAGGAGCAAAGCCATAGCAGAAGCAAGGCCATAGCAGAAGCAAAGCCATAGCAGAAGCAAGGCCATAGCAGAAGCAAAGCCAAGCTCCCGCCAGAGCCCTGCCAACTCTCTGCGCGGCAGCTGTGCTCCCTCCCCTGCTTGCAGGGGAGGGTTGGGGAGGGGTTGCTCTTTGTCCGAAGATCAAGAGCTTCACCCCCACCCAGCCTCCCCCTGCAAGCAGGGGGAGGGGCAAGAGCGAAGCCGAAGCAGAAAGCAGAAAGCAGCTGCGTGCTTCACGCTGGCCAGCTCTCGTAGCCGCGCAGCGGCTGCGCACCGAGTGGCGCGCAGGACGCGCGCCGCTCTACCCGGGGCCCCGCCTCACGGACTTGCCGGGCAGGGATGCCCGGCAAGTGCCAAGTGGGGTCTCGTTTTCTCTTGGTTACTTCTCTTTTGGACAAGCAAAAGAGAAGTAACTCGCCCTCCGCAGGAGGACGACACGCTCTGCAATCGAAATAGCAGAGCGCGGTAACCCAACCGATCACGCGCAAAGCACTGGGTCCCTGCCTTCGCAGGGATGACGGGAATGAGCGGTCCCGCGAACACCAGCCCCTCACCTCAGCCCTCTCCACACGGGGGAGAAGGAGCAGAGTGCGCCACAAGTGACGTGTTCTTCGGAGTCAGATGTCTATCGGAGCGGATTGCCGCAGATTGGCGTGCGCGATCCTCGCAGTCAGACGTCTATCGGTGCGCGTTGCTGGAGATTGGCGTGTTCGATGAACCATAGTCCGGCGAACAGTTTTGGATCGATCGAATAGCCGTCCGCGGCGCGTGCAAACAGCCATGCGCCGGCCTCGCGGCGGGGTACTTCGTGCACGACGATGTTCTCGGATTCATCGCCACCGCCCGGGCCGACCTTTTCCAGATCCCACGCGCGCACGAACGTGATCATCTCCGTGCTCATGCCCGATGACGAAGGGCCACGGTGGACAAATTCCACTCGCTGGCAGCGGTAGCCGGTCTCCTCTTCCAGTTCGCGCTGCGCGGCAAGCAGTGCGCTTTCGTCGGCGTGATCGGCAACATCGCCGACCAGGCCGGCGGGCATTTCGATGGTGTTCTGCAGGATCGACACGCGGTACTGCTCGACGAACAGCACCATGTCCTCGGGCGTCACCGCCAGGATGATCACCGCGCCGCCGGGGTTGTTGCGCTCGGCGTACTCCCAGCGGCCGCGCTTGCGCAGGCTTAGCCAGCGGCCTTCATACAGGGTTTCCACCGGTGCATCGGCGTCGGCGGGAATGCGGTTTGTCGGGTCGCTCATGGGTGGCCACTGATCAGGGTGCAGCACGCATGTTGACCTGCGCGGCCGGCCGTCACAACCGGCGCGTGCGGCTTTTCAGCGCAGCAATGCGCGCAGTCGGCTGCGGGTGAATGCACCGAATCCCAATTGTTCGCAAAGGTTGTCGAGCGCGGCATTTTCACTGGGCCGGCGCAGCAGCGCCTCGACCGTGACGGCTCCGGGTGCATCCAGTGCAATCCGGGTGAGACGGCGATACAGCCGCGCCTGTTCGGCGTGTTCGCGCAATTTCGCGGCGCAGCTGGCAGCACCGCGCAGCCGCAGGAAGGCGACTTCGTCGATGCGGTCGAGCAGGATGTCCAGGCTGCCGAAATGGGTGAGCAGCGCGGCGGCGGTCTTTGCGCCGACGCCAGGTACGCCGGGGATGTTGTCGACCGCATCGCCGCATAGCGCGAGGTAGTCGGCGACCTGATGCGGGTGTACGCCCAGCTTTTCGTGTACGCCGGCGGGTCCCCAGCGCGTGCTGCGGGCGTAGTCCCATTGTTCGTCGTGCTCGCCCAGCAGCTGGCCGAAGTCCTTGTCGGCGGAGACGATCACGCTGCGCCAGCCCAGCGCGCGCAGATTCCACACTGTGCTGCCGATCAAATCGTCGGCTTCGAAGCTGTGGTCGATCATCACCTGAATGCCGAGCGCTTCGGTGATCGCGCGACATTGCACGAACTGGCGCTCCAGATCCGGTGGTGGCAACTCGCGATTGGCCTTGTAAGAGGGGTAAATCGCGTTGCGAAACGAGCTGGTCAGCGAGGCATCGAACGCGACCGCGATGTGCTCGGGCTGGGCGCGTTCGAGCAGCTCGCACAGAAAACGGGTATAGCCGTGCACCGCGTTGACCGGATGCCCCTCGGCATCGAAAAACTCGTTCGGCATCGAATGCCAGGCGCGAAACACGTACAGGCTGCCGTCGACCAGATGGATGGCCGGCGGGATGGTTGCTGATCCGCTGGGCGGTGTGTTCACGACGTCCATGTGCTGAATACGTCGGTCAGGGCCGGACGATCACGATCGGGCACTTCGATTTGCGGAGTGCCCAGATGGACGAAACCGATGACATGTTCGTGTTCGCTGAGCTTGAGGATGGTCGCCACCTCACGGTCGTAGGCGGCCCAGCCGGTCAGCCATTGCGCGCCAAAGCCCAACGCGTAGGCACCCAGCAAAAGATTGTAGGCCACGTTGCCAGCGCAGAGCTTCTGCTCGATCTCGGGAATCTTGCTGTCGGCTTGCAGGCAGGCGACGACTACGATGACCAGCGGAGCGAAGGTGTAGCGCAGACGCTCTTTCTCCTGTTTGGATTCGGACAGGTCGGGGTTATTGCGGATGGCGATGGCGCTCAACTGCTCGCCAAAGCGCAACTTCGCGTCGCCTTGCAGGCGGATCAACCGGAATGGCACCAGCTTGCCGTGGTCGGGCACGCGGATCGCCGCTTCGAGCAGTGCCCGCAGCGTGGCTTCATCCGGTGCCGGTTCGCCGAGCTGGCGCGAAGGAGCGGAATGGCGTTGCTGGAGCAGGGAAAGGGCGGCGGGCATGGGTGAACTCAGCGGTGCAGGGATGCCCATGCTAACCGGCGCTCCGCCAGTGCGCGAACCATCACGCCACCGGCAGCGGCAGCTTGAACGACCCCGGCAGCAAGGCTGCCACGGTGGTTTCCTGCAAAGCACCGTGCAGATTGCTCAGCAGCACGGGCATCGCGTCATCGCACAGTTCCGACATCACCTGGCGGCAGGCGCCGCAGGGGCTGATCGGGTCTGGGGTATCGCCGATCACTGCCAGGGCCGCGAAATCGCCGGGTTGGCAGCCGGCGGCCACCGCACTGAACAGGGCAGTGCGCTCGGCGCAGTTACATAGTCCGTAGGACGCGTTTTCCACATTGCAGCCGCTGAACTGACGGCCATCGCGAGTCAGCAGCGCGGCGCCGACCAGAAAGCGCGAATACGGCGCATAGGCCTGTTGGCGCGCGCTACGTGCCAAGGTCATCAAGTCATGGAAAGCGTTGGGGGATAAAGACATCCGGATTTCCTTTGGAGACGCTGTCGAGTGACGACCCCATGCAGCGCGAACCGCATCTGCCGACCAAGCAGCTTACTCTTCTCATCCCGGCCGGATCAAAACCCCTCAGCCTCAAGTCCCGCTAAGATGTTCGAACCAACCAGGGATATTGCATCATGCCGATCACCGTAGCTGCTTTGCGTGAAACCGCTGCCGGGGAGCGGCGCGTCGCGATCACGCCGGAAATGGCCAAGAAGTTCCGCGGCAAGGGCTTGCGGGTATTGCTTGAGCATGACGCGGGCCGCAGCGCCGGTTTCCCGGACAGTGCCTATGCTGAGGTCGAGTTTGCCGATGCGGCTGGCGTGCTGGCGCAGGCCGATCTGCTGGCTTGCGTATTGCCGCCTGACGACGCGGTGTTCTCCCGGTTGCGCGAAGGCAGTGTCGTGGTGGGTCAGTTGCGCCCGTATGCTGCAGCCGAGCGCATTGAGGCCATCACCGCGCGCAAATTGACCGCGTTTTCGTTGGAGCTGCTGCCGCGTACCACCCGTGCGCAGGCGATGGATGTGCTGAGTTCTCAGGCCGCGGTAGCCGGCTACCGCGCCATGTTGATTGCTGCCGAGGCGGCGCCGAAATTCTTTCCGATGCTGACCACTGCCGCCGGCACCATTCGGCCGTCCAAAGTGCTGGTGATCGGCGCCGGTGTGGCCGGCCTGCAGGCGATCGCCACGGCGCGTCGACTCGGCGCACAGATCGAGGGCTACGACGTGCGTCCGGAAACCCGCGAACAGGTGGAATCGCTGGGGGCGAAGTTTCTCGAGTTGGGTGTCAGCGCGGCCGGCACCGGCGGTTATGCGCGTGAACTTTCCGCTGAAGAACGCGCCGCGCAGCAGCAGGCGCTGGCCGAGCACCTGAAATCGATCGACGTGATTGTGACCACGGCAGCCGTGCCGGGGCGCCCGGCACCGAAGATCCTCACCGCCGCGATGGTCGAAGGCATGAAGCCGGGCGCGTTGATCGTGGATCTGGCTGCCGAGAGTGGCGGCAATTGCGAACTGACCCGGCCGGGCGAGCGGGTCGAGCATGGTGGCGTGACGATCCTCGGCCCGCTGAACCTGGCCGCCGGCGCGCCGCTGCATGCATCGGAGATGTACGCACGCAATGTCTACAACTTTTGCGAGCTGCTGGTCCGTGACGGTGCGTTGCAGCCCGACTTCGCCGACGAACTGGTCGCCAAGAGCTGCCTGAGCCACGCCGGCGAAGCACGCGTGTAGGAGCGCACCCTGTGCGCGAACGCTCTTTTTGTAGGAGCGACTTCAGTCGCGATAGCTCTAAGAGCATCGCGACTGAAGTCGCTCCCACAAGAGCCTTCGCGCGCATCGCGTAGGTTGGGGTGAGCGAAGCGATGCCCAACAAGTGCCTTGAGTATCCTGCGGCGATGTTGGGCATCGCTGCGCTCACCCCAACCTACAACTAGCGAGCCCGCGCAAGCTGGTTATCGGTGGTTGTGCGCCGGGGGCGGGACGTCGGCGCCGGAATGTTTCAGCCACTGCATTCGTTGATTGGGGGGCAGTGCCTGCCATTGGCGGATCAGCTGCTCACGCTGTTGCGGCGGCAGCTGCTGAAAGCGTTCAAATGCGGCGTGCAGCTCTTCGCGCTGTTGCGGCGGCAACTGGCGGAACTTGTCCTGATTCTCGCGTGCCTGTTGGCGTTCTGCCGGGGTCATCGCTTGCCAGCGGGCGATGCGCTCGCGGATTTCTTCGCGCTTTTGCGGTGACTGGGTGGTCCAGACTTCGGCGCGCTTCAACATGATCGCCTGTCGGCGCGGTGGCAGGTTGTCCCATTTATCACGCAGGGGTGCCAGCACGTCGCGTTGCGCCGGGTCGAGGCTGCTCCACGGGTGCGCCACCATGTCACTCCCGGACGGCGGCGGCCCAGCCTGCGCATGCAGCGGCGCAGCGAGCGCACCACCGAGCAACGCAGCGAACAGCAAGGGCAGGCTCAACGAACGGGATCGGGTCATGGTTCAGTGCTTCGCCGGCTGATCTTGCTGACTGCTGTTGGCGGCCAGCCAGCCATAGAAGTCGAGGTTCTGATAGAGGTTCGGGTCGGTCTTGTCGGCGTCCGGCGGCAGTTCGGTATCCATGTCGACGCTCGATCCGGACATGCTGATGGCCTGGTTCGACGAGGTTACCGTGTCGTGCGGCACGGGCTGCCACACCATCAATGCAGCCAGCGCGATCGCCGCAAACGCGCCGGTCGGGATCAGCCAGTGGGTGGCATGGTGTTTTGGCGCCTGCGCTGCTGCAAGCGCATGCCTGCGCGCGGCACGCAGTCGCCCGAGGGTGACCGGGTCGATACGCTGACTTGCCTCGTGATAGAGCTCGCGAGCGCGCTGTTCGAGATGTTTGTCGAGCGAGTTCATCGCCAGTCCTCCAATTGATCGCGCAAATGATGCATGGCGCGCGACAGATGGGTTTTCACGCTGCCTTTGGAGCAGCCCATCGCGTCGGCGGTTTCCGCCACGTCCAGCCCTTCCAGCATGCGCAGCATGAAAGCTTCGCGCTGGCGTTGTGGTAGTTGCCTTACCGCTGCGGCCATATCGGCATATGACTGCCGGTCCTGCAGTCGATCGAGCGGGCCAGGGCCGCGATCGGCGGGTTCCCACGTGGGCAACTCGTCGCCGTCGTCATCACGGCCCCCGCCGAGCCAGCCAACCACGATCGAGCGCACTTTGCGGCGGCGCTGCAGGTCGACGACACGACGGCGCAGGATGCCCCAGAACAGCGGCGGCCATTCCGCGGCGGGTTTGTCGCGGTAGTGCTTGACCAGCCGCAGCATGGCGTCCTGGACGGCATCCATGGCGTCCTCCCGGTGGCGCAATTGCAGCTCGGCCATGCGGAACGCACGCCGCTCCACCTGCGCCAGGAATGCATCCAGCGTGGCAGGCACTTCGGCTGCGTTCTCGATCAGCAGTTCCGCGCCGAGCATCCCGGCTACGCTGCTCATGGCCGCATCGTCCGCATCGTCGGGTGATGCATCCTCGGGCTCCATCGGTTCGACTCCCGTGTTCAACGCGGCAGGCTCGCACGGGTTGACTGGCACCCGTATGATGCGCTGACAACGATGTCTAGGCGGGGTGAGGTCATGATCGACGGGTTCCTGGCGCTGTATATCTTCATGCTGGCCGCATTTACCGGCTATGAAATCATTGCGCGGGTGCCGGTCATCCTGCACACGCCGTTGATGTCCGGCTCCAACTTTGTCCACGGTATTGTGCTGGTTGGCGCGATGATCGCGCTAGGGCAGGCGCAGACGCCGTTCGAGATGACGATCGGCTTCATCGGGGTACTACTGGGTGCGGGCAACGCCGCCGGTGGCTACGTGGTGACCGAGCGGATGCTGGAAATGTTCAAGTCCAGCAAGCCCGCTGGCGGCAAGGAGAGCAAGTAATGGTCTGGCTGCCGACGTTGATCAAGGGCTGTTATTTCCTCGCTGCCCTGCTGTTCATCCTGGGTCTGAAACGCATGAGTTCGCCGCGTACCGCACGCGGCGGCATCGTGTGGGCGGGCTTTGGCATGTTGGTGGCCGTGCTGGCCACGTTCTTCCTGCCGGACATGCACAACCTCGGCCTGATCATCGCGGCGGTGCTGATCGGTGTCGGCGCGGCATGGTGGACCGGTCGGCGCGTGGCGATGACCGCGATGCCGCAGATGGTGGCGTTGTACAACGGCATGGGCGGCGGTGCGGCGGCGGCGATCGGTGCGGTCGAGCTGATCAGCTACGTGCGCAACCTGCTGATCCTGCACCCGCCGGGCATCCCGGATACCTCGCCACTGCGGCCGGAGAGTTGGGCGGTCAACGCGCTGCAGCCGATCCCGGCCGTGGTGCCACTGAGCCCGGTCGAACTGGCGCTCGGCGTGCTGGGCGCGCTGATCGGTGCGGTGAGTTTTTCCGGCTCGCTGATTGCGTTCTCGAAATTGCAGGGCTGGCTGGACAAGCGCTTCGTGTTTCCGGCGCAGCGTGCAGTCAACCTGCTGTTGCTGGCGGCTGCCGTGGTGGTCGGCATCATGCTGGCCAGCGGTTATGCCAGCCTGCCACTGATCGCCCTGTTCTTTGCACTGGCGTTGCTGTTCGGGCTGATGATGACGCTGCCGATCGGCGGCGCCGACATGCCGGTGGTGATCTCGCTGTACAACGCATTCACCGGGCTGGCGGTCGCCTTCGAGGGTTTCGTGCTGGGCAACGAGGCGATGATCATCGCCGGCACGGTGGTCGGCGCGGCGGGTACCTTGCTGACTCAGCTGATGGCCAAGGCGATGAACCGCTCGATCGGCAATGTGCTGTTCGGCAGCTTCGGTGCGGCTGGCGGTGAAGTGCAGGCGATCGATGGGGCGCAGAAGCCGATCGATGCGGCCGATGCGGCAGTGATGATGGCGTATGCCGAACGCGTGGTGATCGTGCCCGGCTATGGCATGGCGGTGGCGCAGGCGCAGCACAAAGTGTGGGAGTTCGCCCAGCTGCTGCTCAAGCGCGGCGTGAAAGTGAAGTTTGCGATCCACCCGGTGGCTGGTCGCATGCCCGGCCACATGAACGTGCTGCTCGCCGAAGCAGGCGTACCCTACGACCTGATCTCCGACATGGACGAGATCAACCCGGAATTTCCGGCCACCGACGTGGCGCTGGTGATCGGCGCCAACGACGTCGTCAATCCGTTGGCCAAGACTGACCCGGCGTCGCCGATTTACGGCATGCCAATCCTGGATGTCAGCAACGCGAAGCATGTGATCGTGGTGAAGCGCGGTAAGGGGACCGGTTTTGCCGGCATCGAGAATGCGCTGTTCTATGCGGATAACGCACGCATGCTGTACGGCGACGGTCAGGCTGCCGCGGGTCAACTGGTGAATGAGCTGAAGACGCTGGATGTCTGAGGGCGCAAACCCGTCGCGCGTCGGCATCAGCGGGCGGCTGCCAGCGCGGCCAGAGGGAGCCGCGGTAAGGGTCAACTAAGCGGGGCTGACTACCCTGCTTCATGCATTCTCACGATATTGGCGACACTCCGGTCAAGCACCCTGCCTTCGAGGCAGTCAGCGACTTGCCGCCCCGGCTGACATCCCGCCGTCGGGATTGGGACGACATTCGACGCCGGGTCATTGCGCGTTGTTTTGGCCGTCTATTCGGGAGGGTGAACCACGGGCTTTGCGAACCTGGCAAGTTGCCGACACGCGGCATCCATCGCGTACTGATATGCCGACCCAATCACCGGCTGGGCAACGCGATCCTGATCAGTCCTTTGCTTGCCGAGGTAGAAGCTCTTTATCCAGGGGCTGAAATCGACCTTGTCACGGGCGGTAATGCGGCGCAGAACGTCTTCGCGAACCGCTTCCAGATTTGTCACATATTCAGCCTGCCGCAAAAAATTGCACGGCATTTGTTTTTCACGATCGGGTTGCTGCGGCAGCTGCGCCGCAACTCCTACGATCTAGCCATCGATGCCTGTGACGGCTCGCAATCCGGCCGGCTGCTGCTGGCAATGGTCAAGGCCCGCTACAAGCTGGGACTTCCGGATGTGCCGGGAAGCGACGAATCGGCATGGAATCATTTGCCGTGGCCGGAATACTTCGGGCATGAACTGCACCCCAGAAGTTGGACACCCGTCCAATCTCTGGGGTGTTTTTCATGGCGAAGTACGATGAGCGATTCAAGCTCAAGGTGGCCCGGGAAGGTGCGCAAGGCGCCGCCGGATTGAGGGAG
>Ga0302314_10005690_pt1 | contig 22659 bp, 23 predicted proteins | sample III_Palsa_N2_3_FD_200533 | JGI IMG/M metagenome (GOLD analysis project Ga0302314, IMG submission 200533) | Peat permafrost microbial communities from Stordalen Mire near Abisko, Sweden - III_Palsa_N2_3 | ecosystem: Environmental > Terrestrial > Soil > Palsa > Peat permafrost | place: Sweden... | reverse complement strand
AGCGGTACTCGCTGCCTGAGCTGACGCGCCTAGATATCCTCGCTTGCGTCGAGGACATTGCGGCGGTGTCGGAACGGTAGACGCGGGGCCCTCAAAAGGCCCTGTCCGAAAGGGCGTGTGGGTTCGACTCCCACCCGCCGCATCGATCGACCAAGCACCGCGTCCAGCCGTGTGAGCGCTGGCGCGCTGCGGGCCTACTCGCCGCCGACCAGCTCCAGTAGAGGCCCTGCGAGCGCGGGGCGCGCCGCCAGGATCCCCCACGGTAGGTTCTCGTGCACTGGCAGCTCCAGCACGTGCAGGCCGGCCCGTTCGCAGATCAGGGCGCCGGCGGCGATGTCCCACTGCTTGACGGTCCGCTCGAAGTAGGCGTCGTAGCGCCCCATCGCCGTCCATGTTAGGTCCAATGCGGCGCTGCCGAAGCGGCGGATATCTCGCACCCGGGGAGCCACGCGGGTAAGCACGCGCGCCTGCGCGGCGCGCACACTCGCGTCATAGGCCAACCCAGTGGCGACCATCGCGCTGGCCAGATCCTCGCCGCGTGAGCTGGAGGGCTCTCCCCCATGCACAGCTGCTGGACCGGTAGCGCTGGATCCTCCGAGCTCGATCGTGCCGCGCTTGCTCACCAGTGTTGGACGGGAGTGTCTGGTGGCGCTGAACAGCTCGTCGCGGTTCGGGTCATAGACCGCGCCTGCGATCGTCTGCTCGCGGTCGCGCACGGCCACGCTCACGCACCATTGCGGGATCCCGTACAGGAAGTTGATGGTCCCGTCGAGCGGGTCGACCACCCAGCTGAGCCCACTGGTGCCCTGCGTGGGAGCGCCCTCCTCGCCGACGAAGCCATCATCGGGGCGCTTGCTTGCGAGCAGCTCACGGATCATCTGCTCGGAGGCCAGGTCGGCCTCGCTGACCAGGTCGGTGGGTGTGCTCTTAGCGCTTACCTGTCGCTCAGCGCCGTGACGGGCGCGCTCGGCCAGCAGCGCGCCGGCGGTAAGGGCTGCCTCCACAGCCACCTCTAGTAGCGCGTCCGCTTCGCGCGCATCGACTCCCACCGCGTTGGCTCCGCTCACGAGAACTCGGGCGGGCGCCACTGGGCCCACGGGCGCTCGGCCTCGATTTGCGCGGCCAGCGACAGCAATGTGCTCTCGTCGTTGGCGCGGCCCACGAGCTGGACGGCGCGTGGCAGCCCGTCGGCTCCGAACAGCGCAGGGACTGACGCTGCAGGCTGGCCAGTGACGTTCCAGATTCCGTTGTAGGGCACCCAGCCGGCGACTGCGTTTAGCGTCCACAGCGCGCCGCGTCCTTGCAGCTGGCCGATACGTGGCGGCGGCGCTGCGGTGGCGGGCGTTAGCAGCACGTCGTGATCGTCGAGCACGCTGTTCAGCCTGCGTGTCAGCTCGGCCTCGCCTGCGAGCGAGCGCTCGAGCAGGGCCTGCGGGATCAGCCCGCCGAGGCGCGCCACCGCGCGCGTGCGCCGTTCCAGGCGCTCTGGGTGCGCCAGCTTGGCGGCGTCGTCGTGAATGCCGCGCAGGTAACGGATGGTCAGCGCTGGCATTGCGCCGGGACCGTAGTCGGGGTCGTGCTCGCTCAGCTGGTGCCCCAGCGAGCGCAGCAGCTCGACTGTCTCCTCGAGCGCGCGCCGGGCGTCGGTGTCGAGCCTCAGCGTCGCGTTCACTGGCACGCTCGTGGAGTAGGCGATCTTCAATGGTCCAGGCGGGGTGGCCGCTGCGGTCGAGAATGGCACTGCGGGCGCGGGCGCGCTGTCGTGGTCGGTCTCGACAGAGCCGGAGGCCACGTCGTAGAAGAGAGCCGTGTCGGCGACAGTGCGGCTCAGCACGCCCTTCACGGACAGCCCGTGCCAGCCGCGTGCGCGTGGCGCGGTGGAGACGCGTCCGCGCTGTGGCTTTAGGCCGAACAGCCCGCACCAGGCGGCAGGGATGCGGATCGAGCCGGCGCCGTCAGAGGCGAGCGCGGCGCCCACGAGGCCTGCGGCCACGGCGGCGGCGCTGCCGCCGCTCGATCCTCCGGGCGCATGCTGGGCGTCCCACGGGTTGCGCGTGGCGCCGAACGTGGCGGTCTCGGTGAATGGCCAGATCATCAGCTCGGGAACGTTCGTCTTGCCGATGATCACCGCGCCTGCCTCGCGCAGCCGGCGCACGACCTCGGCGTCCGCGTGTGCGGGCGTGTCCTGTGCATTGGTGCCGTAGGTCGTCAGCTCACCGGCCACGTCGATGTCGTCCTTGACCGCGATCGGCACTCCAAGCAGCGGACGCCTTCCCGAGTCCCCGCCCGCCCCGCGGCGTGCGTCAGCCTGGTCGGCTTCCAGCCGCACGCGTTCGGCGAACACCACGCGGAAGGCGTTCAGTTGCGGGTCAAGCCGCGCGATCCGCTCGAGGTACATATCGACAAGCTCGCGTGAGGAGACCTCGCCGGCGGCGATCAGCTCGGCGTGGCGGGCGATTCCGGCGTAGGCGAGGTCGAGGTCGTCCATGGTCGAGCAATCTACTAGTGCCACGAATCACATCGCCGCCGCCGCGCGATCTACGCTACCCGCCAGAGGGAGACCATGCTGCGCGAGTAAAAGGGGGAGCACCTGATGTCCTATCCGGTCAGCTTTGATGTCGACTACGTGGAGCGGCGCAGTCGGCTGACAGCGTTCTTCAGGCTGATTCTCGTGATTCCGGTAGCGATCTGGCTGTACGTGTACGGGATCCTGGCGTACATCGCGATCGTGATCGCGTGGTTCGCAATCGTGCTCACGGGCCACTATCCGAAGGCGCTGTTCGACTTCGTGGCGGGCTTCACACGCATGCTCGCACGCGTCACCGCCTACGCGGCGCTGCTGTCTGATCCCTACCCGCCGTTCGGCGCTGGGTCCGACAGCTCCTACCCGGTGCGCATGGAGTTCGCGGGTCCGCTCGAGCACTACAGCCGCCTGAAGACCCTCTTCCGCCTGCTGCTGGCGATCCCGATCGCGATCCTCCGCTACGTCATGAACATCCTGCTGGAGATCGGCGCGTTCGCGGCGTGGGTGGTGATCGTGATCACCGGCAAACTTCCGCGCGGGCTGTTCGATGTGATGGTCCTCGCCAACTCTTACATGGCGCGCTCCGACGCGTACCTGTTCCTGCTGACTGAGACCTACCCCCCGTTCCAGGACGAGCAGACGCGCGCGGCGGGAATGGCGCAGGCGTGATCGAGCGTTAGACCGGCGTAACTGGGTTGTGCTTGGCCGGCCAGTCGCGCTGCTTTGAGGCGGCGTGGGCGAAGCGGCGGATCAGTTCGTCGCGCAGCTGCTCGGCCTCGATCACGGCGTCGATCACAAGCTCGGAGGCTAGGTGCAGGATGTCGATGTCCCGCCCGTACTCCATTCGCAGCTCCTCTGTGCGCGCAGCGCGCTCGTCCTCGTCCTCGATTGCCTGCAGCTGGTTGTAGTAGACGGCGTTGATGGCCGCCTGCGGCCCCATCACGGCGATCGACGCGCTGGGCAGCGCGATGCAGCAGTCGGGCTCGAAGGCGGGACCGGCCATCGCGTACAGCCCAGCGCCGTATGCCTTGCGTACGATCACTGAGATCTTCGGCACGGTCGCTTCGCTGACGGCGCTGATCATCTTGGCGCCGTGGCGAATGATGCCCTGGCGCTCGACCTGTGTGCCGATCATGAATCCGGGCACGTCGGCGAGGAACAGCAGCGGCACGTTGAACGCGTTGCAGCTCCAGATGAATCGCGCGGCCTTGTCGGCTGAGTCGGTGAACAGCACGCCGCCCTTGTGCTTGGGCTGGTTGGCCACGATCCCGATTGCCCGGCCGTCCAAGCGCGCGTAGCCGACGAGCAGCTCCTTGGCCCAGCGCGGCTGGATCTCCAGCAGCGAGTCCTCGTCGATCAGCGCCTCGATCAACGTCTTGATGTCGAAAGGCTTGTTCTCATCAGCCGGGATCAGCTCTGCGATACCCGCTCCGTCCGGCCTTGCAACCGGTAGCGTCGGCGGTGCGGAGGGCGGCTGCTGTTGCCAGTTGCCAGGAAGATATGAGAGGTAGCGGCGTGCGGCGTGGATGCCCTCGGCGTCGCTGCCCACGAGCTGGTGGGCACACCCGGAGACGCCGGTATGCATGCGCGCACCCCCCATCTCCTCGAGGCTGACCTTCTCCCCGATCACCATCTCCGCCATACGCGGCGAGCCTAGATACATCGAGGCGTTTCCCTCGCGCATGATGACGATGTCGCAGAAGGCCGGGATGTAGGCGCCGCCGGCGGCGCTGGGGCCGAACAGCACGCACACCTGTGGCACGAGGCCAGACAGCTTGACCTGGTTGTGGAAGATCCTCCCTGCCCCTCTGCGTCCGGGGAACATCTGCACCTGCTCGGTGATCCGTGCTCCTGCTGAGTCCACCAGGTAGACCATCGGGATCTGGAGTGCCAGCGCGCGTTCCTGGATGCGCAGGATCTTCTCCACCGTCTTCGGGCCCCAGGAGCCCGCCTTGACGGTCGGGTCGTTGGCCATCAGCGCAACTGGGCGCCCCTCGATCTCCCCTACGCCTGTGACCACGCCGTCAGCGCCGAGACCTTCCTGGAGCCAGTTGGCGAGCAGCGCCTCCTCGGCGAAGGAGCCTGGATCGAGCAGCAGCGCGACGCGCTCACGCACGGGCAGCTTGCCCTGCTCGATCGCCTTCTCGGCGTGGCGCTCCGGCCCCCCCGCGAGCGCACGCTCGCTCGCGTGGCTGAGTGAGCTCACCGAGCGACCATCACCACGGCAACCCGCGATAGCGGTGGCGGTGCCGGTGGCCCCGCGCGAGGCGACGTTCGTGGCGAGCTTGGAGGCGCGCCTGCACGACCTCGAGATCCGAGCCGGGGCCAAGCAGCTGCCAGGCATCGCGAATGACCGGTAGCAATGTGACACCGATGACCCAACCGGGCCAGAAGCTGCCACTTGGGCCACTGGCCAGCCACACGCCTACGCACAACGCAGAGACGCCCAGCCCGCCGCCGGTCTCCTGCACGAGGCGGCGGCGCAGCTGGCTCTTGCGCTTGCGCAGTGCCAGTGCCACTGAGGTCGTGCTGACCGGCAGATCAGCCCTCAGCGCCTCGAGGTCGGCGCGCGTCATCGCCCGGTAGGCGCTGCCGATGCGCTCCTCCATCTCCTCCGATGACAGCCGACCGGCGAGCGCGTGCTCGCGCAACTCCTCGACCAGCTGCTCACGGTCTGCGTCAGCAACACGCAGCTGGGAGGGGTCACTCATGCCTTGAATGTACCTTGCCTGCCCAGATCCGATCCGATTAAGTGTGCCCAGGAACAGATTGCGTTGCCCAGGCAACACGGTGTATAGCGATAGTATTAGCTAGCGATACGATGGTTATACGGCGTGCACAAAAGCAACCAATGTAGCGCCCGTCCGCCCGCCCGTTCTACCCGCTAAAGCGCGGTGTTCTCGATCGGCGTCTCGCCCGAGTAGTCATAGAACCCCATACCCGACTTGCGCCCGAACCAGCCCGCGCTGAGCATCTTGCGCAGCGTGGGCGGCCTTGCGAAGCGACGCTCGCGGAACTCGTCGAACAGCACGTCGCAGATCGAGCCCATCGTGTCCAGGCCGACGAAGTCGGCAAGCGTCAAAGGACCCATTGGGTGACCCGCGCCGGCCTTCATTGCCTCGTCGATCTCAGCCACCGAGCCGACGCCCTCTTCGTAGGCGCGAATCGCGTCCAGGAGATACGGGACGAGTAGGCGATTGACGATGAATCCGGCCTTGTCCTTGGTGGGGATCGCCAGCTTGCCCTCTGAGCGCGCGAACTCCAGGGCGGTGTCGAACGCTTCGTCGGTGGTGGTTACGCAGCGGACGACCTCGACCAGCTTCATCACCTGCGCGGGGTTGAAGTAGTGCAATCCCACGAACTGGCCGGGGCGACTCGTGGTAGCCGCTTGGTCGATCACTGCCAGCGATGAGGTGTTCGTGGCGAACACCGCCTCCGGCTTGACGATCTGATCGACCTCGCGCCACATCTCGAGCTTCAGCGGCAGGCTCTCGGTGATTGCCTCGATTACCAAGTCGCAGTCGGCCAGGTCCGCGTAGTCGCTGGTCCCGTGGATGCGCCCGCGAATGGCATCGGCATCCTGGAGCGAGGACTTGCCCTTCTCCACAGCTCGTGCCAGCTGCTTCTCGATCTTGCCAACGCCCTTGCCCAGCGTCGCCTCGTCGACCTCGCGCAGCACCACCTGATAGCCAGCCTGTGCGGCTACCTGGGCGATCCCGTGTCCCATCAGACCCGCCCCCAGCACTCCCACCTTCTCAATCCGCTGCGCCATCCAGACCTCCCTCGAATTTTCTCAGGCTTGGCTGGGGAGCCTATTACGGTCCCGCGACGGGCGCCAATGCCGACGCCGGCGCGGACGCACGAAGGGGCCTGGCGCAGACATTGCGCGACGGGCCGTCCAGCTGCGGGTACCCTGCAGGTGGTGAGCGATGAGGACACCTTCGATCTGGTGGCAGCGGGCCTCCGCGGCAGCGGCGTCGATCTGGCGATCTCGGTCGAGGTGCTCGCAGCTAAGCTCGAGCAGGCACTTCCGGGGGTGGCGCGCGTGGAGCGCCGTGGTGGCGGACTGCTCGGCCGCGGCGAGAAGCGCGTGCGTCGCGTGCAGGTGGAGCTGGGCTCGTGCTGCTACGAGCTGGACGTAGATGGTGCCCGTATCGAAGGATTTCGCGAGCGCCAGTCGGGAGGCATCGCGATCAAGCGCGAGTCGCTCGACCCGAACGCGTGGATAGCCGCGTTGACCACCGATCTGCGCGCTGAGGCCGAGCGCAGCACGCAGGCGCAAGCCGCGCTAGAGGAGCTGTTGCGCTGATATGAGCGGCCCCGATCCAGAGCGCCAGCTAGAGCAAGAGCAAGAGCAGTCACTGGCGCGGATCGAACAGGGTGGCATCCCGCTGTCAGCCGAGCGCCGTCTGAAAGAGCTTGACGAGCGTGGCGGCTCGTTCACCTCAGACCTGTCGGTCAACGGGTTCGCCCTCTGCCACCAGCTGGGGCTGAAGCCGCTTTCGCAGGTGATGGGCAGCTCGATCTACCAGATGGGCTACCAGGGCACTTGGGGTGCTGAATACGGCAGCGGTGGTCTCCTGCTCGAGCTCGACACGCTCTCGGAAGCTTTGAACGCAGTTCGCAGCAGAGCCCTCGTGCGACTGGGCGAGGAGGCACGGCACGTCGGCGCTGACGCTGTTGTGGGTGTGCAGACGCGCGCGGGAGAGAGCCAACTGGACACCGGCACGCTCGCACTGGAGCACGTGGTCGTTGGCACCGCTGTGCGCCGGGAGAGCGCGCGCGTAAAGCACCCGGTGCTGACCGAGCTGTCGGTGGCCGAGTACGCGATGCTCGTGCGGGGCGGTTTCGAGCCGCTCGGGATTGTGGCGCACAGCGCGGTGTTCTTCACGAGCTACGTGTTCGGCGGCATTGTCGGCGGCGGCATGCTGGCAGGCGGATCGATGATGATGGGCGCTCAGAACTTCGAGCTGCGCGAGTTCACCCAGGCGATCTACAGCGCACGCGAGGCAGTGATGCAGCAAATCACCGGCCAGGCCTCGGCGCTCGGCGCGGCGGGCGTGGTCGGCGTGAAGATCGGCCATAGCGTACGGCCGCACACCCTCAGCGGCGGTATTGGCATGGCCGGCGGTCGCCAGCTGAGCGGGATGATGGTGACGTTCACTGCCGTCGGCACCGCGATCCAACAGCATGGGGACGCCACCGTCCCGCCACCAAAACCAACAATCGACCTGTTCACCTGAGAAGGAGCGAGCACACATGAACGAGCGCGAGACCCCGTATGACCCGTCCTCATTGGAGGGGGTCCCCGAGGCGGGTCGCGCCCGCCTGGAGCAGAATCGCCAGGGGCTGTTCACATCAGACCTTTCGGTCAACGAGTTCCTGCTCGTCAAGCAGGCTGGCTTCGAGCCCCTGGGGCTGGTGGTTGGAAGCTCGATCTACCACATCGGCATCCAGATGTCTGGATGGAAGAAAAGCCAGGAGATGACCGTCCTCTCGGAAGCTATGTACGGGGCACGTCAGCTGGCGATGACACGCATGGAGGAGGAGGCCGACCAGCTGGGCGCGGACGGCGTGGTGGGCGTGCGCCTGGACATTGGGCGCTACGAGTGGGGCCAGGACATGGCGGAGTTCATCGCGATTGGCACCGCGGTCAAGCACCGCGAAGGCGTGCTGCACCGCGCGCCCAACGGCAGGCCGTTCACCAGCGACCTCTCAGGACAGGACTTCTGGACGCTGCTGCGCACCGGCCACCGCCCTGTGGGGATGGTGATGGGCAGCTGCGTCTACCACGTGGCGCACCGCGGCATGCTGCAGTCCATGGCGCAGACGGGGCGCAATGTGGAGCTGTCGAACTTCACGCAGGCGCTGTATGACGCACGCGAGCTGGCGATGGAGCGGATGCAGTCAGAGGCGCAGGAAATCGGCGCCGAGGGAATCGTTGGCGTGGACCTACAGGAGAAGAGCCACGGCTGGGGCAGCCACACGATCGAGTTCTTTGCGGTCGGCACCGCGATCGTCCCGCGCGAGGGTCACGACGAAGAGATCGAAGCGCCGACGACGGTGTTGGACCTGAGCTAGAGAATCATTTATGGGGCTCCGCCTAGCGGCTCCGCCGGGTGCGTGCGCGCGGCAGGGAGCTGGGAGGGCAGCAGCTCCAGCGCGTCGATGTGCCGGGGGCGCATGACTGAGAAGTGGCGGTAGTCGAGCGTCGCGAGCTTCGTCTCGCGCAGCCGCTCGACGATCGCGAGCACGGAGGCGTCTACGAAGCCGACGCGCAGGTCGGCGTAAGCGCTGAGCAGGCTACCCACGCGTCGATAGTCCTCGGGCAGGAGATCCTCGACCAACAACGCTCCAGTGTCGATTTGGTCGAGCACTGCAGCGAACCGACCCGCGGACGAATGAGCACAAAGCCAGTCCACCTCTGCGAGCGTGGGCGCCGGTATGACGCGTGGCTCGCGTACGTCCGCCAGCAGCTTGGCACAGGCCAAATGGCGGTGGTCGCGCACGTCGAGCGCGGCATATAGGACACCGCTGTCGACTACGAGCGCCAAGAGAGAGGCATGAAGATGTTCTCGCTCGCCAGCTCGGATAGATCGCTGCGACCAGAGTCAAACGCGCCTATGCAAGTCAGCGGCGGCGGGCTCTGCTCGTCGGCGTCAGCGAGCTCGTGCTCCATCGCTTCGCGCACCACCTGCGCCACGGAGACGCCGCGTTCGCGCGCGCGGCGCTTGGCGCGCTCAACGAGCTCGGGCTCTGCCTGGATCATGATCCTCTGCATCATCGGTGCAATCATGCTAGCAGTGGCGTCCTTCCGTACGCTGTTATGACCAATTGGCCCTGTACGAGGCTCATCCGACCGGAAGATGCCCGACGGGACGCTCATCGACAGGAGGGGCACGCCATGAGCATCGTCTTCACCGAGGACCACGGCCCGGTCAGGCATGTAGTGCTGAACCGGCCGGAGAAGCGCAACGCGATGAGCCAGGAGCTGCTGCGCGCGCTCGGGCAGGCCCTGCGCGAGGCCGCCGCAGAGGAGTCCGTTCACTGCGTGCTGTTGCGCGGCGAAGGGCCGGTCTTCTCAGCCGGCGTGGATCTGGTCGAGCTGGCCGCCTCCTCCGGCGAGGCTGGTCACATGCGTACGTTTCGCAACGTCTTCCTGGACTGCGCCAACCTGTGTGAAGAGATGCCCAAGCCGGTCGTCTGCCAGATCCACCGCACGTGCGTGGGCGGCGCACTGGAGGTGGCGCTCGGCTGCGACCTGCGGATCGCCTCGAGCGATGCGAGCTTCGGGCTGCCTGAGGTCCGCTTCGGGATCATCCCCGACGTCGGCGGCTCCACGCGCCTGCCCGCCGTCGTTGGCCTGGGGCGCGCCAAGGAGCTGATCATGACCGCGCGCATGATCGACGCTGCAGAGGCTGAGCGCATCGGCCTGATCAACCGGGTGGTCGCACCGGAGGAGCTCGAGCAGGCCACGCAGGCGCTCGTGGACGAACTGCTGGCCAACTCGCATGTGGCGGTCGGTCGCGCCAAGCGCGTGCTCGACGCCTCAGCCCGCCCGACGATCGCACAGAGCCTGGAGCTGGAGATCGCGGTGCAGGAGTACTGCGTGGCGGCCGCGCGGGAGAGCGCGCGCAGCGAGAAGACCGAGCACGAGCCGGAGGGAGCGCTCGCGGGCTAAGGTGCCGATGCGATCGTCATCGCCGGACTATTTCGCCCCTGGCGATGCCCGGAGCGCGGCCTGCGTCTCTCGGCTCGGGGCTATGCCTGCCAGTCAACGGGACCCGCCACGAGCGTGTGGCTGCCAAGCGGGCGTCCGAGAACCGCCTGCACCCGCCGCGCGCAGGCGAGCAGCGCAGCAAGATCGATCCCGGTCGAAATGCCCATCTCGTGGAGCATCGAGACGAGATCTTCCGTGGCGATGTTGCCGGTCGCCCCAGCAGGCACTGGACAGCCACCCAGCTCGCCGAAGCTCGACTCGAAGCTCTGCACGCCTGCCTCTAGTGCGCCGAGCACGTTGGCTAGACCCTGCCCGCGCGTGTTGTGGAAATGAGCGGTCAACTCCACGCCCTCCCCCAGCTTGGCTCGGGCTGCGGTGAAGAACTCGCGCACCTGGACGGGGTTGGCCATGCCGGTTGTGTCACCGAAGCCAACCTCCTGCGCACCCGCGTCGTGTAGGCGCGCCGCGATCTCCAGCACCCGCTCGGGCGCAATATGGCCCTCATATGGGCATCCGAACGACGTTGAGATGACACCCTCGCAGCGCAGGCCCACTGCGCGCGCTCGCGCAAGGACAACCTCTAGGCCAGCCAGCGACTCGGCAATCGAGCGGTTTACGTTGTGGCGGTTGTGAGTCTCCGACGCCGACATGAAGACGTTGATCTCATCGAACGCCGGACGCTCACCGCCCGCCCGTTCGCGTAGCTCCAACGCCGTGTCAAGTCCGCGCTCGTTGGGGATGAGCACCGACACGCTCACCTCCTGTGGCACGTCGATCCCAGCCAGCACCGCAGCCGCGTCGGCCAGCTGGGGGATCACGTCCGGACGCACGAAGCTCGTCACCTCCAGACGCCGCACACCAGTGCGCGCAAGCGCGTCGATCAGCTCGATCTTGCGCTCGGTTGCGATCACCTCTGGCTCGTTCTGAAAGCCGTCGCGCGGACCTACCTCCCTGATACTCACCGCCTGCGGCAGCTCGCTCACTGCGCTGTGCCTCGCTTCGAACGTCATCCCTCGCAGCCTATACTCGGCCGCCGTGGCAGCGTCCAGCCCCGATCCGGTTGCAGTCATCGGCGCCTCTGGGGCGCTCGGCTTCGGCCTTGCACTGCGGCTCGCGCGCACAGGCGTGCCGATCGCGATCGGCTCGCGCGAAGCGCCGCGTGCGGCTGAGACCGCCGAGCGCGCACGCGCGATCCTCCCCGAGGGCTCCTTCTCAGCGCACGAGAACGCCGACGCGGTACGTGCTGTTGGCAGCGCTGGCATCGTTGTCTTGAGCGTCCCCTTCCGCAACCAATCTGAGACCCTCAACAACCTCAAGGAAGCCCTCTCCCCCGGACAGCTGCTGATCGACGCCACCGTGCCGCTGGCAGCCGCGGTAGGGGGCAAAGCGACGCGCATGCTCGGCGTGTGGCAGGGCTCTGCCGCCCAGCAGGCACTCGAGATGGTGCCCGACGGTGTTCCTGTGGTCTCGGCACTGCACACTGTCAGCGCCGCCTCGCTGAGCGACCTCGATCACCCGCTCACACAGGACGTGCTCGTGTGCGGCGACTCCCGCGCTGAGAAGCGCCGCGCCGCGAGCCTGATCGAGCGGATCGACGGGCTGCGCTGCGTCGACTGCGGAAGGCTGGAGATGGCGCGCACGACCGAGGCGCTCACAGCGCTGCTGATCTCCGTCAACGCTCGCTACAAGGTCCACGCGGGTATCCACCTGACAAGCATGCCCGAGGAGCTATGGGAGTGAGCGACAGCGACATCGTGATCCTCTCGGGCGGCACCGGTGGCGCCAAGCTCGCGCGGGGGATCGCTGGGGTTGCAGGCCCCGAGCGCCTCGCTGTGATCGTCAACACGGGCGATGACATCGAGATCTACGGCGCGCATGTCTCTCCGGACCCTGACCTCGTCTCCTTCTGGCTGGCCGACACGATCGACGAACGCGGCTGGGGTATACGCGGCGATAGCTTTGCGGTGATGGACGCGCTGCGTGAGCTCGGCGTCGACGTGTGGTTCAACCTCGGCGATCGTGATCTGGCGTGGTGCCTGGAGCGTGCACGAGCGCTCGCTGAGGGCCTAACCCCGACCGCGGCGCTGGCTCAGCTGAACGCTGCCATCGGCGTGCGCACGCGTGTGCTGCCGATGAGCGACGATCCGGTACGCACGTGGGTGCGCACGGGGGCCGCTGGGTGGTGCGCATTCCAGGAGTTCATGATCCGCGAGCGCGCCGCCGGCGTCATCGAGGGCCTCGAGTATCGCGGCGCCGAGCAGGCACGCGCAAGCGAGCAAGCGCTCGCGGCGATTGCGGGCGCCAGCGCAATCATCATCGGTCCGTCCAACCCACTCGCATCGATCGCTCCCATCCTCGCGGTGCCTGGGATCCACGCGGCCCTACAAGCCGCTACCGCGCCCGTTGTCGCGGTCAGCCCGATCGTCGGCGGCGAGGTGCTCAAGGGGCCCACCGCCGCGTTCATGGCGTTTGGCGCACTTCAGTGCAGCGCTGACGGCGTGGCCGACTTCTATGGCGAGCTGCTCGACGGGATCGTCGCCGACGAAGACGTGGCTCGCTTGGCAACGCTTCAGACCGACACACGCATGGACGACGCCGACTCCCGCGCACGCCTTGCCGAGCAGACGTTGTCCTTCGCGCGGGCCCTGGCCAGCTAGGCGAGGAGCGTCAGCCCCCCACCGTTGCCGCGCTCTCGCGCCAGGTCTGCAGAGCGTCCAGCGCGCCACCGATCACGCGTTCAAGGAAAGTGCCGCGATCGTTGGCGTGCGGCAGCGGACCGTCTGGGACGTCAACTTCGAGGAACTCACACAGCGGACCCCAGCCTTCGCCGACCTCCCACACGAGCAGCCGCTCAGCAGGGACGACACGCTTGACCCGCTCGGTGTGGCGGACCATCTGCTCGATCAGCTGCGCTGGCTCGTCGTATCCATCGGCAAACGTCCCCTGCGGGCCCCAGAACATGCGATCCACCAACTCCAGGTAGTCGCGCCAGCGCGGGTCGATCTCAGCACGGGCGTGGGCAAGCAGCGGCATCAGCGTCTTGCCGTGGCTCATCGTCCAGATCGTGTCCCTGAAGCTACGCTCCCACGAAACGGGGTCGCGCACGCTGAGCAACACCTTGGCGTCGGGATAGACGTGCGTCAACTCCTCGTAAAAGTAGCCCCCCGGCCAATCGACGCTCGAGTGGTGGCCCTCGAAGATCTGCTCCCACTGCCCCTCGCCATCGAGCGCCTGATCCCACAGCCCGACCTGATCGAGATCGGCGATCACGTTGACCCAGTGGTAACAGGGACCCAGGCCGAGCTCCTCGAGAGCCAGCTTCTGGGTGAGCGTGCCGGTACGAGGCAGACCGGCGCCAATCACCGTCATGCCCGTGGATGTCCTTTGTTTCATCTAGACTTCTCCCCTCGGATAAACGTTTTCATCGCAGCAGATCGACCTCCGAGCACGCGAAGAAGTCGGTAAGAAGGGCGTCAACGCACCGGGCATTGTCAAGTGGTGCGCATATCGTGGAAACCCAGCTTGACGGCCCGATCGGGCGCCACCGCCAACCAAGGAGCCCCGCCTGTGCAGAGCGTCTCGTATCGGACATACGGCAGCGGCGGCCTATCAACTCTCGCCGATCCCGTGCTCACGCCGCACCAGCCCCCGCGCAGAGGGCCGCGAATCGCAGGAATCGCGGTCTCAGACTCGCCGGAGGTGTTCTCACAGGAGCAGGTGCTTGATCGTCTGGGGCTGAAGGGCAACGAGTTCGCGGAGGGCATTTTCGAACGTTGTGGTGTCAAGCGCCGCCATCTGGACCTAAGCCCGGACTTCCTGGGCCGCACGTTGCAGGGTCGCACGACGCAGATTGAGCAGGAGCTGATGGGGCACTCTATCCGAGCTGTGGACGCGCTCGAGCTCGACCCGCAGCGGATTGGGACGGTGCTCAGCGCGAGCCTGTACTCGCTCGGTTGTCCCACGCTCGCGCACCGTCTCGTGGACCACTACGAGATGCACCCAACGACCGACAAGTACCACATCACCGGTGTGGGCTGTGCGAGCGGCGTGCCCCTGATGAGACTGGCCGCCCAGGCCATGCGCGAGCACCCCGAGAAGCAAGCGCTGGTTGTGGCGGCCGAGAGCATGAGCGGCACCTTGATGCCCGCCACGCCGGAGGACCCAAAGGCTAAGACCGTGGGCTCAGCCATCTTCGGCGACGGCTGCGCAGCAGCTGTGCTCTCCAGCGACCCTCGCGCTGAGGGCCCGATCATCCTCGCCTCCCAGGTCCACCAGATCGCAGGCTCGCTCCATGCGGTCAGCCTCAGCATGACCGGCGAGGACAGCTACTTGCATCTAGCGCGCGAGCTGCCGGATCTCGCCGGGTCGGGCCTGCCGGCGGTTGTCAGTGGATTTCTCGCCCGCAATCACCTGCAGCACTCGGACATCGATCACTGGATTGTCCATCCTGGCGGCAGGCGCATCATCGAGAACGTGCAAACGGCGCTGCAGCTCTCCCACGAGGCTGTCGCAACCAGCTGGGACGCACTGGCTGATCACGGCAACGTGGGTACTCCCTCGATCTTCTACGTGCTCAAGGACACGATCGAGCGCTACAAGCCGCAGCCGGGCGAACACGGGCTGATGGTGACGATCGGCCCGGGCGTGAGCGTCGGGCTGATGCTGCTCGGCTGGTAGCGCCGGCACGTCTTACTATCGTCTGCGCCAGATGCGCACCGCCGCGATCCTCCCCGTCAAGAGCTTCGCCCGGGCCAAGCAGCGCCTTGGAGCGAGCGTGCCCGACCCGCTGCGCCTGCAGCTTGCTCGCGCGATGGTCGCGGACGTGCTGCTTGCGCTTGCGCAGACAGAATCGATCGAGCGCACGATCATCGTCACCGGCGAGCAATCTGTCGCCGTACCAGCACGCAAGCAGGGTGTGATCGTGCTCGATGACATCGCCGAAAGCGGACAGTCCGCAGCGGCGGCGTTGGGAGCTCGGTGGGCGCTGGCGGAGGGAATCGAGCGGGTGGTGTGCGTTCCCGGAGATTGCCCAGCGCTAGACCCAGCTGAGCTCGAAACGCTCCTGCATGTGAGCGCCGGCGCGCTCCCTGCGCAGGCGACCGTGGTGATCGTGCCCGATCGCCACGGCACCGGTACCAACGGGCTGCTGCTGAGCCCACCGGATGCGATCGCGCCGAGCTTTGGGCCAGACAGCTGCGAGCGTCATCGCGCGCTGGCGCTCGCAGCGGGTGTCGCCGTGAGTGTGCAACGCCCGTCCTCGCTGCTGCTGGATATCGACACCGGCTCTGATCTCGCAGTGCTGCGCGAGCGACTTTCGGGGCTCGATGCCCGTGCCCCGCGCACACGCTCGGTACTCGGCCAGCCCGAACGCACGAGCATCCTCCCCCTCACAACCCCCGTCTGAAGCGGCTCCGTCGTGGCAAGCCTGTCCGCGCGGGCGCTCAGCGCGATCCCCGAGGTGCGCCCCGGAGACGATCTAGCGGAGCTAATCTTCGCGGCGCTGGCCGGCCAGCCGCTGCTCGACGGGCAGCTCGTGGCGATCGCGCACACCGCCGTCTCCAAGGCCGAGGGAGCGCTGGTGGATCTCGCGGATGTCAGGCCGAGTCCACGCGCCCTCGAGCTGGCGGCTGAAGCGGATGCGGCCGGCCAGGAAAGGAACCCGCGCGCGGTACAGGTGGTACTCGATGAGTCCGTCGAGGTGCTTCGTGCGGTGCGCGGCGTGCTCATCTGCCGCACCCGCCATGGCTTCATCTGCGCCAACGCCGGCGTCGATGCTTCCAACGCCGCCGCTGAGGATGGGCGCGAGATGCTGGTCCTGCTGCCCCGCGACCCGGATGCTTCCGCTAGGCGCATCCGCGCCCGCCTGCGCGAGCTGACAGGCGCGAGCACAGGCGACGGTAGGGCTCCAGCGGTGCTGATCACCGACAGCTTCGGACGCGCCTGGCGCAACGGCCAGGTAGATGTGGCGATCGGATTGGCAGGCATGCAGCCACTGGATGACTGGCGCGGGCGAACGGATGCCAGCGGCATGCAGCTTAGGGCCACCTGGCTGGCGATCGCCGACGCTGCCGCAGGCACCGCGGATCTCGCCCGCGCCAAGGACTCGCGTGAGCCGGTCGTGATCATCGATGGTCTGCAGCGCTTCCTCACCGCCGACGATGGCCCAGGGGCCAGCGCGTTGCTGCGTCCCCTGCGGGAGGACCTGTTTCGCTGAGTAGGCGCTAGGCGACGCTGGCGGCAAGCGGCTCAGACGCGTGCGACAGCGTGACCGCCTGCTCGGACGCCGAGGTGAGCTCAATCAGCAGCGACCGCGCCACTGCCACACGTTCGGCCCCGAACCGCCGTACCCACTCGCTCTCGATGTCGGTGATGAGCTCAAAGCCCGTGCCCTGTGCCGCGCGGCCGCGCTCTGTCAGGCGAATGATCTTCGCGCGTCCGTCGCTGGGATCGGCCACGCGCTCGGCGTAGCCAAGCCGTTCGAGATCGCTGACCGCCTCGCCCACCCCCTGCTTGGTCATACCGGCCAGCTCCGCAAGCTCGGTCAAGCGCATGCCGTCCGGCGCGATGTTCCCGAACACGCAGCCATGGGTCTGGCGAATATCGCCGTAGCCGGCCTCCGCCAAGCGCGCCGTCAGCTCCGCAACGAGGCCATCCGCTGCGGTGTACAGCAGCGCTACGAAGTCCTGTCGCTGTGTCGTCGTCGGCATCTAGTCATCCTATCTGATAAGGTCGCTTGATCAATCGATCTTACAAACTTGGTTGATCAATTTTAGCCGCACGATCGGAGGCCGTCAATGCCGTCAACAACCCGCAAGTGGTGGACCCTCGCAGCAGTGGTCATCGCCACGTTCATGCTGTTGCTCGACATCACCGTCGTTAACACCGCGCTACCCAAGCTCGAGCAGAGCCTAGGGGCGAGCTTCACCGACCTGCAGTGGGTCATCGACGTGTACTCGCTGGCACTGGCCACCGTCGTGCTGACCGCCGGCTCGCTCGCTGATCGGCTCGGACGCAAGCGCTCGTTCCTGGCCGGCCTGCTCTTGTTCTCCGCGGCGTCGCTGGCATGCGCGCTGGCGCCAAGCGCGGGCTTCCTGATCGGCGCGCGCGCTGTGCAGGGGATCGGCGGCGCGATCATGTTTGCGCTGTCGCTCGCACTAGTTGCGCAGGAGTTCCCCGTCGGTCGCGAGCGCGGGACCGCGATGGGCATCTACGGCGCCACCATTGGCGTGGCCGTCGCCACCGGTCCGCTCGTCGGCGGCGCGCTGACCGAGTCGCTCGGGTGGCAGTCGGTCTTCTACCTGAACGTTCCCATCGGCATCGCCGCCATGGCCATCACCGCGACCAAGGTCGCTGAGTCTCGCGATCCGAACGCAACGCGCGCTGACTGGCCCGGCGTCTCGACGTTCACAGCGGGGCTGTTCATGCTCGTGTTCGCGCTGCTGCGCGGCAACGCGCTCGGCTGGGGCAGCCTGCCGATCGTTGCGCTGCTAGTGAGCGCCGTAGCCACGCTCAGCGCGTTCGTCGCGATCGAGCACACCTCGCCGAACCCCATGCTCCCACTCGAGCTATTCAGAAACCGTGCCTTCACCGGTGTGCAGATCGCCGCGTTTGCGATTAGCGCGTCGATGTTCGCGCTGTTCCTTTACCTCACCCTCTACCTGCAGCAGTTCCTCGGCAACTCGCCCCTCGGCGCCGGCGAGCGCTACCTGCCGCTGACGATCGTCACGTTCGTGATCGCCGGCCTGTCCGCCGCGTGGGTATCGCGGATCGCGGCACGAGCGCAACTCGGCGCCGGCCTCGTGCTGGCGGGACTCGGTCTGATCCTGATGTCCGGGTTGCACGCAAGCGACGGCTGGACGGCGCTGCTACCCGGCCTGATCGTCGCCGGCGTGGGCGTGGGAATCGTCAACACCGTAATCGCCGACGTAGCGCTCAGCGTCGTGCCCAAGGAGCGAAGCGGCATGGCCGCCGGCATCAACGACACCTTCCGTCAGGTCGGCATCGTCGTTGGCGTCGCCGCCTGGGGCGCGCTGTTCACCGCGCGTGGCGCCGCCAAGACGGTCTCGCAGGCCCCCGCTGCCAGCGGGCACGGGCGTCAGCTGATCGAAGCGGTGGCTTCCGGCAGGCTCCACGAGGCCGTGGGCGGGCTGCCAGCCGGGGTGCGCGGCACCGTCGCCCACGCCGCACGGGCGGGCTTCCTGTCGGGCCTCAACGAGGTGCTGCTGCTCGGCGGCGGGCTTGCGGTGCTCGGCGGGATCGCAGCGGCACTGCTCGTGCGTGAGCACGAGATCGAACGCGAGGTCGTCGAGCTCGAGACTGACGCAACCGTTGTGGGAGTGGCAGCTTAGGCGCCTCACGACAGGTCCAAAGCGATTGGCAGCGCGCCGGCTGGGTTGGCATGATCCCCGTCAGTGTTTAGGCCTACCGCCACCATGCTCGCCCTCGCCGCCTGCGGCATCCTCGCTAGCGGTTGCGGAGGCGCCAGCAGCAGCACCTCCACCAGCAGCTCGGCCTCCACCAACACCGCCGCCACCAAGGCCAGCGCACCAATCACCAGAGCGCAGGGCGTCGCATTCGCTCATGCGGTCAACCTGCGCTCTGCTGACGTTCCCGAGATGCGAAGCCATTTCAGCGAAGGCGAAGCCGTGGAAACCGCCTCGCGTCGACGCTCCAGCGCCGAATTCGTCAATTGCTATGGCGGCCCGGAGCCAACGCTTCGGCTCGCCAAGATTCGCTCGCCGGAATTCTCCGCCGGACATGCCCGCCAATCTAAGTCAGTGGAATCCAGGGTCGAAGTGTGGCCCACATCCAATCTGAGCGATCGCAACAACGCCGCCTACTTCAGCTCCCGCGGGCGCGCCTGCTTCCTTCGCTACCTCAACGCCGCGCATAAGCGGCTCAACAAGCAACGCACCGGGAGGCTCGAATTCGGCTCGCTGCGGATCGCTACGCTGCCCAACCCGCTGCCAGGGGTGTCTCACAGCTTTCTGCGCACGATTGCCGAAACCCTTGTTCACCGTAAACAGGTGCGCGTTCACATCTATCACGACATCTTCACCTTCATATGCGGGCCCGCCGAAATCGAACTGGAGGCGACTGGCTACGCACGACCCGTGCCGGCAGCAACCGAGGAGCGACTGCTGTTGGCGCTGGTCAGTCGTGCCACGGCGAACGAGCTTTAGCGCCAGCGCGCTCGACCTAGGCCAGCGCCTACACCGCCACCGGCAGCTCGTCCGGGGCAGATGGAGATGCCAGCGGGAACTCGCGCCTGATTCCGTACAGCGTCGTGCGCTCGGCAGCGGGGCGCCCGGCATCGTGCGCAGCAGCCACCAGCTGCTCTGGCTCCAGGCGGGTTCCGTGGTAGCTGCCGGCGAGCCGACTGATCGACTCCTCCATGAGCGTGCCACCAAGGTCGTTAACGCCCCAGCGCAGTGACTCGGTGGCGGCGTCGAGTCCCATCTTCACCCAGCTGGCCTGCACGCTCTGCACAGTTCGCCCAAGCGCGAGCCGAAAGACGGCAGTGTGCTTGAGGTTCTCCTCGCGCGAGATCTCCTCCACCCCGTGCGTGCGACCGAGCAGCGTCTGGAACGGAATGAACGACAGCGGCACGAACTCGGTGATCCCACCTGTGCGTTCCTGCAGCTCGCGGATCACGCGCATGTGCTCAGCCAACTCCCACGGCTCCTCGATGTGGCCGAACATGACCGTCGCAGTCGAGCGCAGCCCAGCTGCGTGGGAGGCCTCGATGACCTCAACCCAACGCGCTACAGGCAGCTTGTTGGGCGAGATGCGTTCGCGTACACCGTCGTGCAGCACCTCTGCGGCCGTGCCTGGCGTCGAGCCCAGCCCAGCGTCGCGCAGCCGTGCGAACACCTCCGCTGGTTGGAGCCCCGAGATGTCGCACATGTGCGCGATCTCCATCGGGCTGTAGGCATGCAGGTGTAGCTCTGCGCCAGCATCGGCGGCCGTGGCCTTTGCCAGTTCTAGCCACCCCAGGTAGTCCTCGAGCTCCCAGTCGGGATGGATACCTGACTGGATGCACAGCTCAGTCGCGGCGAACTCGAGCGCGTCGTGGATGCGTGTCACGAACTCGCGCTCGTCGTGCTGGTAGGCGTCAGGGGAGCGCTTGCCCTGACCGAAGCCGCAAAACGCGCAGCCGACAGTGCACACGTTGGAGATGTTGATGTTGCGGTTCACCACAAATGTCACCAGCTCGCCTGCCAACTCCGCGCGCAGCTCGTCGGCGGCCTGACGCATGTCCTCGATCGCCTCCGGGCGTGTCTCTGCGAACATCGCCGTCATCTCCTGTGCGCTTAGCGCGAGCCCATCCCGCGCGCGTTCGGTAGCGCCCACCACGAGGTCTGGGCGGATCGGCGGAGCGCCGCTCGCCGTCGGGTCTGTGCGACCGGAGCCACGCCGCGGGATGAAACTCCAGTACTTGACCTTGATCGTGTCCATCACGCCCTGCGCGACCCAATCCTGGTCGATGTACTTCGGGTACACGCACAGCCGCTCGGTCAGCGCGACGCCGTCCTTCTGCAGCTCCTTGCGCACCTGGTGCGGCGAGGGGAACGGGTGCTCGGGCGAGATGTGGTCGCCGTTGGCGCTCAGGCCGCCGAGGTCGGTCGCGCCGGCCGCTACCAGCTCACCCCACCAGTCGGCGAGGTTCGGCGGGATCTGGATGCCCACGTCGGGCATCAGCCGCCTGGTCTCTGCGATCAGCCGCTTCATGTCCTCGATGCTCACCGGACATGCCCACTCCGGCAGCGGCAGCTCTGGGCGCGCGTCCGCCACGCCCGTGCGCCAGTACTCGCGCGCGGCAGCATCCGCGATCTGCGCAGGCTCTTCACCGTAATAGCGCTGGTGGGGCACGAAGTTCTGCAGGATCACCTCCTGAATGTGGCCGTGCTCGGCGTGCACCGCAGCGATCGCTTCCAGCGATTCGATGCGCTCCCGCTCGGTCTCCCCTATCCCCACGAGGATGCCGCTGGTGAACGGGATCCGCAGCTCGCCCGCCGCGCGGATCGTCTCCAGGCGACGCGCTGGGTGCTTGGTCGGCGAGCCCGCGTGCACCGTCTCCATCAGGCGCTCAGATACCGACTCGAGCATGAGCCCTTGCGAAGCGGTCACCTCGCGCAAGCGCGCCAGCTCCTCACGCGCGAGCACGCCGAGGTTCGTGTGCGGCAAGAGACCGCGCTCTAGCGCACGTTCGCAGGCCCATACGACGTAGGCGGTGAAGTCCTCGTGGCCGTGCTCGCGCAGCCGCCCAGCCACCTCCGGGTTGACCTCGGGACGCTCGCCCGTCAGCACCAGCAGCTCCTTGACTTGGCGCTTGGCCGCCCCATCGAGGATCTCCAGAACCTCCTCGGGCGTGTACAGGTGCGCCTGATGGGTGGCGAACGCGCAGTACTTGCAGTAGCAGCGACACGTCCGCGACAGCGACAGTGTCAGGTTGCGGCTGAACGTGACCCTGCGACGCATTGAACGGAGTCTAGAACGCTCGCGTGAATGCCAGCGGACGCCGCCTGAGGGGCCCCCTTACGGCTCTGCGCTTAGCGCTTCCTAAGAAATGCCGCTCTTTCCGGCTTTTTCATCGGCCTTCCCTCCCCTCACCAAACGCTTGACAATTAGATTACGCTCACGCCCGTCTGATCAGTCCACCGGAGCTGTTGCTGTTGCTGGCGTGCTGCGCATGGGGGTGTTGCTGGCAGATCAATCGAGAGGGGGAGCAATGAGACGCACTAAGGCGCTTGCGATAGGCGCCATGGTCACGTGCTTGATAGTGGGGTTCTCGTCGAGCGTCACCGCTACGGCACAGGCGAAAGAGATTATTTGGAACACCGGGGGCAACCCACCACCTGAACCGGAACTCGGCAGCTTCAAGACGCTGCTCTACACCGCCAACGCGATCATCGAATGCAAGCGCGACCGGTGGAACCGGCGCGAAGGTTGGCACTACTTCGAATGCGTCGTGATCGCGTGGAAAATCAATCCCAACGGAAAATCAAACAACGTAGCCTGCACTTCACCGGCAGCCGCTTCCGGTGAAATAGTGACCAACAGCCTGACGTTGACCTATGCCGCGATCGACTCGAAAACATCGAGAGTCGGAGCCGAACTCAAGCCGAAAGGCCTCTTTACGACCTTCGAATGCGACGGAGTCAAGTTCGAAGCCAAGGGCGGGGTCATAGGCGAAATCACGCCACTCGAAACACTTGTCACTCCACCGGAATCCTACACGCTGAATTTCGCCCGAAGCGCAGGACACCAGGCCGTGACGAAGTTCCAAGGAGGCAAAACGACCGAGCTCGAATTCAGCGCCACGGAAGGAACGAAGAAGGGCAAGTACAAAGCCGGGGCGATCGAATCGATCGAGGAACTGTCCTTCGAAGTGCCCACGGAACTAAGACCGGCG
>Ga0302314_10005689_pt1 | contig 22659 bp, 27 predicted proteins | sample III_Palsa_N2_3_FD_200533 | JGI IMG/M metagenome (GOLD analysis project Ga0302314, IMG submission 200533) | Peat permafrost microbial communities from Stordalen Mire near Abisko, Sweden - III_Palsa_N2_3 | ecosystem: Environmental > Terrestrial > Soil > Palsa > Peat permafrost | place: Sweden... | reverse complement strand
TGACGAACTGACCCCGCCCGCCGGGAGAGAACAACGGCCACCAGCCTGGAAAACTGATGGCCGCCAGCCCGGAGAAACCAAGACCGCCCAACCGGATTTCCCAAAGGCCGTTGACACCGTGATAGGAACTGACCATGACCCTGCTCACCGGTCCCGGCGAGGGCCCGGACTTCAGCTATGCGGGCCAGTCGCTGCACATCCTGGCCGGCCACGATATCCAGCCCGCAGGGTTCGCAGCGATGGAGATCACGATCCCGGCTGGCTTCGTCGGCCCCGTCCCGCACGCGCACGACGAGTTCGACGAGGCCATCTACGTCCTGACGGCCGGCTGGAGGTGTTCGGGGACGCCGAGGTGAACGAGGCAGGCCCCGGGGCGATGTTCGTCGCGCCCCGGGGGCAGCGGCACGGCTTCCGGAACCTCTCCGCCTATGATCCGGGCTGGCCTGTGAAATTCGAGGCTGAGCGTGCTGACCTGCAGGAGTGCATCGGCCCCTGGGTCGTTGGCGGGATCCATCACGTCGGGAGCACTTCCGTCCCCGGCCTGCCCGCCAAGCCGGTCATCGACATCCTCGCCGGTGTCGAGACTCTCGACCGCTCCCGGCCGTGCATCGAGAAAGTGGCGTCGCTCGGCTACCTCTACTCGCCTTACCTCGGCGACGTCATGCACTGGTTCTGCAAGCCGCAACTGGCGCTGCGGACGCACCATCTGCACCTCGTCCCCGTGGGCTCACCCCGCTACCTGGACGAGCTCGCCTCCGTGATGCCCTTCGAGGCGATCCGGCTCTGGCGGAGCGTTACGCAGCTCTTAAGCGCGATCTTGCTGCCCGGTTCCCCGACGACCGCAACACCTACGCACAGCACAAGGCGCCCTTCGTGCGGGAGGTACTTGAGACCTTCCGATCCCGCTCGTGACGCTGCGAGCGCGCCGGCTGGTCACCCTCCGCACCGTCCTGCGCTGGCACCGCCGCCTGGTCACCCGCCACTGGACCTACCCGCACCGCACAGGACGGCCTCCGGTCAGCGCCGAGATCACCGCGCTGATCGAGCGGCTCGCCACCGAGAATAACGGCTGGGGATACAAGAGGATCCAGGGCGAGTTACTCGGCACCTGCGAACTGTCTTGGCCCAGTACGAAGCCCATTACAACGGACGGCGCCCTCATCGCGGCCGTCACCTCCGCCCGCCGCGGCCCGATCACCCTGTCGCTGATCTGTCCCGCAAGCGGACCCAGCGTCGGCCTGTCCTCGGCGACCTCATCAACGAGTACGAGCGGGCCGCATAGAAGCCCAGGTCAGGGCCAGTGGCCGAGTTCTGGAACCCCACAGGTGTACGACGGGTACTTCCTCGGTTACAAGCACGCGGCTGACCGCCTGTCCATCCCAGGCGAGACCCAGAACCCATACTTCTCAAAGGGTAATCGTCTTGTCCCCGGCGTGCTCGAAATCCACCTCGGGGTCTGCGTCAACTGGTGGTCGGGCGGCAGCCAGCTCAGGCTCGCTTCGGTGGAGCTGGACGGCGCGTATTCGCATCCGATCCAGCCTGTGTAGTCAGAGGACCGGACGAGGTCAAGCAGGTAAGAATAGTTGATCTCCCCGGTCCCGGGCTCGGCGCGGGTGGGAACATCAGCGACCTGCACGTGTCCGATGAGGGGTGTAAGGAGCTGAAAGGTCCTGGCGAGGTTACCCTGCACGATCTGGCAGTGATACAGGTCCAGCAACAGCCGGACACGGTCGCTGCCGATGAGGCCGATGATGTCCGCAGCGTGCTCCTGGCGCTGGATGAACGCGCCTGGCCGGTCGTAGGGGTTGACCGCCTCGATCACGAGCGTGACGTCGGTGCCGCCGCACTCTGCGGCGGCCCAGGTGAGATTCTCCAAGTACGTGTCGGCGGCCTGGCTTTGGATGACGGTGGGTGGCTGGACGCCGGCCATGACGTTGATCAGCGGGCAGCCGACCGCGACGGCGTACTGCAGCGCTCGGTCGAATCCGGCGCGGAATTCCGAACGTGCGCCGGGAACGCAGGCTGCGCCGAACTCGGTGTCGCTCCGGCTCGGCCCGGTCGGGGTGTTGAGCAGAACCTGCGCGACGCCTGCATCGCTGAGGACCTGCCCCCAGCGGGCGGCCGGCAGGTCGTATGGCTGGGGGTGTTCGATCGCACGGAACCCGGCCTCAGCTGCCGCGGCCGGCCGTTCCTCGATGCGACGTTCGCCGAACAGCCATTTCAGGTTCGCGCTGAACCGCAGCGGCCAGCTCATAGTGCCGTCAGCCTGAGGACCTGGCCGACTTCCCGGTTCTCGGGCAGGCGACGCTTCAGCAAGGCGACGCACGCCTGGGGCAGAGACCGGCCGCCTGCTGCGCGCGGTCGAGGCTGATGCCGGTTCCGGCCCGTCCGCGGATGGCCACTTCGCCATCAGCACGGGGAAGCTGCCCTCCGACGGAGGCGAGATCACGGTACTCACGCAGCGGGGTCACGAAAAGGCTGGAGGCATCTGTCGGCTGCGTGGCGCTCACCGGGAGTCATCAGGGAGGGAAGCGATGAACTGACGGAGCTGATCGGCCAGTGCCTCGGGCTGTTCCTCAGGGATGTAATGACCGCTATCGGCGATGACCCCGCCGCGCAGGTCCTTGGCCAGCGGCTGCATCCGCTCATAGAGATCGGGCGCGCTGCCCGCGTCGGCCGCAAGCACGAGGAGCGGAACCTCTATGGGGCGTGTCGTGAACTCGGCGTGGATCCCGATGTCTTCCAGTACGGCCCGGTAGTAGCCGAGCATCCCGCGCATTCCGCCGGGCATCTGATAGGCGCGCTCGTACTCGTCGATGTCAGCCCGGGTGAAGGTCTGCCGGGCGCTGGCGGTCTTGCCTTGGAAGAACCACTCGATCAGGACTCGTTCCCGGCCCGCCAGCAGTGCTTCGGGCAGGTCGCGGACGGCGTTGAACAGGAAGTGAAAGCTGCGCCAGTTCTCTGGTCCGAGCGTGATCGTCGACGGAAGCGTGACGCCGGGGATGTTCGCGTCGAGCAAAGCGACCCCGCGCGCGGCGTCGGCGAACTCGTGCGCCAGTGCGTACCCGACCCATGCCCCCACGTCGTGGCCGACGTAAACGTATCTTTCGTGACCGAGGGTCTGGAGCAGACCGTGCAGTCGCCGGGCGGTCGTGCGGGTGTCGTAGCCATCCAGGGGTTTGTCCGAGTCGCCCTGCCCGGGCAGGTCGACCGCGAGGACCGTGTACTGGTCAGCCAGCAGGGGCGCCACGCGGCGCCACGCGTAACAGGTTTGCGGAAACCCGGCGACCAAGACCACCACCGGTCCCTGGCCGCTCGCTACGAGATGATATCGCAGGCCCTGTGACGTAACCATGCGGTGGTCGCCGGGCTGCCAGCCTCCGGGCTGGTTCTCCGGGTTTGAGGTTCCGGTGCTCATAGTTCCCTCTCGGTAGTCAGGTTAGCGCCAGGCCCTCTCGGGCCTGGTCTCGTGCGATAGCAGGCTCGGGGACTCTCGCGGCGGCGCCGCGCAACTGCCACTGCCTGGCTGCGTAAGCGACCACGATGAGCACTGCCCCGACAGCGCCCGCATAAAGGCCGATGCGAGTCCCGGACGTGAAGCCCATGCTGATGGCGACTCCCACGACGGCGGCCAGCACGAGGAGCGCGGTCCAAGGCGCACCTCGCAGGTGAAATGCGGGCACGGCCTCGCCTGTGCGACGCAGCGCGCCGATGTAGAAGATCAGGATGCGCCAGATGACGTTGTTGACCGCTCTGGGCAGTGTCTTCTCCGGATCGGCGGCCTCTCCGGCGGTTATGCCCAGCATCTCCACGCCGATGAACGCGAAGACGGCCAGTTGCAGGGTCAGGAACACGCCCTTGGCGCCCTGGGGGAAGAACACGCCGTGATTCCAAAGGTTGCTGATGGTCGCCCCATGGCCAAGCGCCGTCCAGCCGGTGATGACAACGACGAGCTCGATGAGGATCAGTCCGACGATGGCGACGACTTTGATGATCGCGAACCAGAAACTCGAACTCGCCGAAGAGCCGCACTGACATCCAGTGCACCAGGTAGAGGACGGCTAGGCCGACGAGAGCAGGGATCCACTGGGGCAGTGACGAGAACCAGCAGTGCATGTAGATGCCGGCAGCGGTCAGTTCGGCCATCGGCCCGGCGACGGCATACAGCCAGTAGCTCCAGCCAGTCGCGAACCCTGCGAACTCGCCGACGTACGGCCGCGCGTACTCGCTGAAACTGCCGCTTATGGGGTGATACACGGCCATTTCCCCGAGAGCGCGCATCAGCCAGAAAACAATGACACCGACCAGCGCGTAGGCGAGAAGCACGGGGTCTCCGGGCCGGTGGTAGGCGACAAGGGGAAGAGGGCCGACGCGCATTACGTGGTAGGCGGTCAGGGGAGGTATGCAGTTGCGGTGGTCGAGTCCGTCGAGGCAGGAGACGGCTGTCGCGTGTGGCGAGTGGAGGTGGACGACCGCGTTGTCGCCGGGCCGCCGCTGGTGCATCGCCCGGTGCAGTGCGGCTTCCTTCGTGGGCTGGCCGCCGTCGATGTGGCGGCCACCGGCGTCGAGCCGGGACAGCTGATCGCCGTCGAGCCGTCCTGGGCTGGAATTGGTCGGCGTCATCAGAAAACCGCCGTCGTCCAGGCGCACGCTGATGTTGCCGCTGCTGCTGCCGGCGGTCAAGCCGCGGTGGAAGAGCGACTCGGCGACCGTCACGAGCTCATTGCGCAGCCGGCTCTCGTTCGTGATCCCGGTCATGGCAGCAGGCTCCAAGCCCGGGTGAAGAAGTCGGTGTCGCCGAAGTTGCCGGACTTGCAGACCAGTGCGATTCGCGGCATGTTGCCAAGGCACGTCGTCCATGGCACTCCAGGGCTGATCTGCGGCCCGATGCTCAGTGCCGCTGGCCCGAGTGCGGTCACGACCGCGCCGGATGTCTCACCGCCCGCGACGATCAACCGGCGTGCGCCGGCGTCCACGAGACCGGCGGCGATATCCGCAAGGGTGGTTTCCAGGGAACCGGCGAGGGCCACGGGGACTGGCGGCGGCTCCGGATCGTCGGACAGCGTCGGATGTATCAGCACGGGCTGATCGGTGAAGCGGGACCGGGCCCAGTCGACGACGGTGTCGACCAGTTGCCGGTTCGCCTCTCGTTCCGGCCGGATATCGGCGGGGTCGATCACGAACGTGGGACTGTGCCGGGCCATCGAACGGATCTGGCTGACTGTGGCAGGCGAGCGACTGCCCGCGATGACGGCCCGCGGGCCGCTCTCGGGCACCGTCCACCGGTTGGGGGCTGCCCCGGTCCGCGGGCCGAACCACCGGCTGACGCCGGCCGCCAGGCCAGATGCTCCGCTGACCACGGTGAGGTCCCTGGCGGCCTGCCCGATGGTGACCAGGTCGTCGTCGCTGATGGCATCGATCACGGCGATCGACCGCTGGCCGTTGCCGTGTTCCCGAAAGGCATTCGCGAGCTCACCGGGGCCGCGGGCGACCGTCCTCTCGTCGATGAGGCTGACCGGCAGCTGAGTTTGCGCCTGCAGCAGGCGCACCACGTCCGAATCCCGCATCGGGGTCAGCGGGTGGTTGCGCATCGGCGACTCGGCCAGTAGCCGGTCCCACACGAACAGGTGCCCGCGGTAGACCGTGCGCCCGGTTACGGGGAAAGCCGGGCAGGCGATGGCGAACGGCACTTCCAGTTGAGTCATGACCGTCTCGAGGACCGGACCGATGTTGCCGGCCGGCGAGGAGTCGAACGTGGAGCAGTACTTGACGTAGAAGCGGTCGCAGCCGATCCGGACGAGCCAGCCGAGTGCCTTTCGCGTTTCGGCCACAGCCAGGTCAGCGGGCACGGTGCGGGTCTTCAGCGCGACCACGACGACCTCGAAGTCGTCATGGCCCCCGACGACGCCGAGTTCCGCGTCAGGCACGCCGACGACTTGGATGACCTTGATGCCGCTGCGGGCGAACTCGTTGGCGAGGTCGGTTCCGCCGGTCAGGTCATCGGCGATACAGCCAACTCTCATGGCGGGCGCTCCTCACCGATCCGCAGCCGCGGGCGGGGAAGTGGTCTCAAGCCGCCGGCGAAGCGCGATGACCGCCGAGTCCGGCGCGGTCAGCACCGTCCGACCGGACAGCGCCGCGGTCTCCCTGGCCGCGCGGGCGGTGGAGAAATGCGCGAGCAGCACCGCGTCGCACTCAGACAGTTCCATGGCGGCCTCGGCCACCAACTTGTCGTGCGTCTCCCCGTCGCCGGCGCGCAGGGCGGCCATGGCGCCGGGGGCCACGACCGTGCGCAACGTCGCGCCTGGCCGCTGGATCGCCGCTACCGCCTCGTACTCCTCGGTCATCGTCGGCACGGACGGTGCGAACGTCGCCACCATGCCGGTACGGGGCCCAGCGGACAGCGCGTGAGCGAACATGGCCTCGTTCGGCTTCACGATCGGAGTCCGGGTCCGGGCCGCAGCCCGGTCGATCGCGGGCCCGAAGGCCGAGCAGGTGATCAAGATCCCGTCCGGTTTCGTGGAATCCGCGTAGCCGACAAGATCAGCGAATCGCCTGATCAGCGGCTCCTCCAGTTCGTCGGTCTCGCTGCGCTCGGCAGTGAGCCCGTCGTCAAGCAGGTTCGATGTCCGGGCATATGGCCACAGTCGCGAGAAAGCGTCCAGGACCGGCTCGACCGCCACCGGCGTCGCGTGCAGCAGAATGACCCGTGGTCCCTCAGACACGCGCATCACCCCAGCTCCCGAACGTCCGCGAGCCCACCCGGGCTGGCCGCGGGAACAACCGAGCGCAGCGCCTCGATGATGGCGACGTGGACTTCCAGGGGAAGCCGGTCAATGCTCATCTGGAGCTGGCCCAAATGGTCCACCCGGCTGTCATCGACGGCCTGGCCGACCGAGACGGCCGCGGTGAGCATGGCCTTTTCGGTCTCGGCGTTGAAGTTCCGCAAGAGCCGGCCGGCTAGCTCGGGCCTCAGTGCGGCGACGGCGGAAACCAGCGTATAGGCCCCGCAGTTGGCGACTCCGGAGACCAGCAGATGGTCGGCGCCGGTTCGGGCCGCGATCAGCGCACCGTTGGGGAGGCCATCGGCGCCGAGCGAACAGCGCTCGATGGCGATCAGGTGCGTGATCGGATGCTCATCCGTTTCCAGCTGGCTGCGGAGTCGGCGAACCGACTCAGCCGACACGTCGGTCACCTGGAGGCTGACGCGGTGCGGCAGCACCCTGGTGACGGCCCAGACCGCCTTGGCGCAGGGCGCGTCCGTGATTACGGTGACCGGCACGCCCACCTCGCCGAACGCGGCCGCGAGGTGGCCCATGCCGTTGAGCCCGTCGGTCTCGGGCGACGGCGGCTCAGCGTGCCGGACGAAGAAGCCGCATACGACGCCGATGTGCGGCCGCGGATGCTCGGCGATGGACCGGGCCGCGGCCTCAAGGTTGCCCTGGGCGAATGCCACCATGCGGCTGATGTCACGCCAGGCCGTGCGGCCCACGATGTTCTCCATTCTCGTGATCTCACCCATGACCACCTCAACGTATACCTTACATATATATTGGTCAGCGTAACCCCACTGCAATTCGGCGTCCACCGCCGAGCCAGAAAAAGTTTGCTGGTCAACGATGGGATACGTCACGTATATGTTGGGTATATGTCAATCGATCTGATGTGCACCCTGGCGATCCGGGGGCCACTCGAAAGCACGGTCCTACCCTCCCTGGAGCGGTCAGGCATGTCAGTGTCAGCCATCTGGGAGCCGAGCACGATCCTTGTTGCGCGTATCGGCGAGGGCGCGCGCGGCGACGTGTTGGTAGCCGTCTCGGGTTCCGTGGACAGCCTGAGCAAGCGAGGTATCGTCGAGCCGGATTCGTGCCGCCGCCTGGCAAAAGTTGGCGTGGGAGTGGCCGTTCCACCGGGTTCGCCGACCCCGGAGCTTGCGGATGAGGACTCACTTCGCCGCGCGCTGCTCGGCGCCCGATCGGTGGCCTACTCCCGGAGCGGGGCGAGCGGCCTTTACTTTGTCTCGCTCCTCGACCGGCTGGGGATACGGAGTCAGGTCGAGGCCCGGGCCACGCGATTCGACCGGGGCTTCACCGCGACCGCTCTGCTCGACGGACGGGCCGACTTGGCGATTCAGCAGCTCAGCGAGCTTAGCTATGTCGAGGGCGTGTCCGTCGTGGGCGCCCTGCCCGGCACCCTGCAGCGATACACGGAATTCTCGGTGGCGCGGTTCGCCGATCGCGACCAGGACGATCTGCGGGAACTCTACGACGCGATCGTCGGCTCCCCAGCCGCGGCGGCCTATCGCGATGCCGGGCTGATCGTCCTGTGAGGATTGACAGCCTCCGCGCGAGGAGATGAACGGGCAGCAGCAGTCCCGTTCAGTCCTGCAGGCTGCCGGCGTCGAGGCCGAGATGAAGGTCGGGAACAGTCCCGCTGGACACGATCCGGACGAAGCGGTCTTGCGCCCCGCGCGCGTGCTCAGGCAGCAGCTTCGCGAACGCGGCGCGGTCGCCCGCGCGGACGGCCTCGATGATCGCGTCGTGCTCGCGCAGGTTAAGCGCGAACTGGTGCTTCTGCTCCTGCGGTGTCGCCTGCTCGAGTGTGTAAAGGTGTACGAGCAGCCGACGGTGGTGCCTGTAGGTTGACTGCGCGAAGTCGAAGAAGAACTCGTTGCCGAGAGTGCTGATGATCCGCATGTGAAACTGTTGGTTCAGGGCGGTGATCTCCAGGTTGTTGCCCGCGATTACCTCCGCCCGGTACCGCTCCTGGATCACGGCAAGATCGTGAGCCAGGCCCTCGTCTTCGTGCGAGTACAACTGCCCTGTGACGGTCTCAACCAGTTGCTGGGCGACAAGGACCTGCTTGATCTCCGCTAGGTCGAGTTTGCGGACGAATACGCCGCCGCGGTTCGGCTGGATGTGCACGAAGCCCTCCGCCGCCAGCCGGCTGATGGCTTCTCGCGCGGGGGTGCGGCCGAGTCCGAACTGGCGCAGCAGCAACGGCTCGTCGATGCGGCTTCCCGGGCTGATGGTGAGGTCGATGATTCGTGACCGGATCATCTCAAGAGCGGCCTCGGTCTGAGACGTCCCGTCAGCTCGCGCCGATTCGTTCATCGCCGTCCGATCTGCCAGCCCATAAACTTCTCCTAGCACAATGGTAGACACCGGATTGCTCCTGAGTTACACTGGCATCACATATACGTTAAGTATACGTGGAGGTGATCGTGGACGAGAACATAAGGATGCAGAACCTCACCAGGGCGTCGACGAAGGGCTTCTTCCCCGGCCGAGCCGCCCACCTGTGCGGCCGGTTCACGGGCCCCGCGATGTCCTCGGCGCTCTCGGCGGGGCGCTGACCGCGCGTGTCAACCTGGATCATTCGCGAGGAGCCGCGTGCGACCGGAACCGGGCTGAAGGTCGCGGTCAAGGACGTGATCGACATGGCCGGGCTGCCGACGACGGCGGGCTCCCGTGCCGTCGCGGACACTGCGGAACCGGCCGCCCAGGACGCTGCGTGCTTGGCCGGATTCCGCAAGGCGCAAAGACGTGGCGAGGTCGTCTTCATCGGCAAGACCAACATGCACGAGTTGGCGTACGGGATCAGCGGGATCAACGAGGCGTTCGGCACTCCGGTGAACCCGCTCGACCCGCAACGTGTCCCGGGCGGCTCGTCCAGCGGATCGGCCGTGGCCGTCGCGGCCGGCGAGGCCGATATCGCCTACGGGTCGGATACCGGCGGCTCGATCCGCATCCCCGCCGCCTGCTGCGGAATCGCCGGGCTTAAGACGACCTGGGACCGGATCCCGCTCGAAGGCGTGTGGCCGGTCGCGCCGGGCCTCGACACGGTGGGCCCCTTGGCCCGGAATGTCGGCGGACTGGTGACCGGGATGGCGCTGCTCGAGCCGGGCTTCACCGTCGCGCTCGCCGGCAGCGTGCCGCAGCGGATCGGCAGGCTGCGGCACGCTGCCGACCCCGTCATCGACGAGGCAGTCGACCAGGCCCTGGCCGCCGCCGGGTTCGCCGTTGAGACCGTCACCGTCGAGCGACTGGGTGACATCATCGCCGCGTCCATGACCGTGCTCGACGCGGAAGCGTGGGCGACGAACCGGGGGCTGGTGGCCGCGTCCGCGAACCGGATCGGCCCCGACACGCTGCGGCGGCTCCAGGGCGCTGCGCAGGTAACCGCGGCCGACGTCACGGCCGCCCGCAGCGAGATCGCCCGCTGGACGTCCGTCCTGGACAGGCTCTGGGAACGTGTCGACCTTCTGGCGCTGCCCACGCTGCTCGGCTTCCCGCCGCTGCTGGAGGACGCGGGCAGCATGTTCAGGATCCGTGGCCTGACGTCCCCGGTGAACGCCGCCGGCCTGCCCGCGCTCGCACTCCCGGTACCCGCCGGGCCCGGCCCACTGCCCGCGAGCGTGCAGCTCATCGGGCCACGCGGCAGCGAGGAACGCCTGCTCGCCGCGGGCGCCATCCTGGAGCAGGCAGTGCGAAGCCAGCCCGGCCAAACGTCGGCCGCTACCATCAGGTAAAGGCTGGCCATCACGTGTTCCGACAGGTCAAGGCCGAAGGTTTACTGCTGAGCCGTGTGCGGGAAACCGCACGCACGGATTGGAAGGAGGAAGGGGAACGGCCAGAGATGGCATCGCCCCGGATCGCCAATGATTGAGGAGATAGCAAGCAGGCACGTCGCCCGGGTGAAGCACCCACTGTCGCAGGGCGTACGGGCCGGCGACTACGTGTTCGTAGCGGGCCAGACGGCGGTACTGCCGGACGGGACTGTGGTGACCGGCGATTTCGAAGCAGAGGTGCGAGCTGTCTTGGACAACGTCCGCCACGTGGTCAATGAGGCCGGCGGATCGCTGCGCGACGTGTGCAAGGTGACGGTGTTCCTGGGCAACACCGTGTTGTTCGAGCCAATGAATCGCGTATACGAAGAGTACTTCGCACCGCCATACCCCGCCCGATCTACGGTCCTCGCTCCGCTATCGGACCCAGACCTGAGGATCGAGATCGAGGCGGTGGCCTACATCCCAGCCGGAGGTCAGAGCAGGCAAAGGACTCAGTGAACAACTGAAGACGCCGTTGGCCTGCGCTTTCACGCCAAGCCTGTCGGTTTTCCCGGCTCCTCCTTCCCCTTGACATGCGCGATGATCCGCTCGGTGACGACGGTTCGGGTCTGCTGGCTGGGTGTGTCGGACACACCGTTCATGGTGGCCTCCGGTGTGAGTGGACTGCACGCGGCTACGGTGTGGCTTACGTGCGGGGATCAGCTGGTTCGGTAGGTTCCGGGGATGATCATGCCGGGGTCGTGGGCTGGCCTGCTAGAGACGTTCCGTCCGGTGTTTCGCCGCCGGGGCACGTTCGTGCTGTTCACCGTGCTGGCCACCGGGATGGTCGCTTCGACCGGGCGGCGGTCGGTGGCGGGGATGCTGTCGGGCGCGCAGATGGCCGGGACGATCTCCTTCCATGTGGCATGCCGGTTCTTCTCCGGCGCAGTGTGGGATCTGGACCAGATGGGGCTGGTCGCGGCCCGGCTGATCGTCAGCCGGCTGCTGCCACCGGATGAGCCGGTCACGGTGGTGATCGACGACACCTTGTGCAAACGGCGGGGCCGCAAGGTGCATCATGCGTTCTGGACCCATGACGGATCGGCTCAGGGCGGCAAGAAGATCGCGCGGGGCAACCGGTGGGCTGTCGCCGGAATCGTGGTCCGGCTGCCGTTCTGCACTGCTGCGGTGTGCCTGCCGGTGCTGTTCCGGCTGTGGGCCGGTAAAGGCCACCACCACCCCGGTCGAGCTGGCCGGGCAGCTGCTGGGCCTGGTCGCGGAGGCGTTCCCGGACGGGGCTGTGCACGGAGTCGGGGATGCCGCCTGCCACGGCAAGCCGCTGCTGGTACCCGGCACGACGTGGACGACCCGGCTGCCGGCCAATGCCGCGCTGTTTGACGTGGCCCCGCCGCCGACCGGCAAGCGCCGGCGGCTTCGGTAACGCGGCGGGGTGGTGCGTACTGGTCCGCGAGCCCGGCTCCGCCAGGCCCGTAACCGGGTGAAGAACGCGGTCGAGCGGACCGTGCCGTTCGGCATGCTGATCCAGTCGATGGTCACCGTCTGGTACACCCTGCACGGTCATCACCCTGATGATGTACTCGCCCGCAGACTGGCCGAGCCGTGGTACCAGACCAAGACCGAGCCGTCCTCCGAAGACATGATCACCAAGCTGCGGAAAACCTTGATCGTAGCTAGATTTTCACCCGTTCGTACAGGTCAGGTCGACCCGGATCTATTGCACGACTACGCTCTGGCCTGCGCCGCAGCCGCCGCGTAACCGCGAAACACGAGCTTCCCGGCGCCCGGCAGTTTCAGGTCAGCGTAGGCATGTCAGCAGGATCCGGGCACGCTGTTCGACAGGCCGCCGCTGCTGTGCCTGTAGGGTTCCATAACCTCGGCGTAGCGTTTGAGCTGCGATTTCACGGCTGGCCGCTGATGGTCATGCGGCCCTCGCCGCCGCAAGGTCACTGGTCGCGGCCATGGTGATGTCGTCGCAGTCTGGCGGCCGCAGGTTCCTGCCCCCGACGACGATCAGACCGTACGACTAGCCGCCGGAGCCGACCCTGTCGGCGACGGGTGAAAACTGGACCTGGATCCGCCGGGCAAGGACAGCATGTCGGCCCGGCGGCGGACGACGTAGCGCCGGAGAGGGTGGTAGGCGACGGTCGCGCCGTAGTAGTCGGCGAGGTGCTGCCAGATCATGGCGGTGCCGATGCCGGGGTTTGCCTCGATCATCGCGTCGATGATGGCGTGCAGGCCGTTCATGGCCGTTGGCTCGCGGGGGATCTTCTTCCGTGCTGGCGGCTCGCGTTCGATTGCCCGCTCGGACATTCCGGCGTCGAAGTCGCGGCGGATCGCTTCCATGTCGCGCCCGGCGAGGCAGGGAGGCTGTGGGGTTCCAGAACTCGGCTGATGCTCCTGAACTGGCCTTTTACGCGATTCGCTCGTATTCGCTAATGAGGCCGCCGAGGACCGGCCGACGCTTGACTCGCTCCTTGGAAAGGTCCGCTACCGGGTGATCGGGCCGGGGCGGACGGAGCTGGCGGCTGCGGTGAGGGCGGCGCCCGTTGTAATGGGCCTCGTACTCGGCCAGAACCGTCCGCAGGTGCCGTTCGCCGAAGATGAGCATCCGGTCGGTGAGCTCTGTCCGGGCGGTGAGCACGAACCTTTCCGCGTAAGCGTTCGCGCGCGGGCTGCGGGGCGGGATCTTCACGGCCTCGATCCCGGCGCCGGCCAGGACTTCGTCGAACGCGTCGGTGAACTGCCCGGCCCGGTCGCGGATTAGGTACCGGAAGTCCGCAGCGCGATCACTCAGGTCCATCAGGAGGTTGCGGATGTGCTGAGCGGTCCACGGCCCGTCGGGATTCGCGGTGACGCCGAGGATGTGCACGTAGCGGGAGCCCACCTCGATCACGAAGAAGCAGTACAGGCGTTGCAGGGTCACCGCGCAGTCCACGTGGAAGAAATCGACCGCGAGCATCGTGGCTGCCTGTGCCTGCAGGAACTGCCGCCAGGTCGTGTCTGTGTCCCGCCTGGGTGCAGGAGGGATCTTCAGGGCCTTGAGAATCCGGCGGATGGCAGATGCGCTGACCCGGTGGCCGACCTTGAGCAGCTCACCCTGGATCCTCCTGTAACCCCAGCCCTTGTTATCGGTGGCGAGCCGCTCGATGAGCGCGACGACCTCGGCGCTGACCGGCGGCCGTCCTGTCCGCTACGGATAGGTCCACTTGCGGGCGACCAAGCGGCGGTGCCAGCGCAGGACGGTACCGGGGGTGACCAGCCGGTGCGCTCGCAGCCTCCCCGGCAGGAGCCGGATCAGCGCGGCGAGGACCGCGCGGTCAGCCCAGTCCAGCCGGGGCCGCGGGGTGGCCCGGCGCAGCACGGCGACCTCGTGCCGTAGCACGAGCAGCTCGGCGTCCTTGGAGGCCGATGACCGACTGAGCAGGACCAGCCAGCCGCAGACCCGGACGAAGACGAGATAGAGCAAGCGCAGGGACACGGATGACCATGATGCCTTCCGACTCGACCAGCCGTCGTCGCAGGTCACAAGTATGCAGACTTCTGGCACCCCACAGGCCCCAGGACGAAGAGGACGAAGCCCTCCTCGCCGCAGCCCGCCGCGCCGCCGCCGAGCACCAGGACCAGAACGGGCAGCCCATCACCCGCGACGCCCTGCGCGCCCGCCTCGGCGTTTCCACCCAGGCTGCCTCCGACCTGCTGCGCCAGCTCCGCGCCACCAAGGAAACCCTGCCACCCGGAGTCTCCCGCATCGACCCCGCACGACGCGGGCTCAAAGGCGAGCAGCCGTAAAGCCGCCAGGATCCCAGGGCCGACCCGCGACAGACCGCACCTCAGCCCGACACAGGACAGTACGAGGCTCCCGAGGCCGTCCCCGCGGAGAGGACGGCCGTCCCCGCCGCCAGGACGGCCAGGACGGCGGTACTCGCGGCAGTTCGCCGCACCACTGCAGTCACCACGCTGACCACGGCCAGCCAGTCACTCGGGACGCCCCGCGCCCCGCTCGGCCAGGGTCCTCGGACTGGCCTCACGCGGAATCCGCGCCATCCCCGCCAGGTCTCTGCCGCAGACGGGCATGCACCTGGTGCATGCCCGGTGTGTACCTGAGCCGGCCCCGGCCTGGCCGCACGGCCCGGTGCCGGAGCCGGGACACCAGGTCCGGTGAGGTCAATTCTCGCACTGACCTGCACCAGCGCTGCCCAGGTACACCGCAGGTCAAAGACAGGTACAGGCTCGAATGCCAGCGCGGGAGCCGCTTCGGATCAGCCGTTCATCCGCCCAGCCGTCACAGGGATCGCGAACGGGCCGACTCTAACCTCATCCCGGGCAGGGCAAAGTTCGTCTCTGCGCGCAGCCCGTCACTGGTCACTGGTCACTTGCTGCGCAAGCCACGCGTCGGCCTGCTCACGCGCTCCGGCAAGGAACGTGCTGAGCTCTTGCTCGCTGAGGTTTCTCACCAGCTCAGCGAGCAGGGCGAACTCAGCATAGCCCTTCATGAGGTCATCGAACTGGCCGCTCATCGGCTCGCCTCGCAAGATGCTGAGGATCATCTGCTCAGCGGCAGTCGCACTCAGGTCCGCGTATGCTCCCTCGTTGCGGGCACGTAGGCGGCCGACGAACCGGACCACGTCACCGCCTGACCAGCCTGGAGGGAAACGCCGCTGCACGGCGGCAACGAAGGCGGCGGCGGTCAGTACAGGGAGCCCCTCGCTGTCGGCGACGCCCGGATCGCTGCTAAGGCGGTTAAAGGCATCTTCATCGCCTGACAGTGCAGCCCGGAGTGCCGCCACCTGAGCCGGGGTAACGGTCATCGGCGCCCTTGCCGCTCGAAGAACGACCGGACCCGCTGCGCCGCCACGGCGAGCAGGGCATCAATCTCTTCCGCGGAAAGCCCGGCGTCTAGCACCAGAGCGACCAGCATCGCAGTCCGGGCTTCCCCCCGCGCATATGCGCTCATGTTATCGACTAGATCCTCCTCGCCGAGAACCGCCCTGATAACGTGCTCCGCGTCCTCGGCGCTGACGGTCTCCGGGCCGACATACCGGACCCGGGCCTCAGCGACGAACTCAATGACATCTGCCACCGTGTGGTCCTTGCCGAACTTGTCGTTGGCGGCCTTGTCAAATGCTCCCGCGAGCAGGGCCGCGAAGACGCGGGTCCCATCGCCATCGAGCCCGGCATTCAGGCGACGGAACGTATCAATGTCATCGATCAGCAGCGCCCTCGTCATGAGAACCGATTTGTCGATGGCTGGAGTCGTCATCGTCTATCTCCTTTGCCGAGTTGCCGGACCCCATAGCGGATACCCGTCAACATTGCCACGCCGACGAGGACGGCGCTGCCAACCAGATCACTGTATCCAGGGCCTGCCGATGACGGGGGATCGTTCACTGGGTGGCCCTCGTGTACATGCCCGCCGCCAAGAGCTGGGCCAGGGAGGCGCAGGTCGTGCAAGGTCTCGGCAATATTAGTGGCGGCATCACGCGCATCGTCCGCGTCGTCGGTTACTTCCTTGAAGAGCCTGTCGAGACGGCTTTCGCCGGGATCGTCGCCTTCCATGTCGAAGATCTCCGCGCCGGTTGGCTTGCGGCCGATGCCGGTCGGGGTGGTGTCTCCGACGGTCCGGGCTTCGGGAGGCAGGTACTCAACGGTGACCGGTGCGTCCGTGGCATGCACGGCAGCCTGACGCTCGTGAGGGTCGAGCGTACCGTCCTCGGCTTGATCATCGGGCGCGGGTGTTTCCTTGCCGCCATCGGGCTGGCTCGGGCCGGTGCCGTCAGTGCCCGTGTCCAGAGCGGTGTCCTGGCTGCTGCTGGTGTCGTCCCAGGTGGCGGCTGCGGCTTCCTGCCGGGTCCGGGGCTCAGGCAACTGCTCTTCCGCTGCGAGGAGCGCTGCCACGTCGCCGTCGTACTCTGAGGCGGGGTCGCCGGAAAACGATCCCGGGTCGTCATCGCCTGGCTGGGTGCTGTCATCCCAGGTGGCGGCAGCTGCTTCCTGCCTGGTCTTGGGCTCGGGCAGCTGCTGTTCCTCGGCGAGGAGCGCTGCCACGTCGCCGTCGTACTCGCTGGCCAGGTCGCTGCCGGCGGGGTCATCCGGGGTGCCGTCCCAGGTGTCGGCGGCGGCTTCCTGGCGGGTGCGGGGCTCGGGGAGCTGGTCTTCGGCGGCGAGGATGGCGTCGATGTCAGCGTCGCTGTAGCCCGCAAAGTCGTCACCGGGCGCGGCATCGGGGTAGCTGCCCGGGTTGTCGGCGGATCCCGGCCCGCTGCTCGTGTCGGGCGGTGTCCCCGCGCCTGCCTCGCTGGCCGCCGGCGCGATTTCGCTGCCTTGGTACACCTCGCTCACCGGGCGCCGCCGGGGTCTCCGGGATTTGCGGGAGAGGGCGGGCGGCGCAGCAGGTTGCGGGGCCACTGCAGCCGCGTGAACGCCTCCAGCGCCTCTGCGAGCTGGGCGGGCCAGTCGTCGCTGCCGGCATGGGCGCCGACGGCCTGCTCGACGACGGGGCGGGGACGCGATCCCCACAAGGTGACAGCGACTGCCTGGCCGTCGCGCTGATCGCGGAGGTACCAGCGGGTCACGGCGTTCAGCTGGGCCTTGGCCGTGGCTCCGGGGACCGGCTGGCCGTAGGCGCGCTCCCATTCGCCGCTGCGCGGGTGACGCCCGGCAGCGGCCGAGCGGCGGGCGGGCCGCAGCGCGTCCCGCACCAGCGCCCACTGGTAGGGCGGGGCGAGGTACTGGGGCTCTTCCGGCTCGCAGGCCCGCGTGCCCTCGGCGATGGCCTGACGCATGGCGGCGGTGACATGGACGGCGAGGGCGGCCGGGCTAAGCCTGGTGCTGATCGCCGGAACGCGCGAGGCGACCGCCGCGTCGGCCGCGTGGGACAGGGCGCAGTCCCGCAGCCGGCCGTCCATCGCGCGCAGGCTGGCGGTGAAGACCGGGGCGGGACGCGGCATGTCCCAGCCGGTCAGGTGCCCGACGACGGACAGTTCCGCCCACAAGGTGATCCGCGGGTCGGTGACCGTGGCACGCTGCGCGGCGCGCATCTGGCCCAGCGTGCACGGCCCCGCCAGGCAGTCGGCACCGCAGGTGGGGCTGCGCCGGGCGATCACCGGCCCGGCCGAGGCGGTGACCGCCGGGCTGGCGGCCTCGCGGGCCCTGCCGTCGGGCATCCGGACCAGCAGCGGGTAGTCCATCCCGTCGGAGTGGACCGCGGCATCCCCGGGCGGAAGAGCGACCAGGTACTCCGACTGGGCGTCGGTGAGGTTCATCGTCGCGCCGACCGCCTCACGGTCATCGAGGGCCGGTAGCCGGTGGACGATCTTGACGGCGGTGTTCTTGATCGCGTCCGGGATCAGCTTGGCGGGGATCTGCTCGACGATGACCAGGCCCTCCCCGTACGCGCGGACCTCGGCCAGCAGGTCCGCGAACATCTCGATGGACTGGGCGGCCGTCCCGGTGCCGGTTCCGGGCGGGGGCTGGCGCAGCAGCCGGTGCGCTTCCTCGATCACGGTCAGGTGCCGCAGCTGGTGCCTGCCTGGTGCCTCGTGGCGGTGCCGGAGCCGCAGGTGCTCGGTCAGCCGGATCAGCACCGCGCCCATCAGGAACGCCTTGTCGCGGTCGTCGCCGGCATCCTCGATCTCCAGCACCACGTTGCGCTCCAGCAGCGCGCCGAAGTCGACAGGGTGGCCGCCGTCCAGGAACCGGCCGGCGGTGCCGAGCCGCAGGCTGCCGACCCGGACGGTGACGAACCCGCGCACGTTGTCGCGGACCTCGCGCCCGTACCCGACCTCGTCGACCACGGTGATCGCGGCGGCCTGCAAGTCCTCCAGCGACGGGTAGGCGGGCTGCACCCCGGGGGTGGCGGGCTGGCCGGTGACCAGGTCCCATCCTGCCTGCTCGTAGCACCGGGTGAGCGCGGCCGACAGCACCTGCGGGAACGGCTCGTCGGCCTGGAACGCGGCCAGGAACAGGGCGCGCAGCAGGTCCGCGTGGGCCTGGAGCGGGAACCGGGACCCGCCGGGGCCGGGGGCGGGCTCCAGCGGGTTGATCCCTGCCGCCGGCTCGCCCAGGTCACCAGGGCGGATGCGGATCACCTCGCCCCGGGGAAGGCGGGCGGACATCAGCCGGTACTCGGCCTTGGCCGGCTCCACCACCAGCCACGGGATGCCCGCCCCGGTGGCCTGCTCCAGCAGGTTCCGGACGGTCTGCGACTTGCCCGCCCCGGTCGCCCCGCACACGAACACGTGCCGGTTCAGCGACGCCCGCGGCACCGCCAGGTCACCGCACGGAACCCGGTTCCAGTCCAGCACCTCCCCCAGCCGCACCATGCCGCCACCCGCCCCGGCAGCCGCGCCCGCCACGGCGGTCTCCGGGGTCAGGTCGAACTGCGGGCGCAGCACCATCCGCAGGCCGGGCACCTCCCGCGCCGGCACCCGGGCCAGCGCGGCGACCAGCGCGGTCGAGCCGTAGAACGGGACGGCCGGCTGCGGCTCCGGCCACCGCCCGTCCGCCACCGGGGCTGGCGGTGGTGCTGGCTGGTAGGGGCTCATCGCTGCGGCGCGCTGCCTACCGTCGGCAGCCGCCCACTGCAGAGCGGGATCGTCCATCAGCGACCGCCCAGCGGGACGACCACGGTCACGGTCGCGCCCGGCAGGCGCGGCGGCCGGCCGGACGGGCAGCAGCGCGTACGGCAGGCCCGTCAGGTCGGATGAGGCGCGCAGCAGCCCGGCGACCTGCGCGGCCTGCTCGGGGGTGGCGCCCCCGGCGAGCAGGGTCACCCGCCACAGGCCGGTGGAGGCGGCCTGCCGTAGCTCCTGGTGGCGGGCGGCGGCGCGGCGCTCGGCGAGCTTGGCGCGGGGGCTGTCGGAGCGCTGCGCCTCCAGCTGGGCCAGCGCCGCCTCGCTGGTCAGCTCATCTACCGTGCCGTCGCCGGCCGGCTCGGCCAGCAGCAGCCACCCGAACGGCCCCAGCCACGCCGACAGCAGCCCGTCCTCCAGCGACGGACGCCCATCCCGGCCGCCCGGTGGAAAGCCTGGCGTGTCCAGGTCGGCGAGCAGGATGTCGCAGATCCCGGCCAGCGGCGTCCAGTACCCGACCGCCGCGAGCATCCGGGCAGCCTCGCCGCCGGGCAGCGGCAGCCCCCGCCCGCCCGCGGGCAGGACGAGCACATGCTGCCCGCCATCGGCGGCGGCGGCCAGGCCAGGACCGGCGGTGATCACCCGCACCGGGCCGCCCGCCCGCTCCCGCACCCAGGCGACCGCGACCGGGGCACCACGGCAGTAGGCCGAGGTCAGTTCCGCCGCCCGCTGGACCGCCCCGTCACCGGAAGGGCGCTCATCGGGGCCTGACTCGTCACGGCGCTGCGGGGCGCGGGAGACCTCGGTCAGCTGCCAGGCCGGCAGCGCTGACAGGACGTCCCACGGCTGCTGTCCCGGACCCATCCCGCCCCTCGCATCACTCGGCCTGTCAGGTTGCCCTCACGCTAATGAGAACGGCTCCGCTCCGGAAGCGGTTCACTCCAAAAAGTGACAGAGCGGGATATCTCGTGGCATCATCGACTTCACGGGGGAATGCGGCCAGGCAACGGTTACGGCGACGGACAAGGGGATCACGCCGTCATGACGATGACGCCCGCCGCCCTCCAGGACGGGACCACCGGGGCCGAGCGCCTGCTGTTCACCAGCGGCCCCCGCCTCGGCTGGGTGTTCCGGGACCGCCGCCAGGCCATCACCCCCTACACCGAGCCCGAGCCAGACCCCCAGGCGCTCGCCAGCCAGCTCACTAGCCGCCGCGAGCGGGCCGAACGGTCCTGGCGGTTCTCGCTGCGATGGGTGGCACGGCCGCTCCTGCCGCTGGCCCTGGTGCTGTACGCGGCGGGGACCCTCGCCCGGGACGCGACCCACCGGGCGCACCCGGGGACGCTGGCCTGGCTGCCGTTCGCGGTGGCCGCCGCCGGAATAGCCTGGCCGGCCTGGTGCCTGGCCCGGCTCCGCCTGGCCCGCGACGCCGACCCGGCCCGGATGCACCAGGCGGCGCTGACCGGCTGGCGGCACCGGGCCGGCGAGCACGAGCAGGCCGAACTGGCCCGCCTCGACCAGGTTCCGGAGTGGGCCAGCGCGCGCTCCCCGGGGCGGCGCACCGACATCTACGGCGGCACCCTGGGCGGCTGGCAGTCGCTCCTCACAGTCCACGGTGCCTCGGTCCTGGCCGCGCAGCCGCTGCTGGTCGCCGACTTCTCCGGCCACCTCGCCAGCAGCGAGCTGACCGCACTCGCCCGCCGGCACGGCGTCCCCGCCGCCGCCTACCCGCTCCCCACCGGGCTCGCCGCCTCCGGCATCCTGGCCTGGCTCACCCCAGCGCAGTTCGCCAACGCGCTCACCGAGGCGATCCACGCCGGGACCTCCGGCGGGACAGCCCGCACGGAGCGGGCCGTCGACGTGCGGGTAATCGAGCAGATCGCCGCGGCTCTCGGCGGCCAGCTCACCCCGGCCCGGCTGGCCGCCGCCGTCCAGGCCGCCCTCGGCCAGCCCATCCCGCACGGCCTGCTGACCGCCTACGAAGCCGAGTTGATCGGCGGCGACCTGTTCCGCGACGCTTACCGCGCCCAGATCGGCACCAGTCTGGTCCGCCTCGACGCGTTCGTGTCCGACCTCGCCCGCTGGACAGGAGCAGGGGCACCGCAGCCGCCCCGGCCCGCCTGGTACACCTGCCTCGCGCTGGAGCCGGGAGCGCGCAGCGCCCGCGCCGAACTGCTCACCGCCCTGACCGTCCAGTGGCTCACCGTCGCCGTCACCCAGAGCACCGCGACCACCCCGGCGGTCATCATCGCCGGCGCCGACGAGATCACCCGCGCCCACCTCGAAGCCCTCGCCGACGCCTGCGAGCGGCGCGGCGTCCCGCTGACCCTGCTGTTCCGGCACCTGCGCGACGACGCGGCCGCCCTGATCGGCGGCGCGAGCGCGACCGCGTTCATGCGGCTCGGCAACCACCACGAGGCCGAGCAGGCCGCCTCGTTCATCGGCCGCCAGCACACCTTCACCGTCTCCGGCTGGACCGCCACCCAGGGCGGCGAGCACAGCACCGCCAGCACCAGCGGCTACTCCCACGGCACCAGCGGCGACGGGCTATGGGACCAGACGGCCTCCGGCGGGCGCACCCGCTCCCGCGACCACGGGCGCAGCCAGGACTGGTCCCAGTCCGACACCGCCTCCGACGGGACGAGCTGGAGCACCGCGCAGAACACCCAGCGCGTTTACGAGTACGCGGTCGAGCCCGCCGTCCTGCAGCAGCTGCCCGACGGCGCCCTGCTGTTCCCGGCGCGCGGCACCGCCAGCTCCGGCCTGCTGGCCGTCGAGTGCGACCCGCAGATCATCACCCTGCCCGGCGCCGCCGCCAGCCTGGCCCCAGCCAGCGATCCCGCCATCACCCGCCCGGCGGCCGAACCGGACGGCTGGCCCGAGATCGCCGCACCGCGCCATCAGCCCGCCAGCCAGCTATGGCGCGGCTCTCCCGCCGACAGCGAGCCCGCATGGCCCCCGCAGCGGCCCGGCCCGCGCTGGCCCCGGCCCCGCGGCTGACCCGGCCATCACGCCTCACTCATCATGAGCACGGTCGCGGTGCCGCCCTTCCGCACGGGCAGAACCGTAGTGAGCGCCCGGCTAGGCGAACCCGCTGCCATGGCCCCGAGGCCCCTCGGTCACCGCCGCCGTCAGTGGCCGCCTGACTGCCACAGGCAGGGCAAGGCGCGCGTATCGCCGCCCGGGTTGCGCAGTCACGCGGGCGCCTGGATACACAGATCCGGCGGAAGCCGCCGCGTAAGACGGCATCTCCTAATCCGCGTCAGAGCCCGTCGTGGCCCCATGTCCGGACGCGCCCCTACTGAGCCCCGTCCGGCTGAACCATTCCCGGCTGACCGCCGTTCTTTCACTACGAAGGCCCGCGCACGGCACCCGATCAAGCACGCCATCACGCAGGGAGAAAGGGTTATGCCGCGAACACCCGCATCCGCCGGGGTAAAGCTCAGCCAGATGTATATCGCGTTCGCCTTCGCGGTGACCCCGGTCACCTTCGGGAGTGCGATCGTCTGCGTCCTGGCT
>Ga0302314_10005688_pt1 | contig 22662 bp, 22 predicted proteins | sample III_Palsa_N2_3_FD_200533 | JGI IMG/M metagenome (GOLD analysis project Ga0302314, IMG submission 200533) | Peat permafrost microbial communities from Stordalen Mire near Abisko, Sweden - III_Palsa_N2_3 | ecosystem: Environmental > Terrestrial > Soil > Palsa > Peat permafrost | place: Sweden... | reverse complement strand
ACTGAGAGCATTCCCATGGTGGTCTGGGTGCACATCAGCATGATCCGTTTGGGGAAGCGGTCGGCGAGCGCACCGCCCCACATGGAGAACAGGAGGATGGGCAGGAACTGCAGCGCTGTGACGATGCCGAGGGCGGTACCGCTGTGGGTGATCGTCAGAACGAGCCAGTCCTGGGCTATTCGTGCCATCCAGGTACCGGTGTTGGAGACGAGCTGGCCGCCGGCGTATATGCGGTAGTTGCGGTTACTGAGCGAGCGAAAAGTGGATGTCTGGAGTCGAGAAGTCCGGGTTGTGGCCGATTTTTCACTGTCCATGGTCAAGAAGGCCCCCAAAGGTGCGTGGCTGTCGGGCATGAGGCGGCCCAACCAACTGCTGAGCCTACCTCATTAGCTACGCTAATGAGAAATGGTTTATTCCCCATTACAACCCTTACCGAGCTCATTCGGCCGCCCCCATCAGGCCTGGAACAGGCCGTGAGTAAGTCGGCCGTCAGCGGTCCAGGCCGCGGTGCACAAGGTCAAGGGTCAGCTCGGTCACCTCGTCCAGCGCCGAACCGTGCTCGACCGCGTTCATCCCGGCCAGCAGCAGCCCGCCGAGCAGCTCCGCGGTCAGCTGCGGCTGCGCGACTCCGAGCTCGGTGAGCGCGGTGATCAGCGGCGCGGCGGCTTCGCGGTGCAGTTCGGCGATCCGGGTCCGGCAGGCGTCCGGGAGCTGCGCGCCGCTGAGCGCGGCCATCGGCCGGTGCGCGCCCACGGCGGCCTGGACCAGGGTCTCCCGGACGTACGCGTCCACCTGGGCGGCCGGGGTGCCGGCCTTGGCCAGGGCGTCGGCCAGGGCGTTGCTCCAGGCCGGGAAGGCCTCCTCGACCACGGTGGCGATGATCTGGTCGCTGGTGGAGAAGTAGCGGTAGACGCTGGAGCGGGCCAGGCCCGTGCGGGCGCCGATCGCCGCCGGGGTCACCGCGGCCGCGCCCTCGCCGACCAGGATCGCCAGAGCCGCTTCGAGCAGGGACTGCCGTTGCTGCTCCCGGTGCTCGGCCACGCTCGGCGCGTTGATCTTAGGCATGCCCAGTCTCCTGAATTGTGAGTACTCATCACCGTAGCGCTAGAGCGCACCCGATCCGGGATCGAGCGCGGGTCGTAGGCTTTGCCCCATGAGCCTGCCCGAACCCGAACCTGCGCGCGCCGTGCCCGCCGAGCCCCCCGCCGCCGAATCGCCGACGTCCGGCGGTCCGGGCAGGCCCGTGCCGGATGTCCAGCCGATGGAAATCGATCTCACCCTGCTGCTCACGATCGGCACCGGGCTCTTCGCCCTGGCCTTCGTCGGCATGCTGGCGTTTCACAGCTCGCTCAGCCGGGCCGGGCACGGCCATTGGCCTTGGATCGCCTTGACCGGAGCCGTGTTCGGCCTGCTCGGCCTGGCCATGGTCCGGCGCCGAGGGCAGGCACGGGATCGAGCCCGCACCGAGTAACGATTGGATCTCGGAAAGCGCAACTCCACCGATTCTGCGGATTTAACCACTCGGCAAGGCGCCGGCGGGGCCATATACTTTCTGCTGTGAAGTCGCCACGCTCCGCAGCCGACCGGCCCGTAACCGGCGCGGGAAGAGCGCTGTGCCCGGATTGCGACGGCGCGGGGCTCACCCTGGTCCCCTTCGCCGCCGCCTGCAGCATCGATCGCGGGCGGATTGTCGAGACAGCGGCGCTGCGCCAGTGCGCGGTGTGCCACGGCGAAGGCTGGTACCACTTCGACCACGGGCGCTAGATCGCCTCGTAGGACGCCGCCGGGCGGGTCAGACCGGGTCCACTCCGTACTCGTCGATCACCGGGGTGCCGATGGGCGTCGGCTCAGGTGCCTGGACCGCCTCGGAGTGGCCGCCGCAGCCGAAGTCGAAAGTCACCACATGGCCGTCCGCTGAGGAGTACTCGTTGGCGCAGACGCCGAAGAGCTGGCTGAGGCTGCCGGACACCCTGGTCAGGAATCCGCAGCTGCCGCACTGCGCCGGCGCGGCCTGGGCCATCGGCGCGGCCGCCCCGAAGGACTGGGCCCACCGTTCGGCCGCCGACTGCACGCCGACCCGGGAGAGCACGCGGCTGCGGCCGAGGCCGAGTTCGTAGCCGATCAGCGGGAGTGAGTCGAGTTGGGGGTCGCTCGGGTCGGCGTCGGCGGCCGGGCGCGGGGCCGGGCTGCGCAGCGGCTTGGGCTCTTCCTCGTCGGCGCCGGTGTAGCCGGGTTCGAGGCGCGGGTCGTCCTCGGCGGTCGGCAGCAGGTCGCCGATGCCGATGTCGCCGGGCCGCAGCCGCTCGCTCCAGGGCAGCCACCTCGGCGCCAGGATGGCGCCGTCCCCCGGGAGCAGCACGGTCTCGTCGACAGTGATCTGCTTCGAGCGGGAAGCCCTGGTCAGGGTCACCGCCCAGCGCCAGCCTGTGTATCCGCGCTCCTTGGCGGCGAAGAAGTGGGTCGCGACCCGCTCGCCTTCGGCGACCACGCCGAGATGGTCGCCCACCTGGCCGCGTCCCGCGAGTTCCTCGGCCGCCGCCAGTGCCAGGTCAACCGCCTCGGCGCAGGTTGAGTCCGGCACAGGGGTTCGGCTCGATCGGGTCCTGGTCATAGCGCTCACAGGGTCGATCGTAGTCGGTCGGCGGGCCTGTCGGCACTAATCCCCCGGCCCGACTTCTCCGGCCGGACAAGACAAGGAGCACCCGAAGACGTCAAGATGGCAGTGTGAGAAGTAGGGGCGGAAGAAAAGACAGGCGTTCGGCCGGGGCGGCGGCCGCGCAGCCGGATACCGCTGTGCCGTCCAGCAATGGCCTGCCGGCGCCCCCGGATCAGACAGTGGGCTACGATCCGCCGTTCGATCCGTCCGGCGTGTTCGATCCGACTTCGATCCTGGATCGTCCGTTGAGCCTGGACGTGCGCGCGAGCGGGCTCGGGCCGGACGACTCCAGCCAGACGGAGGTCAGCCGGACGCTACTGAGCCGGTCCGTACCGACGATGCCCGCCCAGAACTCCCCCATGGCGATCGATCCGGCGCAGTTTGAGCCCGCACAGTTCAGTGCCATGCAGTCCGACTCCGGCCGGATCGACCCGGACGACATCCGCCCGGCGCAGATGCAGACGGCGCTGGGCCGGACCAGGGCCGGCAACCCCGAGGAGGAGGCCGCCCTGCAGCGCGGCCTGCGCGCGGTCCGGCAGTCGGCGGACGCCGCGGCCGACGCCGTGGACGCCGTCTACGGCCGGATCCAGCGGGTCACCAACGCCGAGGGGGCCGGCGAGTCGGGCCTGGCCCACGTGATCGAGCTGCACGCGGTGATGAGCGCCGGCGACCTGATGGTCACTCTGGCGCTGGCCAACTCGCTGTTCTTCAGCGTCCAGCCCACCGAGGCCAAGACCAAGGTCGCCCTCTACCTGATCATCACGATGGTGCCGTTCACCCTGCTCGCGCCGGTGATCGGACCGCTGCTCGACAAGCTGCGCGGCGGGCGCCGCTTCGCCATGGCGATCACCGCGTTGGTGCGAGCCCTGCTGGTGCTGGTGATGGCCAAGACGATCGCCTCGGGCAGTTTGGCCGTGTATCCGGCGGCCTTCGGCTGCCTGGCTGCGTCCAGGGCCTACGGCATCAGCCGTTCGGCCGTGATCCCGCGGGTGCTCCCACCCGGCAGCACCCTCGTTCGGGTCAACTCCCGGATCGCGATGGCCGCGCTGGCCGCGACCACCGTGGCCACCCCGATCGGCTTGGGCCTGGGCAAGCTCGGCCCGGCCTGGACGCTCGGCGCGGCGGCCATCTTGTTCTTCCTCGCCATCTGGCTCTCGCTGCGCCTGCCCAAGATCGTGGACTCCAACGAGGGCGAGATCAAGGCCCAGCTGCGCACAGACGAGCGCGGCGAGACGACGCAGATCGCGTACACCATGCCCAACCGGCGGCTGCGCGCGGTCGGACCGTCCGTCATCCTGGCCCTGCGGACCAACGCCGGGCTGCGCGCGTACGCGGGCTTCGTCACCCTGTTCTTCGCCTTCCTGGTCCGCACCCACCCGCTGGGCGGGCTCAAGGGCCTGACCGCGGTGGGCGTGATCGCGATCGCACTGGCCATCGGCAACGGACTCGGTTCGCTCTCCGGCGCCTGGCTCAAGGCCCGAGCGCCCGAGGCGATCGTCACCGCGGCGCTCTCGCTGAGCGCGATGACGGCCATCCTCGCCGCCTTCTTCTACGGCCTGCCGATGGTGCTGCTGCTGGCCGCGATGGCCGGGTTCGCGCCCTCGCTGGCCAAGCTCTCGCTGGACGCGCTGATCCAGCGCGACACCCTGGAGCGGGTGCGGACCTCGGCCTTCGCCAAGTCCGAGACCTTCCTCCAGTTCGCCTGGGTGTTCGGCGGCGCGATCGGCCTGATCCTGCCGTCCAACGGCGTGCTCGGGATCAGTCTGCTGGCCGGAGCGCTGAGCATCGGGGCTCTGCTGATCGGCAAGCTACTGTCCGATCTGAAGTGGGTGAAATCCCCGGTAACCTCAAGGCCATGACGAAGATCCTGATCGTGACCGCGGTCGAGGCCGAGCGGGACGCGCTGCTGCACGGCCTCAGTCCGGCCCAGCAGGGCCGGGTCGACGTGGTGGCCGCCGGGGTCGGCGCGGTGGCGGCGGCGATCGCGACCGCGTCCGTGCTGACCGCCTCGATAGCGGCCGGGCACTACCGGCTGGCCGTCTCGGCCGGCATCGGCGGCGCGTTCCCGGGCGTGGCCCGGCCGGGCCACCTGCTGCAGGCCCGGCGGATCATCGCGGCGGACCTCGGCGCGCAGACCCCGGAGGGCTTCGCGTCCCTGGACCAGCTCGGCATGGGCCAGTCGGTGACCTGCTCCGCACATCCGCTGGCCGGGGTCAGCGCCATAACCGGGGACCTGTTGACCGTCAACACCGCTACCGGCTCCGCCGAGCGGGCCCGGGAGCTGCTCGAACGGCACCCGGCCGCGATCGGCGAGGCGATGGAGGGGTACGGTGTCGCCCTGGCCGGCCTGCGCTTCGGCATCCCGGTGGCCGAGATCCGCGCGGTGTCCAACCTGGTCGGTCCGCGCGACCGCAGCGCCTGGCAGATCCCGCAGGCCCTGGCGGCGCTGTCCGCCGCGGCCGGCCCACTCGTAGAAGGGAACTGACCGATGTCCTCGACCGCTCGGCCCTTGTCGATCGCGTATTCGCCGTGTCCGAACGACACCTTCGTGTTCCACGCCTGGGCGCACGGGCTGATCCCGGACGCCCCGCAGATCGACGTCACCTTCGCCGACATCGACGTCACCAACGGCCTGCTGGGCAACGGACGCGGGCTGGACGTCATGAAGATCTCCTACGCGGCCCTGCCCGAGGCGCTGGCCGAGTACGAACTGCTCCCGTGCGGCGGCGCGCTGGGCCGCGGCTGCGGGCCGCTGGTCCTCACCAAGGGCGGCGACAACGGGTCCGATGCGTCGGCGGCCGAGTCGCTGACCGGCCGGGTGGTGGCCGTGCCCAGCCTGAAGTCCACCGCCTACCTGCTGTTCCAGCGCTGGGTGGAGCGGGAACTGCCCGGCGGGGCCGCCGCGCTCGGCGAGATCCGGGTGCTGCCGTTCCACGAGATCATGCCGGCGGTGCGCAGCGGGCTGGTCGACGCGGGCCTGGTCATCCACGAGGCCAGATTCACCTACCCGGACTTCGGCCTCGGTGCCCTGGTCGACCTCGGCGAATGGTGGGAGAAGACCACCGGCGCGCCGATCCCGCTGGGCGCGATCATCGCCCGGCGGGCACTCGGCGCGGCCGCCATCGCCGACCTGACCGAGGTGGTCCGGGCATCAGTGAAGTACGCCTTCGCCCACCCGGAGGCCTCCCGCGAGTACGTCATGGCGCACGCGCAGGAAATGGATCCGGAAGTGGCGAAGGCGCACATCGCGCTCTACGTCAACGAATTCACCGTCGACCTCGGCGCGGAAGGGCGCGCCGCGGTCGACCGCTTGCTCGGGGACTACGCGTCCAGCTGATCGGCGACGGCACGCAGCAGCTTGGCCACCTTGCCGGCCGCCTCGCGCTCGGGGTACTTGCCCCGGCGCAGCGTGTTGGAGGTCTGGTCGAGCACTTTGATCACGTCTTCGACGATGACGACGAGTTCTTCGGTGGGCCGCCGGGTGGCGGCCACCACCGAGGGTCTGGCGTCGAGTACCTGCACGTTGAGCGCGCTCTCCCCCTTGCGCCCGTCGGCGACCCCGAATTCCACCTTCTGCCCCGGTTTCAAGGCGGCCGTCCCGTCCGGCAGCGCTGAGGAATGGACGTGGACGTCGCCACCGTCATCCCGGGTGATGAAGCCGTAACCCTTGTCGGCGTTGTACCACTTAACTTTGCCGCTTGGCACCGGACTACCTCATCCGTCTCGTCGTGTTTCCGTTCAGGCGCCGCGTTCTACGTCACCCTTATGAGTTAAGGCTAGCCGCCGGAAGCTCTCCGGTCATCATTCTTTGTTCCCCGTCATCGGGGCGCCGACCCCCGTTTGGCACAGTCCGCCGTGCGACTTGGGGCGAAGCCAGGTATGGTTAGGCAACCCTAACTTACAAAGAGTCAGGCAGTCATCACGCTATGCCCAATCCCACCGAGGCCGGCGACTCGTTTTACGGCAGCGCGCCGGAAGCCGCGAAGGCCTGGCTGCTGGTCGAGCACCCGGGCCCCTGGCCGGCCTTCGACCTGCCGCAGGACCTTCCTCAGGCGCTCGCCGACTATGCCGCCCAGGCCCTGGCGCACGGCGTGCGCACGCAGCTCATCCGGCGCACCGACCGGCGCGGACGGCGCGAGCAGGCCAGGCAGCGGACTTCTGGCGGACACTGGGGACCGGGCGCAACCGGCGGCGAAACGGGCGCCGCGCGGCGCCCGGATGAGCCCGCGGCGGTCCTGCTGGCCGGCGGGCCCTCGGATTCCCGATGGCTGGTTCGCGTGGATCCGATTGCCTGGCCAACTCTTCTCGGCCTGGACCCGGCCCGCCTCCTCGACCCGACGCCGCCCCTGTCCGGGGCGAAGCAGGAGGCTGTCTTACTCGTCTGCACCCACGGCCGCCGTGAGGTGTGCTGCGCGCAGTACGGCCGGCCGCTGGCCCGCGCCCTTGCTGCCGAATACGGACCCATGGTCTGGGAAACCACCCACGTGGGCGGGGATGAGTATGCTGCGAACCTCGTGCTGCTGCCGAGCGGCGCCTACTTCGGCCGGATGGCCCCGGAGGGGGCTGTCGCAGTGGTCGAACGTGCCCTTGCCGGGGATCTCGACTACGAGCACTACCGCGGCACCGCCGGCCTGCCCGCGCCGGTGCAGGCCGCGGATTGCTTACTGCGCCGCGCTTTCCCGTTGCCCGGCAAGGCCGCCGCAGTCGGCCCGGCGGCCTCCACCGCCGGGTCGACCGCCTCTGGGCGGATCAGGACTGCCTGGTGATCCCCCGGGCCAGGCGCCAGCCGAGGAAGCCCGCGGCCAGTATCGCGGCCATCCGCGGCAGTGTGCCGAAGAACGAGGCCGCTCCGGAGAGCACTTCGTCCGCGCTGGCCTTGTGGCCGCCCCACAGGCCGTGCTGGTGCATCCAGAAGCCGATGGCATAGCAGAGCACGGTGAATATCGGCACGCCGACCACCAGCGCCCACTTCTCCCGCTCGTTCCAGAACCGCGAGGTGCACGCGGCCAGTCCGGCGGCGAGCAGTATCACCCACTGGGCGAATATCGCGCCGATCACGAACAGCACGATCGCCAGCGTCTCCTGCGGATGCAGCCGCGGACCGCCGGCCCAGACCGCCCGGAACCGGTCCGCGGTGGGCGAGACCGGCTCGTCGAGCGTCTGCGGGGAGAACTCGCTCAGCAGGTCGCCGCCGAGGTCCATCGGGAGGGCCGACTCGATCTGCGCGCCGACGGTGTCGAGCCCGTATTCCGGGGCGAAGGGATCAGGATCCAGACACACCTCGGGGCCGGCCAGCGCCACCCCGCCGAAATGCCGGGCGGTGGGCTCCGGGAACCGGCTGCTGAGCGCCGCCGAGGGCAGCGCCAGCCACTCGGCCACCTCGTCGGTGAGCGGCACCTGCGGACCCGTCGCCGCCACGCTCAGCCGGGCGCTGAGCCGGGCCTGGGACTCGGGATCGCGCTGCACCTCGGCGTCCACGAGCATCACCGGATCGCCGAGCCCGGCCAGAATCCGGTTGAGGGTGCGCAGATCGCCGCCGTGCCGCAGCCGCTCCTGGTCGATGGTCTCGCGCAGGGAGGCGATGAACCGGCTGCGCGAGGCAGGGGAGAGCCGTCCCGAGGATTCGGTCGCCACTTTGCTCAGATAGCCGAAGAGGACCTGCTCGGGATGGTCCTGCGGACCGGTCGCCCGCCGCTTGGCGGATGTGTCCTTGCTCATGGCGCTTCGCCTCCCCTTCGGTTCCGGGCCGCGCTCTTGGCGGCTCGCCTCAGTTCTGTTATATATGCCCTGTCGGGAAGATTTTCGCACCGGCGCGCGCGAGTGCGTACGGCGCGCGTATGCGCCCTGCCCCACCCCCTGTGTGAGCTATATCACCTAGCTGCTGTCTAGTGCCGGAACGGCGTATGCATACTGCGCATAACTCTCGTTCGTGATGCCCCGGTATGGCAGGGTGGACCCATGTCGAACACCTTGCTTGAAGTCATCGCCCTGGATGAGCAGGACGCCCGGCTGGCAGTAGCGGGCGGGGCGGATCGGCTCGAATTGGTCAGCGAGATGGAGTTCTCCGGGTTCAATCCGCCGGTGCAGGCCTTCGCGGCGATCCGGTCCGCGGTGGACGTCCCGCTGCGGGTGATGATCCGGTTGCGCGACGGCTTCCTGGCCGGCGGACCACAGGCGCTGACCGCGCTGACCGCCTCGGTGAAAGAGCTCCGCGCGGCGGGCGCGGACGAGTTCGTGCTCGGCTGGCTGGACGAGCGCGGCGCGGTGGACCTCGAAGCGGTCGAGACGGTGGTCGCGGCGCTCGACGGGGCGCCCTGGACCTTCCACAAGGCGATCGACCACGCCCCCGACCGAGACCGGGTCTTCGCGGCGATCCGCTCGCTGCCGGGCCTGGACACCGTGCTGACCTCGGGCGGCCCGTTCCCGGCCGGGCGGGGCGTCGAGGTGCTCGCCGCCGAGGCCGCCCGGGAGGCGCAGCTCGGCCCGGACGGACTGGAGATCCTGGTCGGTGGCGGGCTCAAACTCGCCGATGTACCCGCCCTGCGTGCGGCGGGCCTCACTGCCTTCCACGTGGGTACCGCAGCCCGGGTATCCGGCGACTGGGCCGGACCGGTGGACCCTGACTTGGTCGTCGCCTGGCGCGCGGCGCTGGACTGAGCCGGCTCCCCTGAGCCGACTTCGTCCGTCCTCTGCGATCAGCCGCGGGCGAGAAGTTCGGGCAGGGGCAAGGCGTGCAGCACGGTGAGGTGGCTGACTGCGCGGGTCAGCACGACGTAGAGCCGGCGCAGGCCGAGCAGCTCAGAGTATTCGGCTGCTGCGATCTCGGCCGGCTCGGCGACGATCACCCGGTCGTACTCCAGGCCCTTGGCCAGGGTCGCCGGGACGAGGACCAGCCGGGCGTCCGGGTTCTCGCTCTCGCCCAGGATGCTGTGCGGCAGGCCGGCCGCGGTCAGTGCGGCGGCGTAGCCGGACAGGGCCGGATCGGCCACAATCAGGCCGACTGAGCCCTCCAGTTCCAGTTCCCGGCGGGCAGTTCGCGCTGCGGCGGCCGGTACGGCTCCATGTGCTGCGCCGGGCGCGTCTTCGACTTCTTCGATGCTGAGGGAATCCTCGGTCTGCCGGACCGAGGTCGGCACGGCCAGTCCCGGTGCGGCGGCGGGCAGCAGCCGCGCGGCGTATTCGATGACTTCCTTCGGCACCCGGAAGCCGAGGGTGAGCTCTTCGAGCACTGCGTCCGGTTTGCCCAGGTGCCGGAGCGTCTCGGGCCAGGAGCCGACCGCCCACGGAGTGGTGGCCTGGGCGATGTCTCCGAGCACTGTCACCGATCCGGTCGCGCAGCGTCGGCCCACCGCGCGGCACTGCATCGGCGAGAGGTCCTGGGCCTCGTCGAGGACCACGTGCGCCAGGGAGGCCACCCGATCGAGTTGGTCGGCGAGTTCGTCGAGCAGGACGGCGTCGGCCGGAGTCCAGCGGGCGGCGGCGAGCGAGCGGGGCGGCTTGCGGGCTGGGTCGCCGCTCAGATTGGCAGTGGAGATGGCAGTGGAATCCGCGGCGGCAGAGCTTCGGACTGGGGCAGAGGCAGAGGCCCAGCACACGGCGTCCTGTTCGGCCGGATCGAGCAGGCCGTCCGCGGCGGCGGCAAGCCGTTCGGGCGAGGAGAACAGGGCGAAGAGCAGCTTCACTGGATCGACAGCTGGCCAGAGCGTGTTGACCAGCTTCTTGACCACCGGCAGCCGCGCCACGGAGTCCTGGATCCGGTCGTCCGGGGATTCCCCGGCCGCCTCCATCCGGGTCAGCACCGTGTGCGCGACCCGCTGGGCCAGCATGGCCCGGCCGGCCGAGTAGCGCACCCCACGGTCCCGGATCGCCGCGATATGTTGTTCGATCTCGTATACCGAGACCCGCCAGATCCGCGAGCCCCGGGGGACGACGATCCCCTCGGTCGGCTTCGCCAGATGGGCCCAGATGGCCCGGCTGAGCACTTCGGCCATCCGCGCGTCGCCCTTGATCCTGGCCGCCTCGGCGCTGTCCGCCGCGCGCACCGACACCCGGGCGACGAGTTCCTCGACCGTGGCCTGGGCCACCTCGACCTCGCCGAGCGCGGGCAGGACCTGCTCGATGTACTTGAGGAACTCGCGGTTGGGCCCGACGACCAGCGCGCCGCCGCGTTTGAGCCGCTCCCGGTGCGCGTAGAGCAGGAAGGCGACGCGGTGCAGACCCACGGCCGTCTTCCCGGTGCCGGGCGCTCCCTGGACGCAGACGGACTGGTTCAGGTCGGCCCGGACGATCTCGTCCTGTTCCGGCTGGATCGTGGCGACGATGTCGCGCATCGGGCCGATGCGGGGGCGCTCGATCTCCTCGGTCAGGATCCGGCTCGGGCCGAGCGCCCGGCCGTCAAAGGGTTCGTCCTCGAAGGCAGTCAGGGAGCCCGCGGAGAAGCCGAAGCGGCGGCGCAGGGCCAGGCCGAGCGGGTCTTTCGCGCTGGCCCGGTAGAACGGCAGCGAGACCGGGGCGCGCCAGTCGATCACCATCGGGTCGCCCGCCGCGTCGTGCACGTGGCGGCGGCCGATGTAGTACTGCTCGCCGGCGTAGTCGGACGGGAGCTGCGCCGCGCTCGGCGCGTCCGAGTAGTCGAGGCGACCGAAGAACAGCGGCACGTCCGGGTGGTCGAGCAGCGCCGCGGCGCGCGCCTGCAGGGCGGCGTGCAGCACCTCGGTGGAGACGGCGTTGCCGCCCTGGGCTTTGAGCCCGAGCGTCTCCTCGCGCATCTTCCTGAGCGCCGCGCGGGATTCGGCCAGATGGGTGCGTTCGGCGATGATGACCGGATCGTCGACGGTGATGGACATGGTTAGCCTCCGAGTAGATACACAAGTGGTGATGTGCGTCCCAAGGCGACAGAGGTCCCGCGCCGGTGCCCGGTGAGGGCGCCGCGCGATACGTGGGCAGGGGTCAGTGGCCGCGCCTCCCGGCGTCCGGCAAGGAGGAGAACTCTACCGGAGAGGGCAGCGGAAACAAATTCGTTTTCCGCCCGGCTACGCGGCGGTCGGGTCGGGCAGCACGGAGCGCGCGTCGGCCTCCGTCGACCGGCCGGGGGTGGGCAGGTTGAAGACCCTGATGCAGACCGTGAACAGGACGTAGTAAATCACGAAGTAGATCGGCCCCACGATCAGGATCAGCCAGGGCTTCGTGGCCAGGGTCCAGTTGAGCAGGTAGTCGATCGCCCCGGCCGAGAAGCCGAAGCCGTCATGGCAGCCGAGTTCGTTCATCAGCGCCAGGCAGGCCCCGGTGAGCAGGGCGTGCACGAGGAACAGGGCCGGGGCGAGGAACAGGAAGGAGAACTCGATCGGCTCGGTCACCCCGGTCAGGAACGAGCAGAAGGCCGCGGAGAGCAGGATGCCGCCGGCCACCTTCCGCTGGGCCGGCAGGGCGCAGCGCCACATCGCGATGGCGGCCGCCGGCAGGCCGAACATCATCACCGGGAAGAAGCCGGTCATGAAGGTGCCCGCGGTCGGGTCCCCGGCGAAGAAGCGGGTGATGTCGCCGTGCACCACCGCCTTGGTCGCCGGGTCGGTGTAGGTGCCGAACTGGAACCAGGCGATGGTGTTGATGATGTGGTGCAGGCCGAAGGGCAGCAGCAGACGGTTGGACACACCGTAGACGAAAGAGCCGAAAACGCCGTGCGCGGTCATCCAGTTGCCGAAGCTGTTGATCGCGTTGCCGAAGGGGGCCCAGATCCAGCCCATCAGGACTCCGAAGAGCATCCCGAGCAGGGCGGTGAGGATCGGCACCAGCCGCCGGCCGCCGAAGAAGGCCAGGTAGGTGGGCAGCTTGGTGCGGTAGAACCGCTGGAAGGTCAGCGCGGTGATGACCCCCATGCAGATCCCGCCGAGCACCCCGGTCGGGTTGGGGGCGAGCAGGTTCACCGACGAGGTCAGCGGCAGTGTGGGGGTGGGCTTGGTGGCGGTGAAGGTGATCACCTGACTGCGCAGCGAGGAGCCGCCGAACATCGTCATCGAGACCGCGTTGAACACCAGGTAGCCGACCACGGCGGCCAGGCCGGTCGAGCCGTCGGCCTTCTTGGCGAAGCCCACCGCGACCCCGACCGCGAAGATGAAGGGGAGGTTGGCGAACAGGACGCCGCCGGCCGCCGCGAACACGTCTGCGACGTGCTGGAGCCAGTGCCAGTGCGTGGCCAGGTGCAGCCCGTTGACCCCGGGCACCTTGGCGCCGGTGGCGTAGTCCCAGCCGCCGAGCATGTCGTCCTGGCCGAAGCGGGTCAGCAGCGCGGCCGCGGGGAGGGTGGCGATGGGCAGCATCAGCGAGCGGCCGATGCGCTGGAGCACGCCGAAGATCCGGCTCCACAGGCTTGGCCTCATCGCAGCGAGCTCGGGATCTCCCGCGCCTGCCGCGTCCACTGCTGACATGAAGAATGCCTCCCGGCTGACGAATCCATCGCTCTTGATAGATCGTCAGCCGGGAGGCGTGGCCGGGCACTCCGGACTGGGCTGAACGTGGCGGCGGCCGGGCCGCCCGCGAGCGCAGTCGGAAGAGTCCCCCGGCCTGGTGCGGGGGGTGGTCTGGTCAGCTGGCGAGAGATCCGGCAGCCAGGGCGGAGATGGCGCCCGCGTCGTCCTCGGCGTCGGGTTCTCGTCCGGGGGTCATGATGTTGAACCGCTTTATCGCGAACGTGAACAAGGTGTAGTAGATCACCGCGAAGATCAGCCCGATCGGGATCAGCCAGAGCGGTCTCGTCGCGATGTCGAAGTTGAACACGTAGTCGAACAGGCCCGCCGAGAACGAGAAGCCGTCATGGATGGCGAGCGCCTCGCACACGTACATCGACACGCCGGTGAGCACGGCGTGGACGCCGAAGAGAGCCGGGGCGGCGAACAGGAAGGCGAACTCGATCGGCTCGGTCACCCCGGTCAGGAAGGAGCACAGCGCCGCCGAGAGCATGATGCCGCCTACCAGCTTGCGCTTCTCCGGCCGGGCGGCCCGGGTGATCGCGAGCGCCGCCGCGGGCAGCGCGAACATCATGATCGGGAAGAATCCGGTCATGAACTGTCCCGAGGACGTGTCGCCGTGGAAGAAGCAGACCAGGTCTCCGGCGTACTGGACCCCGTTCTGTTGGCAGGTGCCGCCGACCGCGGAGGTCCACACGATGTTGTTGACGATGTGGTGCAGGCCGAAGGGCAGCAACAGCCGGTTGATCACCCCGAAGACGCCGGCGCCCAGGGCCCCGTGCCTGGCCGCCTCGGTGCCGAGCCAGTTGATCGCGGCCGCGGGCCACTGCCAGATCAGGCCCATGATGACGCCCAGGCCGGTGGCGGCGAAGGCGGTGATGATCGGCACGAACCGGCGGCCGCCGAAGAAGGCCAGGTAGGGAGGCAGCTTGATCCGGTAGAAGCGCTGGTAGAGCAGCGCGGCCAGGACGCCGACGAGGATGCCGCCGAGCACGTAGGTCGGGTTCTTGCTGATCGTGTCGGTGAAGTTGATCGCGGTGGTCGACGTGCCGGTCTTGCTGTAGGTGGTCGCCGTGCCGTACCAGGTGGTGATCCACGGCTCGTTCTTGTTGATCGGCATCTGGAACATCGCCGCGGTCACCTCGTTGTAGACGAGGTAACCGACGACGGCGGCCAGGGCCGTGGTGCCGTCGGCGCGCTTGGCGAAGCCGACCGCGACGCCCACCGCGAACAGCAGCGGCAGGAAGTTGAAGATGCCGTTCCCGGCGGCCGCGAAGATCTGCTCGACATAGGTCAGGAAGTGCCAGTACGTCCCGAGGTACAGGCCGTGCTCAGTGTTGTCGCCCACCGTGCGGACGCCGAGGATGTCGTCCGAGCCGAGCCGGATGAGCAGTCCGGCGGCCGGCATCGTCGCGATCGGCAGCATGAGCGAGCGGCCTATTCGTTGCAAGGTTGCGAAAACTCGGTTGCTGGTCGGTGGAGCGGCCGGCAACCCGTCGGCGGATATCGCCGTCATCGGGTCCTCCAGAACAAGGTGTGTTAGCGCGGCGCGTCGGCCTGGGCCGGGTTGGTGCGCGCCGCACGAGGGTTGGTGATCGGCTGTGCGGGCCTTTCCAGCGGCACCCAGAGCTGGTACCGGTCGGCGCGGTAGGCGGAGGTGGCGTATTCGATGATCACGTCACCCGCGTAGCTGCGCCTCGACATCTGCAACACCACGCCGGCGGACGGGATCTCCAGGAGCGCGGCGTCCTCGGGGTCGGCGTTGCCGGCCTCGATGACCTGTTCGCCCCAGGTGAGCGCGAGCCCGTAGTGCTCCGCCAGGTGCTGGTACAGGGACTGCGGGGTGCCGTGGGCGAGCAGCCCGGGCACCCGGTGTTCCGGCAGATGGGTGCGTTCCACCGCCATCGGGATGGAGTCGGCGTAGCGCAGCCGGACCAGCCGGACCACCGGGTCGCCGATGTTCAGCTCCAGCTGCCTGGCCAGCACCGGGGTGGCGGTGATCCGGTCGAACGTGATGGTCCGGGACGCGGGCACCATGCCGCGCCGGGTCATGTCCTCGGTGAACGAGGCCAGCCGGACCTGCAGATCCATCTTGGGCTGCGCCACGAAGGTCCCGCGGCCGCGGACCCGGTAGAGCTTGCCCTCGGACACCAGCTGGTTGATCGCCTGACGGACGGTCATCCGGGAGAGCCCGTACTCCTCGCCGAGATCGCGCTCGGACGGAATGGGGGTGTCCGGCTCGAGTTCGGTGTCTATGAGGTTAATGAGGATCTCGCGCAGCTGCTGGTGTTTGGGCACCGGACTGCGAGCACTGATCTCCATTGATCTCATGCCTTTCAATTCCGCCATTGCGTGTGAGACGTGTCACTTGTACTGTCTGTACCGGACTAGACCACCACCGACTCGCCACTGTCAAGGGTCGTGGTAAATCGAATTCGAAGCGTCACGCAACAACCTCGTCAAATCAGACTTAAGGTATAAACACAACGCTGCAGTGGCGGTTCGGCCGAACCCGGCCACCGGCGGCCATAAGCGCACAACGACGTGGGAGCGGAAAGTCATGGACAAAGCACAAGCGATCATCGCCGGGCTCGGCGGGGCCGACAACATCCTCGAGATTGAGCCCTGCATCACTCGTTTGCGGACCGTCGTGCGAGACGGCGCCAGAGTCAACGACGCCGCGCTCAAAGCCGCCGGCGCGCACGGCGTGATGAAGTCCGGAACGGTCGTCCAGGTGGTCGTCGGCCCCGAGGCCGACACCCTGTGCATGGACATCGAAGACCTGCTGTAACCACGCCGGCGGCTGCTCGGCCGCCACTTCATCCGTACGGCTTGCCTGACGCGCGCCAACCGCTCCCGCTGGGCAGGATCAAGTCCGACACCATAACAACACAAACCACCCCCCGCACGCCGGGCCACCCCTCAGGGCCCGGCGGCGCCTACGCAACGAATCTGGTGACCACCATGGATACGCTGCTCGTTGGAGCGCCGCTGGCCGGAACCGCGATCGCCTTGAGCGAGGTCCCCGACGCAGTCTTCGCCGAAGCAATGGTCGGACCGGGCGGCGCGGTCGACCCCGACCGCCGGCCCACGACCGCCTACGCACCGATCACCGGAACACTGGTGAAGCTCAAGCCGCACGCCTTCGTGGTGGTCGGCACCGACGGCCGGGGGGTCCTGGTCCATCTGGGGATCGACACCGTCAATCTGGACGGCGAGGGATTCGAACTGTTGACCGAAGAGGGAGTGGAGATCGTCGCGGGATCCCCGGTGATCCGCTGGAATCCGGCCGCGGTGGAGGCCGGCGGGCTGTCCCCGGTCTGCCCGGTGATCGCCCTGGACGCGCCCGGTGAGGCGGTGCAGGACGTGGCCCGCGGCGCGATCGAACCGGGCGGGGCGCTGTTCCAATGGGTGTGACGGGTTCTCGTCTTCTCGTCATCGTGGTCAAGTTTCCACCGGCCGTCATGCCACGGTCGCCTCGATAAAGGACAATGGCGGACGAGTGGCGCCGGCGTCGGAGCCGGCCGCCACCGGACTAAGGAGCCAGTCTTGCCTCAGCGCACTGTGACCGTAGCCTCCCGGGTGGGCCTGCACGCCCGGCCGGCCGCGGTGTTCGTCAAGGCCGCCACCGCGGCGGCGCTACCCGTGACCATCGCCAAGGCCGGCAAGGAGCCGGTCAGCGCCCGTTCGATCCTGGCCGTACTGGGCCTGGACGTGCGCGGCGGAGAGCAGGTCGTCCTGGAGGCCGAGGGGGACGGCGCCGAGGCCGCCCTTGACCACCTGGAGAACCTGCTCAGCTCGGACCTCGAAGGCTGACGACGGAAGAGCGATAGATGAGTGAGCTGATCCTGCACGGCATAGGTGTCGGCGGCGCCGCGGTGAGCGGCCCGGTCGCCCGGATGGGCCCGCCGCTGCCGGAGCCTTCGGCCGAGGCCGCCCCGGACGGGCCGGCCGGGCAGGAGAACTCGCGGGCCATGGCCGCCCTGGCGGCGGTCGCGGCGGAGCTCTACCGCCGCGCCGCGATCGCCGGGAGCGAGGCCCGGGACGTGCTGGAGGCCCAGGCCATGATGGCCGAGGATCCCACACTGGCGGAGGCGGTGGCCGCGCGCACGGCGGCCGGGCGGACCGCCGAGCGGGCCATCTTCGAAGCCTTCGGCCAGTACCGGGAGCAGCTGGCCGGGGCCGGGGAGTACCTGGCCGGCCGGGTGGCCGACCTCGACGACGTGGCCGCCCGCGCGATCGCGGCGGCCTGCGGCCTGGAGACGCCGGGCGTGCCGGAGCACGAGTTCCCGTTCGTGCTGGTCGCCGCCGACCTCGCGCCGGCCGACACCGCGCTGCTCGATCTCACCAAGGTCCTCGCCCTGGTCACCTCGGAGGGCGGGCCGACCAGCCACACCGCGATCCTCTCCCGCGCCCGCGGCATCCCGGCCGTGGTAGGCGTGCGCGGAGCACTGGAGCTCGCCGAGGGCACCCAGGTGGTCGTGGACGCGGCAGCCGGCCGGGTCACCGCGAACCCCTCGGAGCAGTTGCTGGCCGAGGTCGCCGAACGGACTCAGCAGCGCGCCGCGACGGTGGCGGCCTCAGGGCCGGGCCGGACCGCGGACGGCGTGGAGATCAAGCTGATGGCCAATATCGGCGGCGCGGGCGACGTCGCGGCCGCAGTGGCCGCGGGCGCGGAGGGAGTGGGCCTGTTCCGCACCGAGTTCCTCTATCTGGACTCGGAGACCCCGCCGTCCTTCGAGACCCAGGTCGAGGCCTACAGCGCCGTTCTCGGCGGCTTCCCGGGCCTGCGCGTGGTGGTGCGCACCCTGGACGCCGGCGCCGACAAGCCGCTGCCGTTCCTGCCCCTGGGTGAGGAGCCCAACCCGGCGCTGGGCGTGCGCGGACTGCGGGCCTTCCGCGGCGAGCACCAGGGCCTGCTGGAGACCCAGCTGCGCGCCCTGGCCGCGGCGGACGCCGCCCAGGATCCGGACCGGCCCACGGCTGAGCTGTGGGTGATGGCGCCGATGGTCGCCGACGCCGAGGACACCTTCTGGTTCGTCGACCTGGCCCGCTCGCTGGGGCTGGCCACCGCCGGGGTGATGGTCGAGGTGCCCTCCGCGGCGCTGTGCGCCGACGCGGTGCTGGCCGCGGCCGACTTCGCCTCCATCGGCACCAACGACCTGACCCAGTACACCCTGGCCGCCGACCGGCTGCTCGGCTCGCTCGGCTCGCTGCAGAACCCCTGGCACCCGGCGGTGCTCAAGCTGATCGAGCTCACCGGCGCGGCCGGCGCTGCGCAGGGCAAACCGGTGGGCGTGTGCGGCGAGGCCGCGGCCGATCCCAAGCTCGCCCTGGTCCTGGTCGGCCTCGGGGTCACCTCGCTGTCCATGGCCCCGTCGGCGCTCGCCGAGGTCCGGACCGCGCTGGCCGCGCACACCATGGAGGACTGCCGCCGCTTGGCCGCCGAGGCGCTGGCCGGGGGCCGCTGACCGAGACCACTCAGAGGGTGCCGAGAATCAATTTGACGGCACGGTCGACCTCATCGAGTTCCTCGGTGTCCAGCCGACCGGCGAACTCACCGAGGCGCGTGGAATCCACCGCACGCAGTTGGTCGACGAGCACCAAGGTGGAGGTGCCATTCATGTCGATCCTGGGACGGAAGATCGCAGACTGTGCGCTTGTCGAAGTCGGCGCGACGATCAGGGTCGAGAGCCGGACCATATCCGTCTGGATCGCAACGGCGTACCTAACGCCTTGCTGTTCGTGGCCGGTCGCGTTCTTGTCCGGCCGGAGTCGGTACAGATCACCACGCACTGATCTGGTCCAACTCGCTGTTGACCGCCGCCACTTCCGCCAGATCGGCGGGGTCGTTGCGCAGCCGTTCCGCATCCGCCGTGGCTTGTGCGTAAAGACTCGCCACATACTGCGCATGAATCGCTTCTCGAATGGCGTCAGCCAGATTTCGATCGCCGGCGAGCGCCCGGAGTTCAGCGGCGGTCCGCTCATCAGCGCGAAAGCTAATTGTTGTGGCCGTCATACAACCACTGTATGACACTCACTCTGGCGCAGCAAGAGGCATTCGCTCCTATTCCGGCGGATAAGAAACAGCCCCCGCCCTCCAAGAAGGAGGACGAGGGCCGAGTGGTACGACTGAACTGCGCAGCCGGTGACCGGGACTTAGAAGTCCATGTCCCCGCCGGGCATTCCGCCACCGCCGCCGCCGGCCGGGGTCTTCTCCGGCTTGTCGGCGATGACGGCCTCGGTGGTCAGGAACAGCGCGGCGATCGACGCGGCGTTCTGCAGCGCAGAGCGGGTCACCTTCGCCGGGTCCAGGATGCCGGCCTTGAGCATGTCGACGTACTCGCCGGTGGAGGCGTCCAGGCCGAAGCCGGGGGCCAGCCCGCGCACCTTGTCGACCACGACGCCGCCTTCGAGACCGGCGTTGATGGCGATCTGCTTGAGCGGGGCCTCGACCGCGATGCGGACGATGTTGGCGCCGGTCAGCTCGTCACCGGTGAGGGTGTCGAACTTCTCGAAGGCCGCGGTGGTGGCCTGCAGCAGCGCCACGCCGCCGCCGGCCACGATGCCCTCTTCGACGGCCGCCTTGGCGTTGCGCACGGCGTCCTCGATCCGGTGCTTGCGCTCCTTGAGCTCGACCTCGGTGGCCGCGCCGGCCTTGATCACGGCGACGCCGCCGGCCAGCTTGGCCAGGCGCTCCTGCAGCTTCTCGCGGTCGTAGTCGGAGTCCGACTTCTCGATCTCGGCCCGGATCTGGTTCTTGCGGCCCTCGATCTGGTCGTTGTCGCCCGCGCCGTCGACGATGGTGGTCTCGTCCTTGGTCACGACGATCTTGCGCGCGCGGCCGAGCAGGTCGATGCCGATCGAGTCGAGCTTGAGGCCGACCTCCTCGGAGACGACCTGGCCGCCGGTCAGGATCGCGATGTCGCCCAGCATGGCCTTGCGGCGGTCGCCGAAGCCGGGGGCCTTGACCGCGACGGACTTGAAGGTGCCGCGGATCTTGTTGACCACCAGGGTCGCCAGGGCCTCGCCCTCGACGTCCTCGGCCAGGATGACCAGCGGCTTGCCGCCCTGCATGACCTTCTCCAGGATCGGCAGCAGGTCCTTGACGTTGGCGATCTTGGAGTTGACGATCAGGAGGTAGGGGTCCTCCAGAACGGCTTCCATGCGCTCCATGTCGGTGGCGAAGTAGGGCGAGATGTAGCCCTTGTCGAAGCGCATGCCCTCGGTGAGCTCGAGCTCCAGGCCGAAGGTGTTGCTCTCCTCGACGGTGATGACGCCTTCCTTGCCGGCCTTGTCCATGGCCTCGGCGATCATCTCGCCGATCGCCGGGTCGGCGGCCGAGATGGAGGCGGTCGCCGCGATCTGCTCACGGGTCTCCACGTCCACGGCCATCGCGGACAGCTCGTTGCTGATCCGCTCGACCGCGGCCTCGATGCCGCGCTTGAGGGCCATCGGGTTGGCGCCGGCCGCGACGTTGCGCAGGCCCTCGCGCACCAGCGCCTGGGCCAGCACGGTCGCGGTGGTGGTGCCGTCGCCGGCGACGTCGTCGGTCTTCTTGGCGACTTCCTTGACGAGTTCCGCGCCGATCCTCTCGTACGGGTCCTCGAGCTCGATCTCCTTGGCGATCGAGACGCCGTCGTTGGTGATCGTGGGGGCGCCCCACTTCTTCTCCAGAACGACGTTGCGGCCGCGCGGGCCGAGCGTCACCTTTACCGCGTCCGCGAGCTGGTTCATGCCCCGCTCAAGGCCGCGACGTGCTTCTTCATCGAAGGCGATGATCTTCGCCATGGTTGTTCAGTCCTCCCACAAGCAAGGGAATAAGTCCCCAGTCCCACGGGCGCCCGCGACGGCCGACACACTCATTGCGCATGTCTCACCAGTGGAAGCTGATCGGTAGCACTCTCGTTAGTAGAGTGCCAGCTCCCATGATTAGCACTCACCGGCTCTGAGTGCAAGCCGATGTGGTCGCAGCCCCGGCGAACAACAGGTGCCGCATCCCCCGGGAGGGACGCGGCACCTTGGTGTTTCACCTCTTTGGCGCGCTTGTTCTGCCTACAGCGCGCGGACCATGTCGGCCTGCGGGCCCTTCTGACCCTGCGAGATCTCGAATTCGACCCGCTGGCCTTCTTCGAGAGTCCGGTAGCCGTCCATCTGGATCGCGCTGTAGTGGACGAAGACGTCCGCGCCACCGTCGACCGCGATGAAGCCGTACCCCTTCTCCGCGTTGAACCACTTGACGGTGCCCTGAGCCATACTTAACTCCTTGTTGCCGGCCCAACTCACTGGCTGCGCACTTCACGCAACCGGGTCGTTCGTCCCCCCGCCCTCCCCAAGTTGAGCCAGGGCCGGTGATGACTGCTCTCGTTCCCACTGCGCCGCCTGGATCTTCTCGGCGACACTCGCTGAACTGTGCGACCGGCGCTGAGATTATCCGGTGAACGCCCGGTTGCAACAGGTCAAAAGAGCGAGAATTTGGAGCACTCGTCAAACTGTAATCGGTTGGTTACAGATCATCTTCGACCTGCGGCGTTGTCCCGGGCCAGGACAGTACGGGCAAACCGTCAGCAACCCCCGGCGACCGCCGGGATGATCGAGACCTTCGCGCCGTCCTTCGTGGGTGTCGCCAGACCCTCGGCGAAGCGGACGTCGTCGTCGTCGACATAGACGTTGACGAAGCGGCGCAGCTTGCCGGACTCGTCCAGGACCCGGTCGCGAAGGCCCGGGTGGGCGGCCTCCAGGGAGTCGATGACCTCGCCGAGCGTGTCGCCCGGAACGGTGACCTCGGCGGCGCCGGCGGTGTAAGTGCGCAGGATGGTCGGGATACGGACGGAAACGGCCATGACGGCTCCTTGAGCAGATCGGTGCGGTGGGTCGGGGGCGGGCCTAGAGGCCGGCGGTCTTGAAGGCGGCCAGCGTGGGCTTGATGGTGGCGGTGATGCCGACGTCGGCGACGGCGTCGAGGGTCTTGAGGCCGTCACCGGAGTTGATCACCACGGTCTCGGCGGCGGGGTCCAGCTTCCCGGTGGCCACCAACTTGCGCAAGGCGCCCAGGGTCACCCCGCCGGCGGTCTCGGTGAAGATGCCCTCGGTCCGGGCCAGCAGCCGGATCGCGGCCACGATCTCGGGGTCGGTGACGTCCTCGATCGCGCCGCCGGTGCGGCGCACCGCGTCGAGCACGTAGGGGCCGTCCGCCGGGTTGCCGATCGCCAGCGACTTGGCGATCGTGTCCGGGCGCACCGGCTGGACCACGTCGTGGCCGGCCTTGAACGCGGCCGAGATCGGCGAGCAGCCGGTGGCCTGGGCGCCGAAGAGCCGATAGGGAGTGTCCTCGACGAGGCCGAGCTTGACCAGCTCGCGCAGGCCCTTGTCGATCTTGGTCAGCTGGGAGCCGGATGCCAGGGGGATCACGAGCTGCTCCGGCAGCCGCCAGCCGAGCTGCTCGGCGATCTCGTAGGAGAGCGTCTTGGAGCCCTCGGCGTAGAAGGGGCGCAGGTTCACGTTCACGAAGCCCCAGCCCTCGCCCGCCGGGTCGCCACCCTG
>Ga0302314_10005687_pt1 | contig 22663 bp, 17 predicted proteins | sample III_Palsa_N2_3_FD_200533 | JGI IMG/M metagenome (GOLD analysis project Ga0302314, IMG submission 200533) | Peat permafrost microbial communities from Stordalen Mire near Abisko, Sweden - III_Palsa_N2_3 | ecosystem: Environmental > Terrestrial > Soil > Palsa > Peat permafrost | place: Sweden... | reverse complement strand
CAGGCCCTCGGGGACGCCGTAGGAGCCGTCGGAGACGATGCCCATCGAGGTCCAGTCGCCGGCGCCGGTGCCGAGGAACCAGGTGCGCACGTGGTCCAGCGCGGCCGAGGCGGCGGAGGCGGCCGAGGACAGGCCGCGGGCCTCGATGATCGCCGCGCCGCGCTTGGCGACGGTCGGGATGAACTCGCTCTCCAGCCAGGCCTGGTCGTCGATGACCTCGGCCGCGTTCTTGCCGCCGATCTTCGCGTTGAACAGGTCCGGGTACTGGGTGGCCGAGTGGTTGCCCCAGATCGTCAGGTTGCTGATCTCGGTCACCGCGGCGCCGGTCTTCTTGGCGACCTGGGCGATGGCGCGGTTCTGGTCGAGCCGGGTCATCGCGGTGAACCGGGTCTTCGGCACGTCGGGGGCGTTGCTCGCGGCGATCAGCGCGTTGGTGTTCGCCGGGTTGCCCACGACCAGCACGCGGATGTCGTCGGCCGCGTGGTCGTTGATGGCCCGGCCCTGCGGCTTGAAGATGCCGCCGTTGGCCGAGAGCAGGTCGCCGCGCTCCATGCCGGCCTTGCGCGGCATGGCGCCGACCAGCAGGGCCACGTTGGTGCCGTCGAAGGCGGTCTTCAGGTCGTCGGTGATCTCGATCCCGTGCAGGAGCGGGAAGGCGCAGTCGTCGAGCTCCATCGCGGTGCCCGCGGCGGCCTTGAGCGCCGGGGTGATCTCGAGCAGGCGCAGGTTCACCGGCACGTCCGGACCGAGCAGGTGCCCTGAGGCGATGCGGAACAGCAGCGAGTAACCGATCTGGCCGGCCGCGCCGGTCACCGTGACGTTGACGGGGGTGCGAGTCATGACGTGGACGCCTTCTTCTGCTTCGAAGTCTGCTGGGCTCTACTGGAGCTCTAGGGGGGTTTCCCGCCGGTAACGTTACTCCGCCGCAACCCCGGGAACGGCCCGGTTCCGCTGTGAGTCCGGCAACAGGCCGCGGATGGGCGGGGGGCGACACGCCCGAAGCGCGTTCCCTGTGGCCAGACACGGGAAGCACGCATATCCTCTGAGCTACACATCATTTTGTGCCAGTGACTTACGTAGAACAGGCCCTGCCTCAACCGAAAGGGAGTCTCGATCATGCTCCTGTCGTTCCGGGCGGTGAACCACCGCTCGATACGCGACGAGCAGCACCTGAACCTCGCTCCGGTGTACGACGCGGATCGTCCGCCGGGCACGAAGTGGCCCGCGGTCCCGGTCGCCGCGATCTACGGCGCGAACGCTTCAGGCAAGTCGAACCTGCTCGACGCCTTCTGCTATCTGCAGACGATGGTGCTCCGTTCCGATCAGGAGGCTGAGCCAGGCCTGGGCGTACGCCGGTTCCCGTTCGCACTGGACCCGGAGGTCGGCGCTGAGCCGAGCAGCTTCGACATCGACGTGACGATTGACGGGACGCATCATTCCTACGGCTTCTCCGTCGACGACGACAGGGTGGTCGAGGAATGGCTCTACCGGTATCCGAACAAGCGCCGCCAAGTGGTCTTCTTCCGCGACGGGCAGGATTTCCGCTTCGGCACGACCGCGCGCCCGGACCTGCGCGAGGCCGTGGGCATCACGGCACGCAATGCCCTGTTCGCATCGGTCGCCGCCCGAGCCGGCAAGGACGACGTCTTCCCGCTTTACGCATGGTTGCGCAGCACGCCGGCCGGACCTTCTCGAAGTTTCGGCCGCACTCGTCAGAGCCGACAACTACCGCTGCTCATGAGGCTCGAACGGTTGCTGCTATCGGAATCGCATCGGCAGGCGGTGCTCGGCCTACTTCGAGCCGTCGATTTCGGCATCGAGGACGTCCGGGTCGACTATTTGGAGTTCGACGACTGGCCCGAGGCGGAGAAGAAGTCCTGGCGGGAGTACCAGGCAACGCGTGTCGAAGACGAGCCGGAGCCGACACGTGCGCCCCGTCAGCGCCGCACCGTGTTCGAGATGCACGGGGCCAAGCCCGGCGCCACTCTACAGTTGGGGGACCAATCCGACGGGACCCGCGTGTTCCTCGAACGGATCACCGTGGTGCTCGACGTGCTGAGAAGCGGCTCGTTGATGCTCATCGACGAACTGGAGTCGAATCTTCATCCGAATCTGGTGGGGCAGATCGTACGACTTTTCCAGGACGCCTCCACAAATCCTCATGGCGCGCAACTGGTCTTCACGACGCACGACACGTCGCTCCTCGGCAGCAACGCCGAAGTCCTGAAGCGGGATCAGATCTGGTTCGTGGAGAAGGAGTATTCGAGCGGGGCCAGCAGGCTCTTCCCCTTGACGGATTTCAAGCCTCGCGACAACGAGAACACCGAGCGACGCTATCGCAGCGGCAGTTACCGGGCAGTGCCGTTCATCGATGAGGAAGTGGCGCTTTCCGCCGTTCAGCGGTTCCTTGACGAGCGCGAGGCGAGCGGGCGTGACGATGGCTAAGCGCTTGTCGCAGACCAAGGGGGCGGTAAGCCGCGTCACTGGGCACCAGCCCTCGGCCACAAGACTCCTGATCGTCTGTGGCGCGGAAGGAACGGAACCGAAGTACATCAGCGGACTCAACAGGCATCTGCGTAACCCCGCAGTCCAGGTCAAGGTCCTTGAGAAAGGTAGAGCCCCCGCACAGGTCGTCCAGTTCGGCGTCAAGATAGCCCAGATCGCCGAGCGTCGCGGCGAAGGTATGACCAGCTCTGGTGTGTAGTCGACGTCGACCAGTTCGACGACCACGACGCCGCGTGCCGGAAAGCTGCTGCGCAGAGCACCCCCGCGACGCACGTCGTCGTATCAAACCCCTGCTTCGAGATTTGGCTCCTTCTTCACTTCAAGGACGTCCGCCACGCCCTTGCCTCGTACGCCGACGCCAGGCCGCACCTGGACAAACACGTACCGGGCTATGACAAGACCGTCGACTTCGCTCGCGACTACGCGACGCGCTATCCGGATGCGGTACGGCGCGCTCAGGCCCTGGAACCGACCGCGACCGAGTGGCGCACAAATCCCTCCACCGCGATGTGGCGCCTCGTCGAAGCGATGGGCGGTTGCGCATGCTGCCCCGGCGTCCACGCCTCGCCCGCGTGAGCATCCGGCAGCGTACGGATAGCATCGGTCACCCGGGAGCACCACGGGGTACGGAGGCTTGGAGGTAGCGTGCGGTTCGCTCTGCTCGGTCCGCTGTCCGTAGAGGACGACGCGGGGCCGGTGAAGGTGACCGGGAAGCTGCGCCGGACGCTGCTGGCCGCACTGCTGCTCGATGCCGGGACCCCGATCTCGGCCGACCGGCTCGCCGCGCTGCTGTGGGGGCCGGACGCCGCCGCGGGCACGTCGGCCGCGCTGCACAACCAGGTCATGCGGCTGCGGCAGGCGCTCGGCGACGAGGACCGGGTCCGCGCGGCGCCGCCCGGCTATCTCATCGACGTCGAGCCTGGCCGACTCGACCTTCAGGTCTTCTCCGAGGAGTGCGCCGCCGGACGCCGCAAGCTCGCGGATAAGGAATGGGCCGAGGCCTCCCGGCGCTTCGCCGCGGCGCTCGGGCTCTGGCGCGGCCGACCGTTGGCCGACGTCCCGGCGCTCGCCGACGATCTGCGGATCCGGGAGTTGGAGGAGACGCACGTCCAGGCGCTCCAGGGCCGGATCGAGGCGGAGCTGAACCTCAGCCGCCATCACGAACTGCTCGGGGAACTGCGTGGACTGGCCGAGGAGCACCCGCGGCACGAGGCGTTCCGCGGCCAGCTGATGCTCGCGCTCCACCGCGCCGGACAACAGGACGAGGCGGCAGCCGCGTACGACGCGTATGCGGAATCGCTGCTCGACGAACTGGGCATCGAGCCGGGCGCCGAACTGCGGGAGCTGCGCGAGGCCGTCGTGCGCCGGGATCCCGTGCTCCAGCTCCCGCCGAACCCGAACGCGCCGCGCCAGCTCCCGGTGGACACCCGCACGTTCACCGGCCGGGCCAGGGAACTGGCCGAACTCGTCGCGGCGGCCGCGGACGCCTCGGGCACCTTCGTCATCTCGGCGCTCAACGGCCTCGGCGGCATCGGCAAGACCGCGCTGGCCGTGCACACCGCGCACCGCGTCGCCGACCGCTTCCCGGACGGACAGCTGTTCATCGACCTGCGCGGGTACGCCGCGGGCAGCGTGCCCGTGCCGACCGAGGAAGCGCTGGCGTATCTGCTGCGCTCGCTCGGCGTGCCGCCGCAGGCGATTCCGGCCGACCCGGCGGAACGGGCCGAGCTCTACCGGACGAAGCTCGCGGACAGCAGAACCCTCATCGTGCTGGACAACGCCGCGAACTCGGAGCAGGTCCGTCCGCTGCTGCCCGGCGCCGTCGGCAGCCTCGTCCTGATCACCAGCCGAAGTCGGCTGGTCGAGCTCGCGCAGGCGCGCTCGCTGACGGTCGACGTGCTCGGCGAAGCGGAGGCGGTGGAGCTGCTCGTGAAGGTCGCCGGGCCGGAGCGAGGTCTGGCCGATTCCCCCGCGGTCCGCGAACTCGCCATGCTCTGCGGGTACGTGCCGTTGGCGCTGCGGATCGTCGCGGCCCGGCTGCGCCACGCGGCCGGCCTCGCGGTCCGGGACGTGCTCGCCGAACTGCGGGACGAGGACGCACGGCTCGGCCACCTGACGGACGGCGAGCGCGACCTGAACTCCGTTTTCGACTCCTCCTTCGCCATGTTGCCTGGGCCGGAGCTGAACCTGATGAGGCTGCTGGGCCGGGTACCGGGCCCGGACGTCGACCCGTACGCGGCGGCGCATCTGCTCGGTACGCGGCTGCCCGCGGCCGAATGTCTGCTGAACTCGCTGGTGGAACGCAACCTGCTGACCCAGCAGAAGGCCGGCCGGTACGGCATGCACGACCTGATCCACGCGTACCTCCGTGCGCACCCGGACGCCGCGGACGAGGCGGCCACGGCAGCGCGCGACCGGCTGCTCGACTTCTACCGGCACACGGCGTGGTCGGCCTCGCGCCACCTCACCAGCGCGATCCGGTGGCGCGCAGCCGCGATCGATCCGCCGGCCCCGGCGCCCGAACTGCCGGACCTGACGAGCGGGCTGTCCTGGCTGCGGACCGAACGCGCGAACCTCGTCGCGGCGGCCACCGACCCCGACGTCCCAGCCGCACTGCGGGTCGATCTGACCGCCGCGATAGCCCCGCTGCTGCGCCAGGACGGTCCCTGGACGCAGGCCGCGAGCCTGCATGAGGCCGCGGAGCGCGACGCCCGGGCGCTCGACGACAAGTCCGCCCACGCCGATACCCTGCGCAACCTGGCCCAGGCCATGCAGTGGCTCGGCATGATGGGCGCGAACGAGCGGACCAAAGCCATTCTCGAGCAAGCCTGCGCGCTCTACCAGGAGATCGGAAACCGGCAAGCCGAGGCGGACACCCTGATCCGCTTGGGCCAGGCGGAACGCTTCATGGGCGACCCCGCGCTCGCGCAGATTCCGCAGCAGCGGGCCCTGCGCCTGTTCCAGGAGGTCGGCGACCGCCTCGGGGAGGCGCAAGCCCTGCAGTCGCTCGCGCAGTCCGGGCTCGGTCTCCGGAACCCCGAGGAAGTGCGGCTCCGGTGCCACCAGGCGGCGGCGATCTACCGGGAGCTCGGCGATGCGCAGGCGGAGGGCGCGGTCCTGCACACCCTCGGGTACCAGGAATACGACCTCGGCGAACTGAATGCCTCCGCCGAGGCCTTCGGACGCTCGCTGGAGATCGCCCGCGTCTACGGCCACCGGCAGTCCGAGGCCACGGCCCTCAACGCCCTGGGCCGGATCCACGCCATGCGGGGCGCTTACGAGCCGGCTCTGGCTGAGTTGACCAGGTCGGTGGAGCTCTATGAAGACCTCGGGTTCGAGTACGGGACCGCCTTCGTCCTCAACTGGCGCGGGCAGGCGCTGGTCGCGGCGGGGGACCTGGCCGCGGGCAGGGCGGACCTTGAGCGTTCCCTCGAGATCCTCACCGCGGGCGGCCACCCGATGGCGCGAACCAACGCGCTCGCTGAACTCGGCTGGGCCCGGCACCTGGCCGGCGACACCGAAGGCGTACGCATGCTCGAGCAGGCGCTGGCGAACTCCCGAGAGATCGAGGAGGACTCGACCGAGGAGATCGACGCGCTGGTGCTGCTGGGGCGGGCGGCCCTGGACGAAAACGATCCACGAGGAGCGCTTGGATACCTCGGCCGGGCCCTATCCGGCGCGCGGGCGACGCGCAGGTTGTACGCACAGGCCTATGCGCTGGACGGCATCGGCCGCTGCCATGAGGTGCTCGGCGACCGCGAGACGGCGCGCGAGAACCTCCGCGAGGCCGTCGCGCTGTATCGGCGCATGCGGCTCGCCGAACTCGACGAGGCCGAGGCACGGCTGGCCGCGGTGGAGAACTCGGCGGGTCCCGGACCCGTTCCCACACCGACCCGCCGCTGAGGTATCTTGATGTCGAGAAAATAGCGAAGTCCTCAGCCCGCAGTCTCTGCGCGACCCCATGGAGCTCCCGGTGACAGAGTCGACCATCATCTACACCCACACCGACGAGGCGCCCGCGCTGGCGACCTACTCGTTCCTGCCGATCATCAAGGCCTACGCCTCGACCGCCGGGATCGCCGTGGAGACCCGCGACATCTCGCTGGCCGGTCGCATCCTGGCCCACTTCCCCGAGTACCTGGACGAGGCGCAGCGGATCGGCGACGCGCTGACCGAGCTCGGCGAGCTGGCCACCACCCCGGGCGCGAACATCATCAAGCTGCCGAACATCTCCGCCTCGGTGCCGCAGCTCAAGGCCGCGGTCGCCGAACTGCAGGGCCAGGGCTACGCGCTGCCGGACTACCCGGACGAGCCGAAGACGGACGAGGAGCGCGACGTGCGTTTCCGTTACGACAAGGTGAAGGGCAGCGCCGTCAACCCGGTGCTGCGCGAGGGCAACTCGGACCGCCGGGCCCCCGCGTCGGTGAAGAACTACGCGAAGACCCACCCGCACCGCATGGGCGCCTGGTCGGCCGACTCCAAGACGAACGTCGCGACCATGGGCGAGAACGACTTCCGCTCCACCGAGAAGTCCGCCACCCTGGCCGCCGCGGGCACGCTGCGCATCGAGCACGTCGCGGCCGACGGCGCCGTCACCGTGCTCAAGCCGAGCATCCCGGTGCTCGAGGGCGAGGTCGTGGACGCCTCCGTGCTGCACGTGGCCGCGCTCAACGAGTTCCTGGCCGCGCAGATCGTCCGGGCCAAGAACGAAGGCGTGCTCTTCTCGGTGCACCTGAAGGCCACCATGATGAAGGTCTCCGACCCGATCATCTTCGGCCACGTGGTGCGCGTCTTCTTCCCGAAGACCTTCGCCGCGTACGGCGCCGACCTCGCCGCCGCGGGTCTGAGCCCGAACGACGGCCTCGGCGGGATCCTGAGCGGCCTGGCCGCGCTGCCGAACGGCGAGGAGATCAAGGCCTCGTTCGACGCCGAGATCGCCGACGGCCCGGCGCTGGCCATGGTCGACTCCGACCGCGGCATCACCAACCTGCACGTGCCCAGCGACGTGATCGTGGACGCCTCGATGCCCGCGATGATCCGCACCTCGGGACACATGTGGGGCCCGGACGGCAAGGAGGCCGACACCGTCGCCGTGCTGCCGGACAGCAGCTACGCGGGCGTCTACCAGGCCGTGCTCGACGACTGCCGCGCGCACGGCGCCTACGACCCGGCCACGATGGGCTCGGTGCCGAACGTCGGCCTGATGGCCCAGAAGGCCGAGGAGTACGGCAGCCACGACAAGACCTTCGAGCTGGCCGCCGCCGGCACCGTGCGCGTCGTGGACGCGTCCGGCGCGGTCGTGCTCGAGCAGCCGGTCGAGGCCGGGGACATCTTCCGGATGTGCCAGACCAAGGACCTGCCGATCCGCGACTGGGTGAAGCTGGCCGTCAGCCGCGCCCGCGCCACCGGCGACCCGGCCGTGTTCTGGCTGGACGCCACCCGGGCGCACGACGCCGAGCTGATCAAGAAGATCGAGGCCTACCTGCCCGAGCACGACACTGCGGGCCTGACCATCAAGGTGCTGTCCCCGGTCGAGGCGACGAAGCTCTCGGTGGAGCGGATCCGCAGGGGCGAGAACACGATCTCGGTCACCGGCAACGTGCTGCGCGACTACCTGACCGACCTGTTCCCGATCCTGGAGCTGGGCACCAGCGCCAAGATGCTCTCGGTGGTGCCGCTGATGAACGGCGGCGGCCTGTTCGAGACCGGCGCCGGCGGCTCGGCGCCCAAGCACGTGCAGCAGCTGGTCAAGGAGAACTACCTGCGCTGGGACAGCCTCGGCGAGTTCCTGGCCCTGGCGGTCAGCTTCGAGCAGCTCGCGCAGACCACCGGCAACGCCCGCGCCCAGGTGCTCGCGGACACGCTGGACCGGGCCACCGCGACGTTCCTGAACGAGGACAAGTCCCCGAGCCGGAAGCTCGGCGGCATCGACAACCGCGGCTCGCACTTCTACCTGGCGCTCTACTGGGCCCAGGAGCTGGCCGCGCAGGACGCCGACGCCGCCCTGGCCGAGGCCATCGCCCCGCTGGCCAAGACGCTGGCCGAGCAGGAGCGGACCATCGTGGCCGAGCTGATTGCCGTTCAGGGCCAGCCGGTGGAGCTCGGCGGGTACTACCAGCCGGACCCGGCGAAGGCGAGCGCTGCGATGCGCCCGTCGGCCACCTTCAACCAGGCGCTCGAACTGCTCACGAAGTAGACGTAGCGTGGCCAGCAGGCACCCATCGGCGGCCCTCAGCGGCTACTACCAGCCGGACCCGGCACTGAGGACAATTGCGGCGATGCGCCCCTCGGCCACCTTCAACCAGGCGCTCGAGCTGCTCGCGAAGTAGTCGGTCGCGGATAAAACAGCGAGGCGCCCTCCGAGAACGGCCCTCGTCCCGGGTGTGCGGACCCGGGACGAGGGCCGTTCCGCTCTCGTTCGCCCCCTGCGTGCGGCCGGTGTCAGCCGGCCAGCGGTATGACGGACAGGATCAGCATCACGAGGCCGAGCAGGCCCATGGTGACCACGTCCACGCCGCGTCCACGGATGGCCAGCAGCCCCGCGCGCGGGGTGGGCAGCGCGAACCGCAGCCCCGAGCCGAGCAGCAGCGCGCAGCCCAGAATGAGCACGCCGTGCTGCAGATTGCCGAGCGCGATCAGCGCCACGGCCGCGAGGGCCACCGCGAAAACGGTGGCGAAGGGCCACTCACGCCTTACGTCCATACCTCCATGGAACCACGCTCGGGGGCTTGCCGCGGAACGTGTCCGGAAGCAGGGTTCGCAGTCAGCCCCTAGGCTTGCCCCGAGGAGGCACTATGACTGCGAACATCCCGCCGGTCGGCTCGGCCGAGCCCGAGAACCGGCGCGGCTCGGGCCTGGCCGGGAAGCTGGCCACGCCCAAGGTCATCATCGGCGGCCTGGTGTCGATCGCGGCGGTGTGGTTCATCATCGCGAACAGCACGAAGGTCCGGATCCACCTGTGGGTCACCTGGGTCAGTTCGCCGCTGTGGCTGGTGCTGCTGCTGACGTTCCTGGCCGGGTCGCTCGTCGGACTGCTGGTCGGGCGGCGCCGCGCGAAGCGGAAGTAACCCTCCGGGTAGAGGCGTCGAAGCGTCGTAGCGGGCGACGTAGGGGGCGCGCGCCACCCCTTCGCCCGCGCGGACCCCGGCGCGCGAAGCGAACGAGTCCGTACGGAAGCCAACAGCGGCGCCCGTGGGGCGCCGTATGCCCCATGGTCGACCACGATGCACTGCCTCTACCGTGGAGGTACCGCGGCGGGCAGGCCCGGCACCCCTTCAGACGCCCGGAGGACCCACCCGTCCGCGGCGTACCGCGATACCCCGGCGAGGTGCCCCCGTGTTCCATCAGCCTTCACCCGTACAGCCCAAACCCTCGCCGCGGCCCACCCATCCGGAGCTGTGCTCGATCAGGGTCTTCTGCGGCGACTGCAACTGCGGCTGCCCCGAGCTCTTCCTCGACCCGGCCGCCGACGAGCCGCGCCGCATCGTGCTCGCCGACGACTTCGGCCAGCGCGTGCAGATGTCCGTGGAACAGCTGGAGCAGTTGGTGCGGGACGCCAAGTCGGGGGCCCTGGACGAGCTGATCGCCCGGGCGGCGACCGACTGAGCCGCCCGGACCGCGCCGTCCGTCCGCCACGCCGTGTGCTTCCGGTAACGCCGGAGTCTCCCGGCACACGCCCGAACGTGGCAGTCTGGGGCAGGTGACGGCTGAACAGAAGAAGAGCTCGGCGACCATCGACCGCCCGGCTGCGGCGGGAACGGCCGCGCCGGCCGAACGTCCCGCCCCGGCGGAGCTCGAGGGCCTACTCGGCGGCGCCTGCCATGACCCGCACGCGCTGCTCGGCTCCCATCCTGCCGGGCCCGGAGCGAGGACCATCCGGGTGCTGCGACCCTTCGCGGAGAGCGTGCGGGTGGTCCAGGCGGACGGCCGGTACGAGCTGCACGAGGAGGGCGAGGGCGTGTTCTCCGGCGTGGTGCCGGGGCGGCCCGAGGAGGCGTACCGGCTGCTCGTGGACTACGGCGAGGCCGGCACACTCGACCAGGACGACGCCTACCGCTTCCTGCCGGTGCCCGGCGAAGTGGACCTGCACCTGATCGGCGAGGGCCGGCACGAGCAGCTGTGGGAGGTGCTCGGCGCGCACGTGCGCACGGTCGACGCCCCGGACGGCGCGAAGGTCGACGGCGCCGGCTTCGCCGTGTGGGCGCCGAACGCCCAGGGCGTGCGGGTGATCGGCGACTTCAACTACTGGGACGGCACCGCGCACCCGATGCGCTCGCTCGGCTCGAGCGGCGTCTGGGAGCTGTTCGTGCCCGGGATCGGCGCCGGTCAGCGCTACAAGTACGAGATCCTCGGCCACGACGGGGTCTGGCGGCAGAAGGCCGACCCGCTGGCCCAGCAGACCGAGACCCCGCCGGACACCGCGTCGGTGATCAGCGAGTCGCGCTACGAGTGGGGCGACGAGGCGTGGCTCAAGCACCGCGCCGAGTCCGACCCGTACCGGGCGCCGCAGTCGGTCTACGAGCTGCACCTCGCCTCCTGGCGGCCGGGGCTGACGTATCGCGGCCTGGCCGAGGAGCTGCCCGCGTACCTGACCGACCTCGGCTTCACCCACGTCGAGTTCCTGCCGCCGACCGAGCACCCCTTCGGCGGGTCCTGGGGCTACCAGGTCTCCTCGTACTTCGCGCCCACCGCGCGGCTCGGCGGCCCGGACGATTTCAGGGCCCTGATCGACGCGCTGCACGCGGCCGGGATCGGCGTGCTCGTGGACTGGGTGCCCGCGCACTTCCCGAAGGACACCTGGGCGCTGGCCCAGTTCGACGGGACGAGCCTGTACGAGCACCCGGATCCGTGGCGCGGCGAGCACCCGGACTGGGGAACGCTCGTGTTCGACTTCGGCCGCCGCGAGGTGCGCAACTTCCTGCTCGCCTCGGCGCTGTACTGGTGCGAGCAGATGCACATCGACGGGCTGCGGGTCGACGCGGTCGCCTCGATGCTCTACCTCGACTACTCGCGCCAGCCGGGGGCCTGGCATCCGAACGCGTACGGCGGCCGGGAGAACCTGGAGGCGGTCTCCTTCCTGCAGGAGCTGACCGCGACCGTGTACAAGCGGGTGCCCGGCGTGCTGATGTTCGCCGAGGAGTCCACCGCGTGGCCCGGCGTGACGAAGCCGACCGACCAGGACGGCCTGGGCTTCGGCTTCAAGTGGAACATGGGCTGGATGCACGACACGCTCGGCTACATGGCCGAGTCGCCGGTCAACCGGCGCTACCACCACAACCGGATGACCTTCTCGCTGGTCTACGCGTTCACCGAGAACTTCATCCTGCCGCTGAGCCACGACGAGGTCGTGCACGGCAAGGGCTCGCTGCTGCACAAGATGCCGGGCGACCGCTGGCAGCAGTTCGCGAACCTCAGGGCCCTGTTCGCCTACATGTGGGCGCATCCGGGCAAGCAGCTGCTGTTCTCCGGCGGCGAGTTCGCGCAGGACAGCGAGTGGTCCGAGCAGAACGGCCTGGACTGGTGGCTGCTCGACCACGCCGAGCACCAGGGCGTCCTGCGGACCGTGCGGGACCTGAACGCGGCGTACCGGGAGCGTCCGGCGCTGTGGGAGCGGGACTTCAGCTCGGACGGGTTCAGCTGGCTGGTGTCGGACGACGCGGACCACAACGTCTTCGCCTTCGCCCGCTGGTCCGAGGACGGCAGGCCGCTGGTGTGCGTGGCCAACTTCTCCGGCGTGCCCTGGGACGAGTACCGGCTGCCGCTGCCGATGCCTTACGGCGAGGCGGCGGAGTGGAACGAGGTGCTCAACACCGACGCCGAGCAGTACGGCGGCAGCGGCGTGGGCAACTTCGGCCGGGTCGGCGCGATCGACGAGCCGATGTGGGGCCAGCCCGCGCACGCCGTGCTGCGGCTGCCCCCGCTCGGCGTGCTGTGGCTGGAGCCGGCCGGCCGGCCGGAGCCGGAGAATCCTGCCGTTACGGAGTAGCCGCTGCCGCGCGCTCGGCGGCCTCCACGACATTCGTGAGCAACAGCGCGCGCGTCATCGGACCGACGCCGCCGGGGTTGGGCGAGAGGAAGCCCGCGACCTCGGCGACGTCGGGATGCACGTCGCCGGTCAGCTTGCCGTCGACATGAGACACGCCGACGTCCAGCACCGCCGCGCCGGGCTTTACCATGGCCGGGGTGATCATGTGCGGCACGCCCGCAGCGGCCACCACCACGTCGGCACGGCGCACGTGCGCGGCCAGGTCACGGGTTCCGGTGTGGCACAGCGTCACCGTGGCATTCTCGCTGCGGCGGCTGAGAATGAGGCCGAGCGGGCGACCCACCGTGATGCCGCGTCCGACGACGACCACCTCGGCGCCGTTGAGCTCCACGCCGAAGCAGCGCAGCAGCACGACGCAGCCCCAGGGCGTGCACGGCAGCGGGGTCGGCTCGCCGAGGACCAGCTTGCCGAGGCTCAGCGGGTGCAGGCCGTCGGCGTCCTTGGCCTGGTCGATCTGCTCGAGTACCCGGAACTCGTCCAGGCCCTTCGGCAGCGGCAACTGCACCAGGTACGCGTGGCACGCCGGGTCCTCGTTGAGCTCCCGGACCGCCGCCTCGACCTCGGCCTGCGTGGCCGTGGCCGGAAGCCGCCGGTCGATCGAGTCGATGCCGATCAGCGCGCTGTCGCGGTGCTTCATCGCCACATACGAGCGCGATCCCGGGTCGTCGCCGACCAGGATCGTGCCGAGGCCCGGCGTGACACCCTGCTCCTTGAGCCGGGCCACTCGGGCGGCGAGATCCTCGCGGATCTCCTTCGCGGTCGCCCAGCCGTCCAAAACGGTCGCGGTCATGGGGTCCATCCTCGCATTGCGCCGCGCGAAGCGGGTATCTGTTAGAACCCGACGAGGTGCTCTACGCTCGGTCGGTGATTCGCCGTAATCCATCGAAGTGAGACGCCGAGAACAGCCCGGAGGGTGAGGATCAGGTGTCCGAACAATGGGGCCAGCAGCAGTCGCCGCAGGACCAGCCCGAACAGGGGCAGCAACAGCCGACCATCCCTAGTTATCCGACCCAGCAGCAGTACTTCCCCGCCGCGCCCCCGGTCGAGGGCGGCTACGGCGGCTACGGGCCGACGCCGACCAACGGCCTGGCCTTGGCCACGCTGATCCTCGGCATCATCTCGATCCTCACCCTCTTGTTCGGCATCGGCCCGGTGATCGGCCTGGTCGCCGTGATCCTCGGGCCCTTCGCGCTGCGCCGGGCGAAGCGGACCGGCGGCCTGCGCCGGGGGATGGCCTGGGCCGGGACGATCCTCGGCCTGATCAGCCTGGTGGTCGGCATCGTGGTCATCGGCGCCGCGGTCAAGGGCGCCGCCGACTGCAAGAACCTCGGAATCACCAGCAAGGACTCCGGATACAGCAGCTGCGTGCGCAACCACATGTTCTAGACGCCGCGGCAGAGCCCCGGGGGCGCCGGCCTACCTCGATCGGCGCACCCGGGGATCCTTCGTTCGGCCTAGTGCGCGAAGTGGCGGGTACCGGTCAGGTACATCGTCACGCCCGCCGCCTCGGCCGCCGCGATCGAGTCGGCGTCACGCACCGAGCCGCCCGGCTGGACGACCGCGCGCACGCCCGCGTCGATCAGCACCTGCAGTCCGTCGGCGAACGGGAAGTACGCGTCCGAGGCGACGACCGAGCCCGCGGCCCGCTCTCCGGCCCTGGCCACCGCGAGCCGGGCCGAGTCCACCCGGTTGACCTGTCCCATCCCGACGCCCACCGAGGCCTGGCCGCTGGCCAGCAGGATCGCGTTGGACTTCACCGCGCGCACCGCGTGCCAGGCGAAGGCCAGGTCGGCCAGCACCTCGGCGGACGCGGCGGGCCCGGCGGCGAGCTGCCAGGCCTCGGTCGCGTCGCCGGGCGCCTGGTAGAGGTCGCCCTGCTGCACCAGCAGGCCGCCGCAGATCTGCCGGTACTCGACGTGCCGGCGCGCCCGGGCCGGGGTGCGCAGCAGCCGGATGTTCTTGCGCGCGGCCAGGATCTCGACCGCGCCCTCCTCGTACTCGGGCGCGATCAGCACCTCGGTGAACACCTCGGCGACCTGCCGGGCCATCTCCACGCTGACCGGCCGGTTGACCGCGATGACCCCGCCGAACGCGGAGACCGGGTCGCAGGCGTGCGCCTTGCGGTGCGCGTCGGCGACGTCCACCGCGGAGACCGCGATGCCGCAGGGGTTGGCGTGCTTCATGATCGCGACGCAGGGCTCGTCGAAGTCGTAGGCGGCACGCAGCGCGGCGTCGGAGTCGACGTAGTTGTTGAAGGACATCTCCTTGCCGTGCAGCTGCTCCGCCTCGGCGAGCGTGCCCGCGCTGTGCTGCGCCAGGTAGAGCGCGGCGCCCTGGTGCGGGTTCTCGCCGTAGCGCAGCACCGAGGAGCGCACGTAGGGCATGGCCAGGAACTCGGGGAACGGCGAGTCGTCGGCCGGCGCGTAGTCCTTGGCGAACCAGGAGGCCACGGCCGCGTCGTACGCCGCGGTGTGCGCGAAGGCCTCGGCGGCCAGCCGCTTGCGCTGGTCCAGCGAGAAGCCGCCCTCGGTCGAGGCGACGGCGGCGAGCACGTCGGCGTACCTGGCCGGGTTGACGACGATGGCGACGCTCGGGTGGTTCTTGGCGGCGGCGCGCACCATGGACGGGCCGCCGATGTCGATCTGCTCGACGCACTCGTCCGGCGCGGCGCCCGAGGCGACCGTCTGCGTGAACGGGTAGAGGTTGCTCACGACCAGGTCGAAGGGCTCGATGCCGAGCTCCTCGAGCTGGCTGACGTGCTCGGGCAGGCGGCGGTCGGCGAGGATGCCGGCGTGCACGCGCGGGTGCAGCGTCTTGACCCGGCCGTCCAGGCACTCGGGGAAGCCGGTGAGCTCGGCCACCTCGGTGACCGGCACGCCCGCCGCGCGGATGCGTCCCGCGGTGCTGCCGGTGGAGACGATCGCGACGCCCGCCTCGTGCAGGCCGCGGGCGAGCTCCTCGAGCCCGGCCTTGTCGTAGACGCTGACCAGCGCCCGCCGGATCTTCACAGTCTCTTGGGTGGTCATGTCTACTTCACCGTTACCTTTCGCTCCGCGTCGATGGTCCAGCCGTTGCGGGCCATCCGGCCCACGTAGTTCACGAGCAGCGCGCGTTCCGCCGCCTTGATCCGGGTGTGCAGCCCGTCCTCGTCGTCGCCGTCCTCGACCGGGACGGCCGTCTGGGCGATCACCGGCCCGTCGTCCACGCCCTCGGTCACCGCGAACAGGGTGCAGCCGGTGACCTTGACCCCGTAGGCCAGAGCGTCGCGCACGGCGTGCATGCCGGGGAAAGCAGGAAGGAGGGCGGGATGCGTGTTGACCACGCGGCCCGGGAAGGCGGCGAGGAAATCGGGGCCGAGCAGCTTCATGAACCCGGCGCTGACCACCAGGTCCGGCTCGTAGGCGGCGACGGCGTCGCGCACCGCCAGGTCCCAGGCGCGGCGATCCGCATGGTCCTTGACCCGGTGGACGAAGGTGGGGACGCCCGCGGCCTCGGCCCGGTCGAGGGCGGCGATGCCGCCCCGGTCGGCGCCGACCGCGACGACGGAGGCGCCGTACGCGGGATCGACGGAGGCGTCGAGCAGAGCTTGGAGGTTGGTGCCGGTGCCCGAGACCAGGACGACTAATCGTGCTGGGGCATGGCTGGGTGAAAGATCCAGACTGGAGGCCACGACCGCGGCTCCCTTTCTGTGAGATTCTGGCTGTGAGCTTGTTCAACCCGGCCCGCGTCTTCCCGAAGCGGAACGCGGATGTGCGGCCAACGATATCTATGGATACCGTGAGAGGGCCAATCAGCGACTCACGACGGAGCCTTGCAGAACGTGACCGACGCCTCGCCCAGCCAGACCGAGCCCGCCGAGCCGGACGGCGGCGGTGCGAAGACCTCGGTCCCGCAGCCCCCGCGCTGGTCGCCGGAGCAGCCGGAGCCCGCGCCGTGGTTCGTCGGGCGCCCCGGCGCCGCCCCGCAGCAGCAGCCGGGCTGGGGTGTCGCGACCCCGCCGCAGTACCCGGTGGCGCCGCCGCAGCAGCCTTACGGGCAGCCCAACGGGCAGCAGCAGAACCCTGCGGATCAGAACGCCGGCTCGCAGGTGCCGCCGCAGGGAACGCCGGGAGACGCGTCCGACGCCGCCGACGCTCAGCCGGTCGGCGAGGCCGAGAAGCCCGGCGCTGAGAACCCGTCGGCTCCGGCCGCCCCCGCCGCCCCGGCGACTCCCCAGCCGCCGCAGAGCCCCTACGGCCAGCCCGGCCCCGGCGGCCCGTACGGCCCGCCCCCGCCGCCGATTCCGCCGTGGCAGGACCCGAACCGCTACGGCCCCCCGCCGCGCCAGCAGCCGCCGCGTCAGCAGCAGGACACTGATCCGTGGGGGCGACCGCGTCAGCCGAAACCGCCCGCGCAGCAGGAGCCGCGCGGCCCGCTGGACCTGCGCACGCGGTGGTCGCGCGGCCTGGCCCTCGGCGCGATCGTCTGCACGCTCGCCTCGATCTGGTACAGCGTCTCGGACTTCCCGACGTGGCTGGTCGGAGCGGGTGCCGGACTCGTGCTCGGCCTCGTCGGCCTCTGGCTCGGCGTCTTCGCGCAGCGTGCGGCGCTGGCGAAGGGCAAGCGTGCGCCCGAGGCCGTCGGCGCGATCGTGTGGAGTTCGATCGCCTCGCTGCTCTCGCTGATGATCATCGCGTTCTCGCTGATCTTCTACACGCAGCTGTCGCAGCTCTCGACCTGCATGCGCTCGGCGACGACGATCGCCGCGCAGAACCAGTGCGAGACGACCTTCACGAACCAGTTCGGCGGCACGAGCTGATGTCCACGGCCGACGGCGCCGGAGGAACGTCGCCGGCATACGAGGGCTATGCCGGCGGCACCGAACCGGAGTCGTGGTCGGCACGGCTGGTCCGGATCGCTCCGCAGCGGATGTCGCAGCGCGTACGCACGTCCGTCAACCGGCTCGCGCTGGCCGCGGTCTGCTCGCTCGGCGCCGCGTGGATCCACGAGAACCACGATCCCGGCGCCCTCTGCCCGCTACGCAGGCTGACCGGCATCCCATGTCCGATGTGCGGCTCGACGACGGTCTTCATGGAGGCGGGCGCCGGGCACTGGACCCAGGCGCTGACGGCGAACCCGTTCACCGTCCTCGCCTTCGTCGTCTTCCTCGCCGCGCCGCTCACGCTCGTCGACCCGGTCACGTCCTGGGCCAACCTGCCCGCTCGACGCAGGAACATCGCGCTCGGCGCGGTGCTGGCGCTGTCCTGGGTCTGGCAACTGCACCGTTTCGGCTTCATCCTCGGCGGCACGCGGTTCTCATAACTCCCCATAAGTCGTAGGAATGCTCTGACGGAGTAACCCGAGAGGCAGGGCGCACGCTCCCGTCGCAAGATCTGTTTGACGGATAGGCAGATCTTGGAGGCCACGGTGACGACGCCCGACGACGCGAGCCCGCAGGACCCGCGTGCCCAGCGGCCGGAAGCGGAGCCGCCGCTCGACGAGACGCAGGTCAACCCCGAGGACGCGCTGCGCGACCTGGGCCGGCAGCCGCGGATCGACGAACAGGGCAATCCGACCGCGTACACCGCTGTCCCGCCGCCACTCGGTCAGCAGGAGCAGCAGCCCCCGTGGCAGCCGCCGACTGAATACGGCCAGCAGCAACCGTATGTCCAGCAGTCCGGCGGCTACGACCAGCCGCCCGCCTACGGCCAACCGCCGACGGCCCAGCAGGTCCCGCAGGGCTCTCCGTACGCTCAGGCCTACCCGCAGCAGCCCTACCCGCAGCAGACTTACGGGCAGCAGCAACAGGTCGGATATGCCAACGCTCCCTACGGCATCGGCCAGCCCCCCGGCATGCCGCCGTACGCGACCTGGGGCCAACGCGCCGGCGCGTGGCTGATCGACAACCTCGTCGCCGCGATCGGCATCTCGCTGACCGAGACCGCGTACTACGAGTGGGGGAACGGCGCACGTACGGCCGCCTGGGTGATCGCGCTGATCGGCGTCGTCTGGTCGGTGTACAACGCGTACCTGGCCGGACAGACCGGCCAGTCCACCGGCAAGCGAACGGCCGGCATCCGGCTCGCCCGCTACGTGGACGGGCAGGTCGTGGGCCCGGCGTTCGGGCTGCTGCGGCTGTTTATGAATGTGGTGTTCTGGGCCGTCTGCTTCATTCCCGGCCTGTTGAACTATCTCTGGCCGCTATGGGACCAGAAGTCGCAGACCTGGAGCGACAAAATCGCCACGTCCGTCGTCGTTCAGGCCAGGTGAACGATGAGCTATGGAACGCCACGATCCGATGACAAGTCCGGGGCCGGGGTTACCGCCCGCGGATTCGTCGGATAGCGTGCGGAAACATGTCCGACCCCTCTTCCGAATCCACTCCCGGCCAGCCTGACGCGCAGTCCCCCGCTCCGGTTCCGCAGGCCGAGCCCACGCAGTGGGCGATCCCGACCGCCGAGAACAGCGAGCAGCGCGCCGAGTCAGGGCTCGAATCCAGCGGCGCCGAGCAGCAGGCCGTGCAGGCCGCGCCCACCCAATGGGCCGTCCCGACCCTCGAGAACAACCAGGGTGCGGCGCCACTGCGGCGGCCCGGGCCGGAAGCGGAGCCGACGAGGCTTTCGTGGGGTCCCGTCGGCGGGGCCGGTGCCGGAGGTCAGCAGTCGGGCACACCGCCGCAGGGCTCGCAGTTCGACGGACCGCAGCAGCAGGGGCAGCCGGGACAGCCGCAGTACGGGCAGCCGGGACAGCTCGGTCAGCCTGGGCAGCAGCAGGGACAGCCGGGTTACGGAGCTCAGCCGCAGTTCGGCGGTCCGCAGCAGGGCCAGCCGCAGTACGGTGCGCAGCCCCAGGGACAGGCCCCGCAGTTCGGACAGCCGGGACCGCAGCAGCCGTACGGACAGCAGCAGTACGGCGTACAGCCTGGACAGGGACCGCAGTACGGCGCACCGCAGCAGGGCCAGTTCGGTCAGCCTGGGCAGCCGGGCTATGGAGGTCAGCCGCAGTACGGCGGACAGCCGCAGGGACAGCCTGGACAACCGCAGTACGGCCAGCCGGGCCAAGGGCAGCAACCATTCGGCGGACCGCAGCAGCCACAGCCGGGACAGTACGGAGGACCACAGCAGGACCAGCAGGCCTTCGCGCAGCCCGGACAGTACGGTCAGCCGCAGCCCTCGCACACTCCGTCCGGCGGCTCGCCGATCGCCGGGCCGGCCAACCCGTGGAGCGCGCCCGGTTCGCAGGACCAGCCGCCTCAGCAGTTCGGCGGACCGCAGCAGCCGCAGCCCGGCCAGTTCGGACAACCCAGCCCGCAGCAGAACCAGCAGGCCTACGGACAGCCGGGACAGTTCGGCGGACCACAGGTGCAGCAGCCCTACGGCGCTCCCGGCCAGTACGGCAGCCCGCAGGAGCAGCAGTTCGGCGGACAGCCGGGCCAAGGACCGCAGTATGGGAACCAGCCGTACGGGAACCAGCCGTACGGCGGGCCGCAGCAGGGCTTCGGCGGGCCGGGCGTCGCCATGCCGGGCCAGCAGCCCTCGTACGGGGGCGTCCCCGCGGGCGTGGGCCCGGGCTCAGCCGCCGGAGGTCTCGCTTCCTGGGGGCAGCGGGTCGGGGCCGGGCTCATCGACTACGTCGGCCTGATGCTCCCCTACTGGGCCTGCGCCATCTACTACTTCACCTCGATCAAACCCGTAACCGTCAACCCCACCACCGGCGCCGTCAGCGGCGGGGTTCCGGTCAGCGCGGTCTTCGCCCTGCTCATCGGCGCGCTCTACGGCCTCGTCGTCGGGCTCTGGAACCTCTACCGGCAGGGCACCACCGGCCGGACCGTCGGCAAGGGCGTCGTCCACATCCGGGTAATTCGGGAGGACAACGGACAGTTCACCGGCTTCGGCGGAGCCTTCGTCCGCGGCCTGTGCCACATCCTCGACTCCCTGCCCTGCGGCATCGGATACTTCGCGCCGCTCTGGGACGTCAAGAACCAGACCTGGGCCGACAAGATCTGCCACACCGTCGTCGTCCAGGGCTGACTCGACCGATCCGAACATGCTCACGCCGTCGGCCTCATAGTCATATGAATATGAGGCGGCGGCGTGAGCTCTGTACCAGCCCCCCGCGATCGGCTCGAGGTAGTACCGGACGCCGAACGCCACGGCCGTGGCGACCAGCAGCTCCACCGAGGCGAGCGCGCCGACGAGCCACGCGGTCGAGCCGACCACGGACATCGGGCCGAAGGCCACCGGGCCGCCCGCGTACATCTCCGCCACGGCCACCACAATGCCGCCGCCGGCAGCCGTCGCCGCGGTCGCGGTGAGCCGGTCGGGCCACGTGCGGGCCGTGCGGCCGATCACCGCCGCCGCGACCGCTCCCGCGATCACCGGGACCGCGAACAGGGCCAGCCAGCCCGCCGTAGGGTGCTGCGACGCCGGGGTCGCGGCCAGCAGTGGCAGGTCCGGCAGCGGCCCGCGCACCACCGAGAACAACGACACGCTCGTCCCGGTGCCCAACGCGAATCCCGGTCCGGCGAGCACGGAGACGGCCCACAGCGCCGCGTTCGGCACCAGCGCCACGTCCACCAGGAACAGGCCGCACTCGCCGGCCAGTCCTCCGCCGATCTGCCGCTGCACCGTGAACGAATCGTCGGCGTGCACGACGATGAAACCCGCCGCGAGCAGCGCCGCCGCGCCGAGGTAGACGAACAGGGCCGCGAGGGTTCCGCGCGCGGCGGCGGGGAGCCAGGGTGCTTCCATGGCCGGCAGCAGATCGCCGATAGCGCGCGCCGCGCCCGCCGCGTGCCCCGCCAAGGCAATCAGCGCCGGATACAGCACCACCTGCGCGTACTCGGGTGTCAGACCATTGCCCGCGCTACTCGCCGCGATGGCGCACGCGCACGCCGCGTAGCCCACGGCCGCACCGATCGACGCGCGGATCGCGTACTGCGGTGCCCGGCGCGCCGTCCGGCGTCCGGCGGCGACGAGACCCATCGCCGGCAGCAGCGTGAATCCCAGAGGACTGAGACCGAAGGGGCCGTCGGGGGCGTGCAGCAGCACGTGGTGCGCGGCGAGCCAGAGCTGCCCGCTGACGTGCAGCGGGATCGCCGGGTCGGATCCCGCGGGCGCGGCGGTGGCCCAGAGCAGCAAGGTGAGCGACGCGGCCACCAGCCAGCCGCCGCCCGCGACCAGCACCGCCGCGCGCACCCCGTAGAGGTAGGCGACGCCGTTGGCGGCCAGGTCGCGGCGGACGGCCTGCGGCAGTTCGCGCGCGGCCTCGGGAAACGGGGGCAGCAGGGCGAGCTGATCGTGGATCGCCTGCGGGATGGGCAGCCGCGGCCGGTGAGGTCTGAGCTCCCCCGGTTCGGCCTCGGGCCCGGCCGCTTGCTCGGTATCGGCCATTTCCCCAGGGTGGCCTGCGGCCAGGAAAAGCACCGCACGGCTCGCCACCCGATCACTCAAAAGAGAACCGAAATGCCGTGCCCCGGCACCGAGTGAGCGATGCCAGGGCACGGAGTATGCGGGTGGGGGATGGAGTCCGCCGCCCACCTACGAGAGCTGACCGTACGACCGTCTCGGAAGCCGACTCCGGCCCGCCGCGACCAATCGCGCAGCGGGCCTGCGAGAGCTCAATTACAGAGCTTCCACGATTTCGCGCATCAGCTTCGCGGTCTCGGACGGGGTCTTGCCGACCTTCACGCCGACGGCCTCGAGGGCTTCCTTCTTCGCCTGGGCGGTGCCGGAGGAGCCGGAGACGATGGCGCCGGCGTGGCCCATGGTCTTGCCCTCGGGCGCGGTGAACCCGGCGACGTAGCCCACCACCGGCTTGGTGATGTGCTCCTTGATGTACGCCGCGGCCCGCTCCTCGGCGTCGCCGCCGATCTCGCCGATCATCACGATGGCTGCTGTCTCCGGGTCGTCCTGGAAGGCCTGCAGCGCGTCGATGTGCGTGGTGCCGATGACCGGGTCGCCGCCGATGCCGACCGCGCTGGAGAAGCCGAGGTCGCGCAGCTCGTACATCATCTGGTACGTGAGCGTGCCGGACTTGGAGACCAGGCCGATCTTGCCGGCCTTGGTGATGTCCGCCGGGATGATGCCCGCGTTGGACTTCCCGGGGCTGATCAGGCCGGGGCAGTTCGGGCCG
>Ga0302314_10005686_pt1 | contig 22664 bp, 21 predicted proteins | sample III_Palsa_N2_3_FD_200533 | JGI IMG/M metagenome (GOLD analysis project Ga0302314, IMG submission 200533) | Peat permafrost microbial communities from Stordalen Mire near Abisko, Sweden - III_Palsa_N2_3 | ecosystem: Environmental > Terrestrial > Soil > Palsa > Peat permafrost | place: Sweden... | reverse complement strand
GGAGGGCCTGAGACATGGATCTCTTTGGCGTGCTCAGCCGGTTTTGGCCGAACTTCCTCAGTGGCGTCGGCACGACGCTGATGATCACCGCCATTTGCATTCCGGTCGGCGCCGTCTTCGCCCTGCCGCTGGCGATCCTCCGCGATCGCGGCAACCGGGTACTGTCGGCGCCGATCCGCCTCTATGTTTCATTTTTCCGCGGCACGCCTGCTCTCACGCAATTGTTCCTGATCTACTACGGCTCGGGCGATTTTCGGCCCACCCTGCAACAGGTCGGGTTTTGGTGGCTTTTCAAGGAGCCGCTGCTGTGCGCGCTGCTGGCTTTCACGCTCAACACGATCGCCTATCAGGTGGAAATCGTGCGCGGCGGGCTACAAGGCGTCGCTGGCGGCGAGATCGAGGCGGGACGGGCCATCGGCATGGGCAATATCGCGCTCTATCGCCACGTCATTCTGCCGCATGCCTACCGTCTTGCCCTGCCGGCGCTCGGCAACGAAGTCATTCTATTGATGAAGAGCAGTGCCATCGCCAGCGTCATTACGATCTACGACCTGATGGGCGAGACGCGCCGGGTCTATGCCAGGACCTTCGATTTCTCGGCCTATTTCTGGGCCGCCGTGCTGTACTTGGCCTTGACCACGTTGTTCGTGCGCGGCTGGCACCGGATCGAACGCGCCTCGACCCGCCATCAGTCGGCACAGCCAGCCGTGCTGCCCGAAACCATCTTGCCGATGGCCTTCGTCAGGAAGATGCCGCGATGACGACGTCCGGCCCTACGCTTCTGGTCGAAAACATCCACAAATCCTTCGGCAGCCATCAGGTGCTGAACGGGATTTCATTGGAAGCCCAGGCGCATGACGTCATCGCAATCTTGGGCGCCAGCGGTTCCGGCAAAAGCACACTTTTACGCTGTATCAATATGCTGGAGATGCCCGACCACGGACACATCACCCTGCGCGACGAGCGGGTCGCCATCCGTAAGGATCGAGCCGGCCGGTCGCGGCCGAGCGATGTCCGCCAGGTGCAGCGGATGCGCCGTCGCCTGGGCATGGTTTTTCAGCAATTCAATTTGTGGTCTCACAAGACCGCGCTCGAGAATGTGGCGCTCGGTCCCCAGGCAGTGCTGGGCGCCGACAGAAAAGCGTCTGTCGCGCGTGCCGAGGCATTGCTGACGCGCGTCGGCCTGGCGCGCCACTGCGGCCACTATCCCTGCCAACTATCCGGCGGGCAGCAGCAACGGGTCGCGATCGCACGCGCCCTTGCCATGGAGCCCTATGCCATCCTATTCGACGAACCGACCTCGGCCTTGGATCCCGAGCTGGTCGGCGAAGTGCTGCAGGTCATGCGCGACCTCGCGGCGGCGGGTACGACCATGATCGTGGTCACCCACGAATTGGGCTTTGCTCGAGAAGTGTCGAACCGCACCATGTTCCTGCACCAGGGGCAGATCCATGAAGAGGGCCCATCGGCGGAGATGTTCGCTCGGCCGAAATCCGATCGCTTCAGACAATTTCTGGTGCGGACGCGGGAGCGCTAACGCGGGTCGGCGAACGGTCGAATGTTAGCCGCGCTTGATGGTGTCCAGAAACGCGCCTTCGGCGTCGTTCCATTTGGTGCGCGGGTTCCAGATCAGGTGCATCTCGGTTTCCGGCAGAGCATTGTAAGGCGGCAGGCGCCACAGATCACCGGTCGCCTCATGCGGCTCGCTCAGATGTGTCGGGACCATGCCGATGCCGACGCCGGCGCGGATCAAGCGAACCACTTCCTCAACATTGGCGGAAGAGCCCCGGACCATCTGCCCGAAGGACGCGGCGGCGCGCAGCGCGGTTACAGGCCCCATGTGCTCGCCGCCGAGAACGTCGGCCGTGAAGCCGACATAGGCCTCGCCGCGCAAATCCTCCAGCAGTAGATCGCTTTTGCCATAGAGCCCGTGGGTCCGGCCGCAATACAGGGCGTATTGCTCGTTGCGCAGCGGCAAACTTTCGAAGTGCGACGGAATGATGCCGTCGGACAGTCCGATGGTGGCTGCCCGCTGTTCGATGAGCAGGATGACGTCGGCGGTGGTAACGACGTCGATCGACACGCTGACCTTGGGGTTTTCGCCGAAGAAGGCCGCCAACAGCCGATCGAAAATCGGACTGACGACCTGGCTGACGGTGACAATGCGGATATGGCCGGTGAGAAGTTCCGGTGAATCGTCGACAGCCTGTTCCAGCCGAAGGATGGTCCCATAGATGTCCAGGCATTCCCGATAGAGCCGTTGCCCGGCCGGCGTCACGGCGAAACGCCCCGGCCGGCGATCGATCAACTGGCGGCCGACCGTGTCCTCCAACCGCTTGAGCGCGGCGCTGACCGAGGGCTGCGTCAGGAGCAGGCGATTGGCAGCGTGAGTGATGCCGCCTTCGTGGACGATGACCGTGAAGGTGCGCAACAAGTTCCAGTCCAACATGCGGGCAAAGCGGTGGAGATCCCGATTGACGCTCGATTGTTCCTTGTCCGTCACGCTGACGCTCCGTCCCGATGAGGTGCCGGGATCGTAGCCTATTAAGCGGCGCTCTTCAGCCTGGTGTACGACGCCAGATACGCAGCCCGACCAGCCTCGCTAGGATGTGACCAATGCGGGGCCAACGGTCGTCCGTAGCGGCAGCGCAATTGACTTCACCGTTTCGGAGGGAACGCCGGGAAGATGAGTTTACGGACAAAGGGCGCATCGGCTGCGCGAGCATTCGGCGCGGCAGGCACGAATGTCCGCTCGCTCGTGCTAATCGCTCCGAGTCAGCCATTCCGCTATACGGCCCCTTCAGGTCAATGGGCGAGTGTCCGCCAATCCACAGCGGCACCGAAAGACCGTCTGGTGTCCATCCTCCCAGACCTTGACTTCCTCCGATCATGACCGGCCTCTAACCCGGCGCCATCACCCCGCCAGGAACCCGCCGTCGGCCGCCAGCACGTGGCCGACGACGAAGGACGAGGCGTCGGAGGCGAGCCAGGCCACGGCGTTCGCCACTTCCGCGGCCTGGCCCATGCGCCGGAGCGGCAGGCCGGCGGCGACCTGGCTCATGTCGGCGATGCCGGAGCGCAGCATCATGTCGGTCACGACGCGGCCGGGCGAGACCGCGTTGATGCGGATGCCTTGCGGCGCATATTCCATCGCCGCCGACCGCGTCAGCGAGATCACCGCCGCCTTGGACGCCGAATAGAGCGCGAGCCCCGGATTGGCATTGCGGGTGCCGCTGACCGAGGCGTTGTTGATGATGACCCCGCCCGCGCCTTGCGCCAGCATCGCCCGGATTTCCAGCCGCATGCCGTGGAACAGGGCCCGGACATTGGTATCGAACACCCGGTCGAAGGTCGCATCGTCCTGGTCGGCCAGATTGGCGCGGGGTTCCTGATAGCCGGCATTGTTGAAGGCGATGTCGAGCCGGCCGAAGCGCGCCACGACCGCGCCGATCACGCGCTCGACCTCCGCCGGCCGGGTAAAGTCCGCCGCGATCGCGAGGCTTTCCGACCCCGCGTCGCGCACCCGGGCGGCAGCCTCTTCGATGACGTCCACCCGCCGTCCGGTGACGATCACCGCCGCGGCGCCGGCCTGGGCCAGGGCAATGGCGCTCGCCCGGCCGATGCCGGTGCCGCCGCCGGTGACCAGCGCCACCCGTCCCTGAAGGCCGTGCCTAGTCTCCGCGACGGTCGTTGGCGGCGACGGTTCCATGCCTGCACCTCTGTTGTCGGGGAAACGCGATCGATCCAAACAAGTGAACCATTGTTCACTTCAATCTGTCAAGCGCGCGGAATCGAGGCTGACGCCGGGCGCGGAATCGCGCAGACTGGGCCCATGGCCTATCGCAAGACCCAACGCGTTCAAGAACAGCTCGCCGACAAGCGCGTCCGCATTCTGCAGGCGGCCCGGCTGCTCGCCGCCAAAGGTGGGTTCCGGGCGACCGGCATCGACGCCGTCGCGGCCGCGGCCGGCATCGCGACCGGCACCGTCTATCGCTACTTCCCGAGCAAGGCGGCGCTGTTCGTCGAGGTGGTGAGCCGGGTCAGCGAGCGCGAAGTGGGGATCGTCGCGGCACTCGCGCGCAAGCATGGCCCGGCACAGGTGCTGCTTGGCGAGGCCATCGGCCTGTTTGCCGAGCGCGCGCTCGCCAATCGACGGCTGGCCTATGCCTTGATCGTCGAGCCGAGCGATCCGGAGGTCGAGGCCGTGCGCCTGCTATATCGCCGCAAGCTGGCCGAGGCCTTGGGCGCCATCATCACCGCCGGCATGGCCCAAGGGGCGTTTGCGCCCCAGGACGCCTCGGTGTCCGGTACCTGCATCGTGGGCGCGCTGCTGGAGGCGCTGATCGGCCCCCTCGCCCGCGATCATGGCGATATCGACCAGCAGGTCGCCTCGATCGCGCGCTTCTGCGCCGCCGCCGTCGCGGCTTAGGGGCAGGACTTACAATCAATGACTGAAGAGAGCGACATGATCCGGCAAGCCGAAGCCAGCGATGAACCTGAGATCAGAAACTGCGCCGAGCAGGCCTATGCTCGCTATGTGCCGTTAATCGGGCGAAAGCCAGCACCGATGATCGCCGATTTTGCGGCGCAGATCGCTGCAGGAGAGGTCTACGTTGCGACGGATGCCGACGATAGCTTTCAGGGCTTCATCGTGTTCTATGCCGAAGAGGGGCATATCCTTCTGGAAAACGTGGCGGTCCTTCCTCGTGCAACCGGACGCGGCGTCGGCAAGACGCTGATCGGCTTTTGCGAAAATGCCGCGCGGCAGCGCGGCATGAACGCCGTGCATCTCTATACCAACGAGAAGATGACCGACAATCTCTCGATCTATCCCAAACTCGGATATGTCGAGGTGGCGCGCCGCACGGAAAACGGTTTCAATCGCGTTTACTTCGAAAAATCCATCAGCTGACCGCGGGTGGCTTGGTCAGGGCCACCGTCGTTACCCCGGTTTCGACAAACCGCCTCGATCGGACCTAACCGTCGTCGTTGTCGTCTCGGCCCGTTTAGTCGGCCCTGACTCTAAGATATGAACCCTTGTTCATATCGTCGCACCCGTATCGGCCTCGGTCAGTTCGACCAGCCGCCGTCGATCATGTGGATGGTGCCGGTGGTAAACGCCGCCTCGTCGGAGGCGAGATAGGCGGCGAGTGCCGCGATTTCCTCGGCCTTGCCGATGCGGCCGACCGGCTGGCGGGCGACGAACGCCTGCTGCACCTGATCCAGGCTTTGCCCGGTGGCGGCCGCCTGGGTCGAGATGCGTTCGTGCAGCGACGGCGATTCGATCGTGCCCGGGCAGATCGCGTTGCAGCGGATGCCCTTGCCGACGAAATCCGCCGCGACCGATTTCGACAGGCCGATGACGGCCGCCTTGCTGGCACCATAGGCGAAGCGGTTGGGCACGCCCTTCACGCTGGAGGCGGCGGAGGCCATGTTGACGATCGAGCCGCCGCCCTTGGCCAGCATGCCGGGCAGGAACGCCCGGATCGTCCGGTACATGGCGGTGACGTTGAGATCGAACGAGAAGGCCCAGGCGTCGGGCTCGCATTCGAGGATCGTGCCGGCATGCACATAGCCGGCGCAGTTGAACAGAATGTCGATCGGGCCGATCTCGGCCGCGATCGCCTGGACCGCCGCGTCCTGGGTGACATCGAGCACGCGGGTCTCGCAGCCCTCGAGCGTGGCCAGCAGGCCGCCATTGATGTCGGTCGCGATGACACGGGCACCCTCGCTGACGAAGCGCAGGGCCGTGGCCCGGCCGATCCCCTGGGCGGCAGCGGTGACGAGGGCGGTCTTGCCTTCCAGACGGCGCATTCGATGGTTCCTTGATGCTTGAACGGCTGATGAGAGTGGCAGAAGCCGCCCGATCGGGAAATGCGGCAATAGGAACGGCCGTTACCAGGCCAGCGCCCGCTTGCCGATCGCAGCGCCCGCGCAAGCCACGATCAGGATCGCGACCGGATACCAGATCGCGACGAACATCCGCCCGTCATTGACGCAGGCCATGGTATAGGCGGTGGCGCCGAGCGCCCCCGCGAGCAGGCCGGCGATGGCCCCCGCCAACCCGGGCCGCGTGGGCGCCCCCGTCCTCAGGACGCCCAGGATCAACAGCAGCGCCGGCATCGACGCCAACAGGATGGCACCGACGCAATAGGGCGCAGAGACGCCGGAATTCCGGCCCATGATCGACAGGCCCGACGTGTCGGTCAGGCCCCCGATCACCAGCAGCAACAGGCTCGGCACCAGCGCCAGCGCCGTCGGTGCCGCCCCGCCCGGCACGGCCGCCCGGCGCGCCAGGACCATGCCGGCCATGGCAAGCGACAGCGTGCAGGCGATCTTGAACAGGAAGGGTGTCTCCTGCACCAGTTGCTCCAGATGCGGCCGGACGCCGATCCAGAACAGGATCATGCCCACGGCTGCCGCCAGCGACAGCGCCACGGTGGCGGCAAAGAGCCGGCCGAACCTGACGCCGCCGAGCCCGCGCCGAGGGCCGGCCTCGCGCGACAGATTCTGGATCAGGCTGTCGGTTTCGATCGACGGCATCATTCCCTGCCCTTTCCGGATTTGGGGCCACCCGGCTCGGCCAGCGCCATCAGCCGTTGCAGCGCCCGGTGAAACGTGACGCGGATCGCACCCTCGCTGGTCTTGAGCTTGTCGGCCGTCGCCTTGACCGAAGCGCCCTCGACCGCAAGCGCGCGGACCACGACCTGCTGTCCCTCGGGCAAGCCGGCCAGATGCCGGTCGACGTCCAGCGTAGCGCGATCGAGATCCTCGGCCGGCGCCTCGAACATCTCTGCGAACTCGTCGAACGTCAGGTCGATGCGATGGCGCGTCTCCCGCTTCATCTGCCGGACCGCATCGACGATTTTATAGTGGGTGATGGCGTGCAGCCAGGGCAGGAACGGCCGCGCCTCGTCCCAGGTATGCCGCTTGGTATGCAGACCGATCAGCACTTCCTGCACCACATCCTCCGTCTCGTCAGCGTTCAACCCAAGCTGCGCCAGCCGATAGCGGACCAGCCGACGCAGCATCTCCGCGATCTCCTTGAGCAGACGCTGATAGGCCGCGGCATCGCCCAGCCGTTCGGCGCGCATGGCATCGGCCCAGGAGTCTTCGCGGGGAGTCACGGGCGTCTGATTCCTATTCGTCGATACGGGTGCGAACGTTACACGCGGCCGTGAATTTTATCTCGGGCGACGTCGCCTGCTGACCCGACTCAAAAAAACCGATCACGAAACCGTGATCATGTTGCGCCGGCCCGGTGCCGGACGAACACCCTGTTAGAGCGCCAATGCTCGATCATGGAGTTCGGTCGATGAATGTTCGGAATTTCGCGGCAATGGCCGCATGCGTCCTCACCGGTTCGGTCAGTGCGGCCCAGGCCCAGACGGCGGCACCGGTCGTTGCCAAGCCGGTGGTCGCCAAGAATGTCGTGCTGGTCCACGGCGCCTGGGCCGACGGCTCCAGCTGGGGCCCGGTCATTCCGATCCTGCAAGCCGCCGGCCTGCATGTCACCGCGGTGCAAAACTCGCTGAGCTCGCTCAGCGACGCCGCCGCCGATACCCGCCGCGCGCTCGCCCTGCAGGACGGCCCGACCGTGCTGGTCGGCCATTCCTGGAGCGGCACATTGGTCAGCGAGACCGGCGACGACCCGAAGGTTTCCGCCCTGGTCTATGTCGCCGCCCGCGCGCCCGACGCCGGCGAGGATTTCGTCGCCCTCTCAGGCAAGTTCCCGACCATGCCGGCGCGTGCCGGGGTCGAGGCCCATGACGGCTATACCAAGCTCAACGAAGACGCGTTCCTGAAGTATTTCGCCAACGGCGTACCGCACAAGCAAGCCGAAGCGCTCTATGCCGAGCAGGGCCCGACGGCGGCGTCGCTGTTCGCCGACAAGACCACCGTCGCCGCCTGGCACGACAAGCCGACCTTCTACGCCGTGTCGAAACAAGACCAGACGATCTCGCCGGAGCTGGAGCGTTTCCTCGCCAACCGCATGAAGGCCACCACGATCGAGGTCGATGCCGGTCATCTGTCAATGGTGTCCAAGCCGCAGCAGATCGCCAACCTGATCCTCGAAGCCGCCGGCGTGAAGAAGTAACGCGTCGGCACGCCCGGGACGACGGTCAGTCGGCGCGCGCTGGGCCGCGCTCGCCGACTGCGACCAGGATCGGGACCCGGCTGCCGAGCAGAGATGTCGCGATCGCCTGGCGCAGCTCGGGCGTGCCCGCTTCGGCAGCCCGCCAGAACCAGTGGGCGGCGAGATCGAGTTCACCGCGCTGGGTCAGCGCGGTCGCGTAATTGTAATAGGCACGGAAATAGCCGCCCTCGGCCGAGCGGCGATACCAGTCGAACGCGGCCGCCGGATCCTTGGCCGTACCCCAGCCTTCCTCGCAGCAGCGCGCCACCAGGTTTTGCGCCCGGGCATGGCCCTGCTCCGCCGCCTTCAGGTACCAGCCATAGGCGGTCGCGGTGTCGCGCTCGACGCCGTTGCCATCCAGAAACAGGTGGCCGTAATTGTACTGGCCCCAGTCGTTGCCGGCCGCGGCCGACTCGCCGTACCAGTCACGCGCCGCCGCCATATCGACCGCCGTGCCCCAGCCGTTCTCGTAGCAGCGGCCGAGCATGTTCATGGCATCGGCATCATGGGCGCGCGCCGCGGTCTTGAACCAGCGGATCGCCGCCGCCGCGTCCTTCGGCACGCCGGTGCCGTCGAGCAGCATGCGGCCGAGCCGCACCTGCGCCTCGGTCAGTCCGCCCTCGGCCGCGACCCGCACCCAGCGCGCGGCGACGTCGGGCGCGCCGGTCAGGAGCTGCTGCAACTCGTGGCTCGACATGCGGGCGAGTTTGGCCGCGTCCGGCGCGTCGGCCATCCGTCGTTTGCGGGACCACATGGGCAGCCTAAACGTCCGCCCAGCGGCGCAGCAGATTGTGATAGCAGGCGGCCAGCCGGACCGCGCTCGGCGAGTCCGGGTCGGCCTGATTGACCTCGCGGATCGCCAGATCCAGGTCGAACAGCAGGGAGCGCTCGCCGTCGTCACGCACCATGCTTTGGGTCCAGAACACGGCCGCCATCCGGGCGCCGCGGGTCACGGGCGAGACCCGATGCAGGCTGGTCGCCGGATAAAGCACCATGTCGCCGGCCGCGAGCTTGACCGAATGGGTGCCGTAGGTGTCCTCGACCACCAGCTCGCCGCCGTCATAATTCTCGGGCGCGCTCAGGAACAGGGTCGCCGCCACGTCGGTACGCACCCATTGGGCGCGGCCGGGGATCTGGCGGACGGCATTGTCGACATGGGCGCCGAACGACATGCCCGGCACATAGCGGCTGAACATCGGCGGATAGACATGCCGCGGCAGGGCGCCCGCGATGAAATTCGGGCTCCGTTCCAGGGCGCGCATCACCAGCGCGCCCAGCTCCTGCGCCACGGGATCGGTCTCGGGCAGCTGCAGGTTGGTCTTGACGCGCACCGACTGATGGCCGGCGGTCAGCCGACCATCATGCCAATCCGCCCGGTCGAGACGATCGCGACAGGTCGCGATCTGTTCGGCATTGAGAACCTGAGGGATCGTCAGCAGCATGGTTCAGAAGGTGAAGCTGGTTGAGAAGATGACCGTCCGGCCGGCGCCAGGAATGATGTGGTTCTCGGCCGCGGAGGTGTAATAGGCCGCGTCGTAATAAGTCTTGTCGAACAGATTCGTCGCGTTGACCTGCAGCGATACATTGTCCGTCAATTTGTAGGACGCCATCGCATTGAAGATGACATAGCCCGGGATATTGGCCTGCTCGCCGAAATCGCCGAAACGATGGCCGACCCAGTTGGCGCCGCCGCCGATCTCCCATTCGTCGGTCAGGTCATATTCCGTGAAGACATTGCCGGAATTGCGGGCGACATTTTGCAGGACCCTGCCGACATAGGCGGCCGTGCCCGACTTGGTCGTCTTCGGGTCGAGATAGGTATAGCCGGCGAAGATTTCCCAGTCGGGCGTGAGATGGCCGGTGGCCCCCAGCTCGAAGCCCTCGACGCGCTGGTTGCCGGCGAGCGTCGTCACCGTCGGGTTATCCGGATCGTTGGTTTGGGCGTTGTCGACCTCGGTGTGGAACACGGCCGCATCGAGGTTGAGCAGGCCGCCCAGCCACGCGGTCTTGGCACCGGCCTCGTAGGTCTTGGCCTTGACCGGGGCGAGGCCGGCCGTCTTGGTCGTCAAAGTCAGCGCCTCGGCCGACGGATCGAACGAGGTGCCATAGGCGAAATAGAGGCTCTGCGTATCGGTCGGCTTCACCACGATCGCAGCCCGCGGGCTGGTCACATGGTCGGTATGGTCGAGGTGCAGGGTGGTGTGGGTCGCGAACGTATATTGGTTGTAGCTGGCGGCGAACCGGTCGTAGCGGATGCCCCCGATCAGGTCGACATATGGGGTGATCGAGATCGTGTCGGTCAGATAGCCGGCGCTGGAGAACGCCGTGGTGTTCTGCTGCGACGACAGGCCTTCGGGCGGCTGATACTCGTTCGAGTTCGGATTCAGCAGCGACGTCTCGGGTACGAAATTATTGTTCTTGTTGAATGGGTTATTGAAGCGACCGATGTCCGACGTCTGGCGCGCGAACTCGGTGCCGGCCATCAGGATATGACTGACCGGGCCGGTCTCGACCCGCCAGATCACGTCGGTCTGGTTGGTGAGATTGGTCTGGTCGCCCTGGCTGGCCGGCGCGTCGCGGCCGACCAGGATGGAAGCAATCGGCGTCGACGCCGTCGGCACCGTGCTGCCGAAATTGGGCGCGCTGAAATGATAGCCGAACAGATAGCTGGCGGCGCGGACCGTATCGGAGATCGACAGATCCTGATTGAAATCATGCTTGATCCGCGCGGTCGCGATATCGTCGCGCGTGGTGTTCGTGTCGCTATTCAGCCCATAGAAATTCGAGCGCTTGACCGGCGCCGGCTCGCCATTGACGAACGGGATGCCGAAGTCCGGCACGTTGTTTTCTTCCTGATGCAGATAGGACAGCGTCAACGTCGTCGGCGTGCCGAGGCCGATCGCATAGGAGGGTGCGAAGCCCCAGCGCTCGTTATGGGCGACATCGCGATCGGCGACGTCGGAGCTTTCGTCCATGGCATTGAGGCGGATGGCGCTGTCCGGCGACAGCGGCTGGTTGACATCGGCGGTGCCGCGCAGCAGCGAGTTCGTGCCGACCGCGGCCGTGCCGGAATAGAGCGGCGCCAAGGTCGGCGCCTTGGAAACCTGGTTGATGACGCCGCCGGTCGAGCCGCGGCCGAACAGCACCGCCGACGGGCCTTTGAGGACTTCGACCTGGTCCAGATCGAAGCTGTCGCGGGTATAGACCGCCGCGTCGCGGATGCCGTCGAGGAAGAAGTCGTTGAAGGCGGAGAAGCCGCGCAGGTTGACGGTATCGCCGCGCGCAGCACCCTCGCCGGAATTTAAGGTGATGCCCGGCACGTTGCGGAGCGCGTCCTGCAGGCGGGTCGCCCCCTGGTCCTTCAGCAGCTGCTGATTGACCACATTGATGGTCTGCGGCGCGTCCTGCAGGCCGGTCGGCAGCTTGTCGTTGACCAGCGCACGAACGCCGGTGACCGTGACCTGCTCGGGCGCCGGCCCCGCGGTCGGATCGGTCGCGGCGGTCTGGACTGTCTGGGCGTAGCCACTGGAGATCGTTGCGACCGAGGTCACGCACATGCTCGTCGCGGTGAGCGCCTGCTGCGGCAGCCCCAGAAACGAGGACCGACGCGCCGTCGCCTCAACCTGATCCTTAGAACGCATTTGTCGAACCCCACCAATTTTCTGTTGCCGGGGACCCTGGCGCCACCATCCCTGCGGCCGCGCCGTCCCGATCGACGGAGCGGACATTAGGGGCGGGTTTTTCTAATTGCAAACGATTCTCACTACCATTCGCATGCAAGAGCGGCAGGGCTGAAGAGAGAGGAAAGTTCTCCCCTATCGTCATGGCCGGGCTTGACGATGTATTTTGAGAATCCGTCGGCGCCCGCCCGCTAGATCCAGCGCTGGATCGTGCCTAGGAACTGGTCCGGATCGAACGGCTTGGCGACGAAATCGTCCATGCCGGCGGCGAGGCAGGCCTCGCGCGCGCCGTTCTGCAAGGTCGCGGTCATGGCGATGATCGGCACGCGCGCCATGGTGCCGGCCGAGGCGCGGATGCGTTGGGCCGCCTCGAACCCGTCCAGCGTCGGCATCTGCAGGTCCATCAGCACCAGGTCGTAGGCCTGGCGTTCGATCGCGGCCAGGGCCGCGGTGCCGTCGCCGACCGCATCGACGGTAAAGCCGGCGCCGGTCAGCAGCGTCTCGGCGATCGCGCGATTGATGAAATTATCGTCGGCCAGCAGGATGCGCCCCTGCCGCCGCGACGCCGGCATCAGCGGCACCGGAACCGCACCGGACAGGGCCTGCCGGATCGCCTCGATCGTGGCCTCGCGCCGGGGCGGCTTCAGGATCGCCCGGCCGCCCGACGGCTCCCGGCCCAGCGCGATCAGCGGGATCAGCGCACTCGTCTCCGCCATCGCCACGACAGCCGGGTCGTCCAGATAGAATTCATCGACGACGACGGCGTCATAGGGCGCCTCGCCCGCCCGGACCGAAGCCGGGTCGCCGACCGCGGCGACGGTCGCCCGGGCCTCGCCCAGCCATCGGGTGCAGATCGAGCGCCGCGGCTCGAACGGATCGATCAGCAGGATGCGCCGGCCGGCCAGAGTCTCGGCGAGCGCGGGCGCCTTGCCGTCGGCATGACGCAAGGGCAGCTCGACCCAGAATACCGTGCCGCCGCCGGGCCGATCCTCGGCGCCGATGGCCCCCTCCATGAGATCGACCAGCCGCTTCGAGATATTGAGCCCGAGGCCGGTGCCGCCGAACCGGCGCGCGATCGAGCCGTCGGCCTGCTGGAATTTCTGAAACAGCTTGGCCTTGGCATCGGCGCTGAGCCCGATCCCGGTGTCGGCGACCGCAATGCGGACCCGGCTGCGTGCAGGCACCGCGCCGGCCGCCGTCGCCGGGCCCCGCGCCAAGGGCGCCGCCATGATCTCGATCGACACATGGCCGGTTTCGGTAAATTTGACGGCGTTGCCGATCAGGTTCAGCAGCACCTGGCGCAACCGCGCCGGATCGCCGCGAAACAATCGGCGGGCGGCCGGGTCCAGCCAGCAGACCAGCTCGATCGTCTTTTCATGCGCCCGCGGCGCCATGATCTCGACCGCCTTCTCGGCGACCTCCTGCAGGCTGAACTCGATCGCCTCGATCTCGACCTGCCCCGCCTCCAGCTTCGACACGTCGAGGATATCGTCGATCAGATCGAGCAGCGCGTCGGCCGAATAGCGCACCGCGTCGGCGAACTTGCGCTGCTCGGGCTTGAGATCGGTGCCGAGCAGCAGCGCGTTCATGCCCAGCACGCCGTTCATCGGCGTGCGGATCTCGTGGCTCATGTTGGCCAGGAACTCGCTCTTGGCCCGGCTGGCCGCCTCGGCCTGCTCGCGCGCCTGGATCAGTTCGACCGCTTGGCCCTCCAGCCGCTGGCGGGCCCGGTCGATCTCCTGTTCGCGGGCGACCTCATCCGTAATGTCGCGGATCAGGCTGAGATAGCCGCCGTTCGCGGTCGGGGCCGAGCGCCGCTCGACCCAGCGGCCGGAGCGCAGCTGATGGCGGGTATGCACCAGCTCGCCGGCCAGGATCGACGCATTGCGCGCCTGGATCAGCTCATCCGGCTTGCCGGCGCCATAGAAGCCGGTCACGGCCAGGGCGGCGATGAACGCCCTGAGCGGATCTTCGGCCTGATCGATGAGGGCGGGATCGACCTCGAGCAATGCCAGCACGCGCCGGTTCCAGGCGACGAGTTGCGGGCGATCGTCCATCAGCAGGACACCATCCGGCATATTGTCGAGCACGGCGGTCAGGCGCGCATGCTGCTGTTCGAGCGCCAGCGCGGTGCGGCGACGCTCGGTAATGTCGCGGGCACCGACATGGACCCGCGTGATCCGGCCGCTCTCGTCCGGCAGCGGGACCAGCACCATTTCCCAATCGCGCTTGCCTGGCCGAATATCGCCGCCCTCGATCTCGAGCTTGATCGGCTGGCGCGCCTGAATGACCGCAGCCAGGCGGGATCTGACCATGGCCGCACCGCGCGCCGTGATGAAATCCTCGATCGGCCGGCCTTCGACGCTGGCAGGATCGGTGCCCAGAAATTCCCCGCCGACGCGATTGGCGACCTCGAACCGGACGTTGCCGTCCGGTGCCACCTGATAGACGAACAGGTTATCGGGCGAATGGTCGAACACCGCCCGGAACAGGCGCTCGGCCGCCTGGCGTTTCTGGATCTGGGTGCTGAGCCGCCAGCCGATGATGCTGATCGCCAGGATGGTGCCGATCAGGCCGGCGATCTCGACCTCAGCATGGCGCCACCAGGCCCTCAGGACGGCGTCGCGGCCGAACGATGCCACCGCCACCAACGGATAGCGGTCGGCGGTGCGATAGCTGCTGAGGCGCTGGACCTGGTCCAGCATCGACATATGGCCGAAATTGCCGAACGGCGCCTTGGGCAGATAATCCTTCATCAGCAGATTGGAGGACAGATCGCGGCCGATATCGCCGGTTTCGAACGGCTGCTCCGCCAGCAGGATGCCGTTGCGGTTCAGCAGATGGATCGCCCCGTCGGCGCCCAGATCGAGCGTCTCGTAATATTTCTGGAAATAGGATTGGGCGAGCGTCGCCAGCACCACGCCGCCGAAGCTGCCGTCCGGATGGTTGAACCGGCGCGACACCGGAATGATCCATTCCTTGGCGGATTTGCTGATGACCGGCTGGCCCAGATGCACATCCATATCCAGATGGTCGCGGTGATATTGGAAATATTCCCGGTCATCGTTGCTCAGGCCCTGGGGCATGGTCGGCAGCGCCGTCACCAGCCAGCTGCCGTCCGGACCATAGACGAACAGGCCGAGCAAGCCGGGCGTCGCGGTCAATTGGGTCATCAGGTGGCGATGCAGCCGATCGAGTGCCGCCGGACCGCTGCCGTCGATCGACAGGCGCTCGACCAGATCGATCAGGATCGAATTGGCGCTCTGCATCGTGTCGTCGGCGTGTTTCGCCAGCGACCGCGCCAGATTCTGGGTTTCGGTCTGCGCATGGACCAGCTCGACCGAGCGGGACCGCCAGATCACCCAGCCGTCGGCCAGCGCCAGAGCGACGCAGGCAAGCAGCACGAAGCCCAGAATGCCGGACGGCGACGAGCGGCGGGATCTGGTCGTTTCGCGGGCCGGGTCGGGGGTGGCTGCCACCAGGCCGGTCTCCATACGGCGATCGGGAAATCAGCCTAAGCAGCTCTTGGTTAAGCGAGTGCTGCCAATGGCACGCCCGGCCTTCCCAATCGGAAGCGACCGATCTAGGCTGCAGCTTCGTAAGTTTCCCGCATGGGCGGAGGGCTCGTCCCCCGTCCCCGATGCGCGGGGTCATAGAACCCGATGTTTCGCCTGCTCATCCTCGGCGGCACCCAATTCCTGGGCCGTCATCTGGTCGAAGCCGCCGTGGCGCGACACCATCGCGTCACCCTGTTCACCCGCGGCATGACCAATCCCGACCTGTTTCCGAAGATCGAGCATCTGGTCGGCGACCGGGCCGGCGATCTGCGCGCGCTGACCGGCCGGCACTGGGACGCGGTGATCGATACCTCCGGCTACGTGCCCCGCCTGGTCCGCCGCACCGCGCTGACGCTCGAAGGCTCGGTCGGCCACTACACTTTCGTCTCATCGATCTCGGTCTATTCGGCGCCGCTGCCCCGGGGGCTCGACGAAACCCATCCGATCGCGACCCGGCTCGAGGATCCGGCGACCGAGGATATCCGGCCCGCCACCTACGGGCCGCTGAAGGCCCGGGCCGAGACCGCGGTCGATGCCATCCTGCCCGGCCGCACGCTGATCATCCGCCCCGGCATCATCGTCGGCCCGCATGATCCATCCGATCGGTTCAGCTATTGGCCGTGGCGGCTCGCCCACGGCGGCACGGTGCTGGCGCCCGGACGGCAGCGGGCGCCGATCCAAGTGATCGACGGGCGCGATCTGGCGCAGTGGATGGTGGCCATGGCCGAATCCCAGGCGACCGGCACCTACAATGCCGTCGGCCCCGCAACGCCGATCACCATGGCCAGGCTGTTGAAGACCGGGTGCCACGCGTTGGGCGTCGATGCCGATCTGCACTGGGTCGACGATGATTTCCTGCTGAGCCACGGCATGGATGTCGATCGGGGCATGCCGGCCGAAACCCTGCCGCTGTGGCTGCCGGCGCGCGAGAAGGTCCTGGCCGGCCTGTTCGCGGTCGACAGCCGGCGCGCCATCGCCGCCGGCCTCAAATTCCGCCCGCTCGCCGAGACGTTTCGCGACACATCCGATTGGCTGGGCACGCGCGATCCGGGCCGAAGCTGGCGGACCGGTCTCAGCCTGGAACGCGAGGCGGCCCTGCTGGCCGCCTGGCGCCAGGGCCGGATGCTGGGCCCGGCGCCGGCGAAACGGGCGCGGTGATCATGCCGGGCGAACCCCGCCATATAAAAATAAGCCATTATTTTAATTGGGATTTTTGACTTACGGCAGATCCCGATCTGCTCTATGCTTCTTCGTCTGTCGAGCCGTCAAACGATGGTGAAATCGATGATCACGTTCGGGCCAAGACGTCTGTGTGTCGCCCTCGCCATTCTCGTCGTCGGCCTGACAACCACGGGCATGGGACACGTCCCGGTCGAGGACGGCATGCGCAAGCAAATGCCGTTTCGCGCCCATCGCGGTGGCGACGGCAGTATGGCCCGCGGCACGCGCCATCAGGCGCAGTCGGACAATTGGGCCGGATACGCGATCGAGACCTACCAGACCGGGGTGAGCTATACCGCGATCCAGGCGTCATGGACCGTGCCCACCGTCATATCCTCGGTGACAACCGGCTCCAACACATCGGAATATTCGTCGTCCTGGATCGGTATCGGCGGCTCCTGCGAGGACGCGAACTGCGACACGGCCGACAGCACGCTCATCCAGGTCGGAACCGAGCAGGATGCCGACGCCGGCGGGACCGACCAATATTACCCGTGGTACGAGGTCCTGCCGAACGATTCCGTCATGATTCCCCATACCGTATCCCCTGGGGATGCGATGTCGGCTTCGATCCAGTGCACGACATCATGCTCGAACGCGACGCAAGCCTGGACGATCACCATCACCGATGCCACGGCGGATTGGACCTGGTCGAAGACCCTCAACTATGCGTCGTCTCTGCTGTCGGTCGAGTGGATCGAGGAAGCAACTTCGGTCTGCGGCCGCCGGAACACCTGCACGGTCGAGGCCCTGGCCGATTTCGGGCAGCTGACCTTCAGCCAGATCACGGCGAACGGTCTCAATCCCGATCTCTCGCTCGAAGACAACGGGGTCCAATTGACCGATACCAGCGACCAGACGGCCAATCCTTCGGCACCGGCGGACGGCGACGCCTTCACGGTCTGCTGGGGCACCGCGGCATTCTCGCCCTGTAGCTACGAGACCGGGGCGTCGCCGCTGGTCGCCGCCGTGTTGCCATCGAGCCGGTCGATCGAACTGGGCAATACCGCCACGGCCTTGGCCGCGATCATCAATACGGGATCGACGGTGGCGAGCGGCTGTACGATCGGTCTGGGCAGCAACGTTTCGACGAGCCTGTCGTTTCAGACCACGAACCCCTCGACCAACGCGGTCACCGGCACGGCGAACGCGGCGGTCGATATCCCGGCGGGCGGCACGCAGACCTTCGTGATCGCGCTGACACCCAGCGCGTCGATCGCGCCGACGCCGGTGGCTTTCGAATTCGCGTGCGAAACCGCCAACGCCGCGCCGATCGAGGTCGGCGTCGACACGCTTCTGCTGTCCGCATCGACCACCCCTGTGCCCGATATCGTGGCGCTGGTCGCGACGACGAGCAACGACGGCATCCTCCACATTCCCGGTACCGGCGGCTCGGCCGCGCTTGCCGTCGCGACGATCAATCTCGGTTCCGCCTCCACGATCACGGCCAGCGTCAACACCGGCTCGACGAGCTTGCCGGTGAGCTTTCTGATCTGCCAGACCGACCCGACGACCAGCGACTGTCTGGCATCCCCGACGACCAGCGTGACCGCGTCGATCGGGACCAACACCACGCCAACCTTCGGGGTGTTTGCGACCGCAACCGGCGCCGTTGCGTTCTCGCCGGCGACCAGCCGCATCTTCATCGACTTCAGCGATACGACTGCGGTTCGCGGCAGCACGAGCGTCGCGGTCGAAACGCAATAGGGTGCGGCCGGGTCACTCGGCCGCGAAACGTACCCGATAATCCAGCGGGCAGACACCCAGACGCCGCTGAAACGCCCGGCGCATGCGTTCCTCGTCGCCGAAGCCGCAGTCGCGCGCGATCTGCTTCAGCGGCCGCTCCGTCGCCTCCAGCGAGCGGCGCGCGCTTTCGATCCGCATCGCCTCGACCATGCGCGCCGGGGTGCGGCCGGCCTTGGCGGCATAGGTGCGGGCGAAGGTGCGGGCCGACATGCCGGCCTGCTCGGCCAGGTGCTCGACCTTGAGTTCTTCGTCCAGATGATCGCGCACCCAGGCGTGCAGGCCGGCGAAATCCTGATCGGCCGCGATCTGCGCTTCCAACACCGTGCTGAACTGCGACTGGCCGCCCGGCCGCTTCAGGAACACGACCAGCTGGCGCGCGATCCGCATCGCATGGTCATGGCCCAGATCGTCCTGTATCAGCGCCAGCGACAGATCGATCCCGGCGGTGACCCCGGCCGAGGTCCAGATGCCGCCGTCGTGGATGAAGATCGGCTCCGGCTCGACCAGAATCTGGGGAAAACGCTGCTGCAGATCGTCGGCCGCCCACCAATGGGTCGCGACGCGCTTGCCGTCGAGCAGTCCGGCCTCGGCCAGCAGGAACGCGCCGGTACAGACCGAGGCGAGCCGGCGCACCCGGCCGGCCCAGTCGCGGATCGCCTGGATCAGCACGGCGTCTTTCATGGCACGGCGGGTGCCGAGGCCGCCCGCGATGATCAGCGTGTCGATGTCCTCGCCCTCGAGATCGGCCAGCGCGCGCGACATCACGACCAGACCGGCGTAGGTCTCGAGCGGCCCGCCCTTGGGCGAGACCAGGATCGGCTCGTAGGGCAGTCGATGGCGATCCTCGGTCACGTCGTTGGCGCTGGCAAAACATTGGAACGGCCCGGTGACGTCGAGCAGTTGGGCATGCTCGACGGCAAGTACGGCGATTTTCCGGGGCATGGGCGCGCTCCTTGGCAGAAATTGCGTGTTGTTTGACATAGCTGCCAAAGGGGTCGGAACGCAATATCGGGACCGCGGCGAGCGAGGCCGCAGAGCGCTCAAGGAGGATCGTCGCCATGGAAAACCCAACCTTTCGGATCGGCTTCGTCCTGTTCCCCGGCCTGACCCAGCTGGACATGACCGGCCCTTACGAAGTGCTGACCCGGCTGCCGGGCGCCGCCATCCATCTGGTCTGGAAGGATCTGGCGCCGGTGCGCTCCGACCGCGGGCTCGCGATCGTGCCGACCGATACGTTCGACACCTGCCCGACGCTCGATCTGATCTGCGTGCCGGGCGGCCCCGGCATCAACGATCTGCTGACCGACGAGGAGACCTTGTCCTTCATCCGCCATCAGGCCTGGGGCGCCCGCTATATCACCTCGGTCTGCACCGGCGCGCTGGTGCTGGGCGCGGCCGGCCTGCTGCAGGGCAAGCGCGCCACGACCCATTGGATGTCGCATGACCTGCTGGCCGCGTTCGGCGCCATCCCGGTGCAAGCGCGGGTCGTGACCGACGGGCGGCTGATCACCGGCGGCGGCGTCACCGCCGGTATCGATTTCGGCCTAGCGGTCATCGCCGAACTGGCCGGACGCGACTTGGCCGAGGCGATCGAGCTCGGCCTGGAATATGATCCGCGACCGCCGTTCGGCACCGGCTCGCCCGAGCGCGCCGGCCCGGAATTAGTCGCGCGGATGCAGGCGATGGCGGCCCGGATCCAGGGCGTCCGGATCGAACAGGTGCGCCGAGCTGCCGCAGCGCTCGAACCCGTCTGATCGGGTAGCGTCCGCCCCATGACAGAAACGCATAAACAAACCGCCCAGCGCCGCAGCCGGCGCATGGCAATGATCCTGGCCGGCGGCGTGATCGGCATGGTCGCCTTGAGCTATGCCGCGGCCGTGTTCTATCAGCTGATCTGCCGCGAGGCCGGGCTGGGCGGGGCCACCCAGATCGCCCAGGAAGTGCCGGACCGGACATTCGACCGCACCATCACCGTGCGCTTCGAAACGGCGGTCCAGCCGGATCTGCCCTGGGCGTTTTATCCGGTCCAGCACGAGGTTAAGGTCAAGGTCGGTGAGAACGCGCTCGTCATGTTCCGGGCCGAGAACAAGACCGACGAGCCAATCACCGGCCAGGCGGTCTATAACGTCACGCCCGACAAGATCGGGCCCTATTTCTTCAAGGTCGCCTGTTTCTGTTTCGACGTGCAGACGCTGGCCCCGCACGAGGTCGCCGACATGCCGGTCAGCCTGTTCCTGGACCCCAAGCTGCTGCAGGACAAGAACGCCGACGACGTCAGCGTCGTGACCCTGTCCTATACGTTCTTCAAGGCGTCGACCCAGCTGGTCAGCGAGGCGAAATAGACCGATGCGCTGGCGGACATCCCTCGCGCTCGGCGCCGTCGCCGGCTTCGCCGCCGGCCTGATCGGCGTCACTATGGTCGAGCTGACCCAGCCGGCCCAGGCGATCCAGCCCGGCCCGATCACCGTCGATTTGCGCTTTACCGACGCGATGGGCCGGATCGTGACGGCGAAAACCTACGCCGGCCGCTGGCTTTTGCTCGACCTGGACCTGCCCGGCTGCGCCTGCGACCGCCAGGCCCGGTTGGATGCGATCAGCCAGGCCATGAAGCTGATGGGCCGGCGCAGCCGCGACATGGCCATCGTTGCCGCCAGGCCCGATGCCGCATCGGCGCCGATCCCGGTCTCGGAAACCACGATCGACACCCTGTCGGGCGAGGCCGCCCAGTTGACGCATCTGCGCGAAGCCCTTGTTGTCCACGATCCGGCAGCCCCGTTGCTGGTGCTGCTGCATGCCGACGGTGGCCTGGATCGCACGATCGAAGGCCCGATCGACGGCGAGCAACTGGCCAAGGATCTGCTGAAATTCCTGACGCGTGGATATTGAGCGGCGGTCATCATCGGCGGCGGCGTGCCGGCTCGGATCTCGTCGCCCGGATCCAAGGCGTTCGCATCGAACAAGTGCAGCGGGCCGCCATGGCGCTGGAAACCGCGTGACGCGTCAGACGACGGCCTTCAGCAACTGCCCGATCTGGCTTTGCCAGGTCAAACCGGCCATCTGGGCGGCCACGGCGGCGGCGCGCTTCCCCGCGGTCTGACGGTCGGTGTAGATCGCCTCCAAGGCCTCGACGATCTCCTCCGGATCGCTTTCGCCCCAGCCGTCCGTACCGATGCCGGGCACCGGTTTCACCGCCGATTGGCGATGGAGCGGGTAGCTATTGCCGGGCTCGATCAGGTCGAGATGGCCAGTGTTGGCCGAGAGGACGACGGGCACGCCGCATGCCATCGCCTCCATGGCCACGAGATTCGTGCCGCCTTCGCACCTGTTTGGAAACAGCGCCGCATCCATTTCCCGCAGCAGTGGCGGCATCTGCCCGTTCGGAACGACGCCGAGATCGATGACCGACTCGGCATCGAGACCACTGGCCTCGACCCAGCCCCGGACATCGGGCTCGCCGATCGCGTTCAACGGGACGGCAGCGACGCCGGGGATGGCCGACACGTCCCGGGCGGCTTGGGCCGACCATGGCGAATGCCAGGCCGTGACGAGCAGAGCATCGGGATGCCGCTGGTGAAACAGCCGGAACGCCTCGAGCACGATGTCCTGGCCCTTTCGCCGTTCGAGCTTGCCGCCGGAAAAGATCGAGAAGCGGCCCTTGAACAAACCGAGACGCGGCGCCGGGTGAAACAGCGACGGATCGATGCCCTGCCACACCAGATCGACGTTGTCGAGCCCATGAGCCCGGAGCAATTCGGCATTCCATCGCGATCCGGCAATCACCCTGTCGAATGCGAGGCCGCGTCGGCGCCCGCCTGCGTCGAGAGCCGAATCCTCGAAGAACGCGATGCCGATATTTCGCTTGCCGATCAGCGTGGCTTCGATGTGCTTCGCAACCTTTAGTTGATTGCCGAGCGGCTGGAGCACGATATGTTCCGACGCGTCGACGCGGTCGCGCCGATGGCGCAACGCATCGGTCAGGATCTGGCTGCGCCGAATGAACCCATCCAGCGCCCAAAGGCGGGCGGCATCCAGCGCCATACGATCAAGCGGAACCGGCGAGGTCGTTGTGACCTGGAAGCCCTGGCCGGCAGCGTGGAGCGCCAGGTTGAGGCCATAAACACCCCAGCCGAAAGCGGTCGAGATCTGCCACTGAAAGATCAGACGGTGTTGGTTCACTCGCACTCCGTCACGGACGATCCCCACAACCGCTGAATGACGTCGATCAACGCCGCGTGTTGAAACCGCGTCGTATCAGTCTCAAAATATTTTCGATCGAAAGCAACCATGACGTCTGAGTTTTTCGGCCTCTTTCGATCGAGCCTG
>Ga0302314_10005685_pt1 | contig 22665 bp, 19 predicted proteins | sample III_Palsa_N2_3_FD_200533 | JGI IMG/M metagenome (GOLD analysis project Ga0302314, IMG submission 200533) | Peat permafrost microbial communities from Stordalen Mire near Abisko, Sweden - III_Palsa_N2_3 | ecosystem: Environmental > Terrestrial > Soil > Palsa > Peat permafrost | place: Sweden... | reverse complement strand
GTCGTGATACAGCAAGATCGCAACGCGGTCGCGCCAAAGCAATGCACGTGTCGCCCAGGCAATGCCCGTCACAACGACAAATTGCGCGATAGCCTCTTTCAGCAAGTTTCCTTTCGGCATCATCGTCGTCTCTCCACTCAGCGCGTATCTGTCAAGCACAGGTGACGCACGCAACTTGCCAGCACGCCCATCGCAGTCGGCGCCGATGCGAATCGGCGCAGCGCATATCAACGACTGGCTGGATCGACGGCCGTGTCACCGGATGGCGTCCCAACACCAACATCGCCAACTCCGCGACGCGTCTTTACATCCTCTCGGTACAACCTTTTGATATGCCGCGCCACATGCGGGGCCGCATATTTCGCCCCATAGACAAATCGCATAACGGGACCAAAACTGTACGCGGCGGCCGGTCCGATCACATACAGCCCGCCAATATTGGTTTCAAAGTTGCGCGCAAGCTCAGGCACGCCGTCTATAAGCGAAATCGAATCGATGATCTCTTTCGAAAGGAAGGCGTGTCGCGTCATATCGGTCTTGAAACCAGTGGCGGCAATAACGTGTCCGGCCGCGATGCGCGATTCCTTGCACTTGCTGACAATCCGCAGAATGATTTGATCATTCTCAACAGCGGCATGGCGAATCTCGCTACCCAAGACCACATCGATCTTATCGACCACTCGATCGCGAAGCCACCATGCACCGGATGGACCCCATGACGTTTCCACGATCTCCTTGCGGCGCTGACGATCTAGCGCGCGGAAGAGAAAAGGAAATTCGGCCGCGATACTAGAACGCCAACCGGGGCCGATACCCCCGTCTGGCGTCAGCAGTTTCGATATCATGCCGCGTGAGATATCGGGTTTATCATTCCATGTCACAACCGGCTCTCGCACAAAAACGCGAATACGCGCGCCGATTTCGTGCATGAGCGCAGCCAGCCCGAGCGCCGATTGTCCGCCACCGACAATGACGATATCTTTTTGCTGGGCCCAAGTGAGGCTGCCGTACTCGCCGGAGTGAGATACGTAGTCTTTCGGGATGCCCTGCAGTACCGCAGGAGTTTTCGCAAATCCCTTGAGACCCAACGCTATCACGGCCCTGCGAGCGACCAACGAGCTGCCGTCGCTCAGGTTTAGATGAAAGTGCCCGTCTACGCGGTGCATATCGAGGACATCCACCGGTCGCACATGGCTAACCAATTGTGTCTGGAACCAAAGCGCATAATCTACAAAGGTTTCCAGCGCAAAGTGCATGCCTACGGGCTGGTATCGAATGCCCTTGTGGAGGCAATAGTCCTCCACTGTATAGCCGCGTTTCGGTGCATAGAGGTTCGAAGCAAACGCCTCCGAACGCATGAGCATTCCCGGCGGCATGAACTCTCTCCAGGCTTGCATCGGCTTGCCAAGAATCTGATGAGGCACGCCAGTTGCGCTCAGGTGCGCCGCAAGGGATAAGCCGTAGGGCCCCGCGCCAATAATCACGGTGTCGGTCGTTGGCATTCATTCCTCCCGTCAAGACTATCTTGGGCGACCTGGGTCTGATTTGTTCTACTCCAGCGCCGGAGGATGCGGCGCAGCGGGTGATCCAGGCAGTAGAACTTCAAGGCGGGCATGGGATCATCCCAACGAAAGTAACCATCCACCATCGTCGTAGGCGCTGTCAGTAGATGAGGGGGTGGCTTGTCAACGAAAGTCGCGCGCCACGCAGCAGGCGCATGACTGACCTTGTCGGGCACAACCGGAAGCCCCAATTCGTATCGATAAGCCGCTAGTGGAATATTGACTCCGCACAGCGTGGCGATTTCCTCCTGCCAATCCGTCCTTCCGACGGTTGGTTCAATCATGACAAACTTCTTGTAGTTATCGTCCCACTTATATTCCATGCTGCCCATGCCTTCCATGCCAGCGCGCTCTGCAAAGGCCAATGTCATCGGCTCAAGTCTTTCACGCGCTTCCGGTGCAGCAACGCATACCGCTGTACTGCCCACATCACGGGGGTAGCAGGAAAGCTTGCGCCCCGTAAAAGTGGCGACTACGTGACCGTCGGCACCTCGGTAGAAGAGCGTGAAGTAAATATTGCTTTCCGCGCCTTCGATCCATTCTTGCGCTACAACCCCACCGGGTGTTGCAAGCATGGCGTTCGCGTGTTCCCGAGCGTCCATCAACGATCCGACGCGAACTGCACGCTCCTTGCTTCCGCTCAATACGCTGCGTTTGTCGTCCGGCTTCAGCACACATGGAAAGCGCAGTTGATCCAGAAGTCCGATGTCGGATTTGCACTCTAGAATGGCGGCACGCGGAACCGGAAAGTCGTGTAGTAGTGCAAAGTCATGAAAGTCTGCTTTGCTACTCAAGATTTTGACGTTTTCGTCCGCGGGAAGGCGAAAGCGAAACCACTTCGAGAGTTCATCGCGATTTTCCGAAACCGAGTGAACGGCTTCCTCCGCGGTTAATAACAGGACGGGGGGACGATCGAACTCCCCGCCGAGCTGGATCATATCTTCGACAAATTCCGGCCCTGTGAGACTTCTGACTAAACGACTGCGGGCGTGGCGCGACCACAGTGCTGCCCTGCTGCTTAGCGTATCAACTGCAATGATTGGGATTCGCTGGCGAGCGACCGACCGCACCACTCCAAGCCCATTGAGCTCGCCGCCGACGATAACTGCCGCCACTTTCTTATCAGAATCGTACGCACCGGCCATAATATCCATTCCTTCGATTGTTTCTTCGCTCGCAAAGCACCGAAATCACCAGGAATGACCAAGGGAAATTCGGTCACAACCTTCGTCACCGGCAAAGCATGAGTCCGCGTTGCGGGCACGCGTTGCAGCTCCCCAATCCAGTCTAGACTTGGGTTTTCACGTCGATCAGCGTGGGATATCGTAGTGCGTAGTCGACTACACAATCACTCGGTCGGCTTTAACCCGAGACTAATGACACGTCGAGGGTCAAACCGTACGCTGCCGCACAATGTTTGATTTGAAATGTAAGCGTCAGCGGATCCCGTCTTGAATCTGGGCATTCCGAGTGTGAAGGTATAGCTTTCGTGAGAACGCGGGCGATGCGATGCAACCAGACGGTCCAGCGCGCGTGCTGTTAGCCGTTCAACGGTCGGTCCGGGTCTGTCATTTTAGGCATGAGAACTGTTGGCAGCGCCTTCGCGAGAGTTGTCGGCCAATCACGGCTGTAGTGCAGGCCGCGGCTCTCGCGACGCGCGCGCGCACTGTCGACGATCAACGACGCCACGTCCACCAGATTGCGCAATTCGAGCAGATCGCGGGTCACCTTGAAGTTCGCATAGTACTCTTGGATCTCGTCGCGCAGCAGCGACAGGCGACGCTGCGCGCGAGCGAGCCGCTTGTCGGTGCGCACAATGCCCACGTAGTTCCACATCAGCCGCCGCAACTCGTGCCGGTTGTGTGCGACGCCGACTTCCTCGTCGGAGTCCGATACGCGGCTTTCATCCCAAGGCGAAAGCGGCGCGCCGGTCGCGAAGCCGAATCCCTCCGTCTCGATAGACTCTGCCGCCGAGCGCCCTATCACCAGACATTCGAGCAGTGAATTGCTGGCGAGTCGGTTCGCGCCATGTAGCCCGGTGCACGCCGTTTCACCGACCGCATAGAGGCCACCGACGTCGGTACGACCGAACAGATCGGTCACCACGCCGCCACATGTGTAGTGCGCCGCCGGCACGACCGGAATCGGCTCCTTTGTGATGTCGATGCCAAATTCGCGGCAGCGCGCAAGAATTGTCGGAAAACGCTCGTGCAGGAACTCCGCCGGCTGATGACTGATGTCCAGATAGACGCAATCGATACCTCGCTTCTTAATCTCAAGGTCGATTGCACGCGCAACGATGTCGCGTGGTGCGAGTTCGCAGAGTTTGTGGTGCTGCGGCATGAAGCGCGTGCCGTCGGGCAGCTTAAGCAGGCCCCCTTCGCCGCGTACCGCTTCCGAAATCAGAAACGAATTCGCGTACGGATGGAACAGGCAGGTCGGATGGAACTGTATGAACTCCATGTTCGCGACGCGGCAGCCCGCGCGCCATGCCATCGCAATGCCATCGCCGGTCGCGATGTCTGGGTTCGTGGTGTGCAGATAGACCTTGCCCGCGCCGCCGGTCGCGAGCACGGTGTGCGGTGCCGCGATCGTGACCGTGCGGCCGGTTTTGACTTCGAGCGCATACAGACCATGGCAGCGGCGGCCACGCAGCTCGAGGTTCTCTGAGGTGATCAGATCGATCGCGTGGTAATCCCCAAGCAACGTTATGTTCGGATGACTATGTATGCGCTCAATCAGCGTCGCAATTACCGCGTGACCGGTGGCATCGGCAGCGTGGATGATGCGACGATGGCTATGGGCGCCTTCGCGCGTGAGGTGAAAGCCGAGCTCGGCCGCATCGTCGCGCGTGAACGGCACGCCTTGCTCAATCAGCCATTCGATAGCCGCAGGCCCATTCTCGACGATGAAACGTGTGGTCGTTTCGTCGCACAGACCGCCTCCTGCAGTCAGCGTATCGCGCACGTGGTCCTCAATGCTATCCGACGAGTCCAGTACCGCCGCGATGCCGCCTTGCGCCCAGTCGCTTGCGCCATCCGTCAGCGAGCGTTTTGCGATCACCACCACGCGCCGAGTCTGTGCGAGATTCAATGCCACGCTCATTCCCGCAAGGCCGCTACCGACTATAGCCACATCAAATTTCATATCCAAATTTTGACCCATTGAAAATTGGCTTGATAAAGCCGAAGTACACCTTTTGTAATCGTCGCTCCAGACCCATATTGGCGATTTCCCGTCACGCGCGATCTATTTTGAATGGGACGTTGTGTCTGCTTTTTCTGCTGTGCGATAGGCCTCAATACGCCGATGGATGCCAGGTGCAGCAGCAGAGCGGACTAGCGTGGCGAGATCAGTGTCGGGGTTCTCCATATCGAGTGCGCGATACAGCAACGCGCGGCTGTCAGGCGTGAGTTCGACAACACGCGCCACGGCTTCTGACGTGATTGCTTCGTACTCCTTCGACGATGCTAAACGCTCGATAAAGCCGTTCGAAATCGCGCGCGCAGTATCGAAAGTCGTCGCCGATTCGAGAATACACTTTGCCTCGTGCCGTCCGACAATGCGCGCAAAGCGCGCCGTGCCAAGCACGAGTCCGAATTTCAGGCCCGGCATACGAAAGGAGGAACCCGGCACCGCTACGCGCAGGTTACACGCAGCGATCAGATCGACACCAGCTCCGAAGTTGCGTCCATGCGCGAATGCAATCGTGAAGCAAGGAGACGTGGCAATTCGGTTGAGCAGTGTTTCGATCCGCACGAAGCGCAGCAGCAGATCGCCTTCGCTTTGTCTGTCGACGTCAGTCATGTCGAAGCCGGCGGAAAAGCATCGGCCGTCGCCTTGCAGGGTGACGACCGGTACGGCTTCATGCGCAGCGTCGTCAAACGCCTGCAGTAGCGCGTCGACGAGTTCGACGGAGAGCGCGTTCAGCTTGTCCGCGCGGTTCAGCGTAATGGTCCAGTGCGACTCACCTTTGTCGATTGCCAGGACGCTCATGGCTTCACCTCCTTCGGAGCGCCGCTCAGCAGTTCGTCGTTGTGCTCGCCGAGTGCCGGCGGGCGGCGGCGAATAGTCGGCGCTTCACCCGAAAAACGCACTGGAGACACGAACGTGCGCGTCTTCGCGCCATTCGGTAATTCGATCGGCTGCACCCATCGCATGTGTTCGACCTGCTTGTCAGCGAGCACCTGAGAATACGTGTTTATCGGTGCGCACGGTACGCCGATCTTTCGAAACTGTTCGATCCAGTGCACCGCGTCGTGTTGCTTGAACACGTTTTCCAACGTCTTGCGCAATTCCACCTGATGCTTGGCGCGCAGCGTCGTCGTTGTATAGCGATCGTCGTTCTCCAGCTCCGGCATGCCGACGACCTGACACACGCTACGCCACAACGCGTTGTTGCCGGCCGCCATGCCGAAGTAAGTATCGCGCGCAGCGAACGCCTGATACGGCGCATTACGTGGATGCGCCGAACCGAGCTTCACCGGATCGCGCCCGGTACCGAAATACTCCGACGTCTGAAGGGCTGCAATGGCAAGCGTAGTGCCGAGCATCGGCACGTCGATATGCGTGCCGATGCCCGATTGCGCCGCGCCGCGCATCGCAGATACAACGGAGAACGCCGCATACAGGCCCGCCGAAAAATCCGCGAGCGGCACACCGCATTTGACCGGTGCGCCGCCGGGCTCGCCGGTGATGCTCATGATCCCGCTCATCGCCTGCACGGTGAGATCGAACCCGCCCTCCTGTGAGCGCGGACCCGATTGGCCGTACGCCGAAATCGAGCAGTACACCAGCGCCGGATTGCGGTCACTCAACTGCGCGTAGCCGAGCCCGAGACGGTCCATCACACCGGGGCGATTGTTCTCAATCAACACTTGGGCACCGTCAACCAGGAGAGCCGCCTCGTCGCGATGCGCGGGATTCTTCAGGTCAAGCGTGACTGATCGCTTGTTGCGGTTTAGCGACGCAAAGTTCTCGCTGAAGCCATCGGTGATCGGCGGCCACGCGCGCAACGTGTCGCCTCCCTGCGGGTGCTCGATCTTGATGACGTCCGCGCCCATGTCGGCAAGCAGCATGCCGCAAAACGGCCCGGCCGCGACGTTGCAGAACTCGACGACCCTGATGCCTTCCAGCGGTAGTTTCATATTTTCTTTCATTATCTCAATAGGGTAGCGCCGTACTGGCGCGGTAGTGCATTGTCCAAGCTCAGTTGCCCCAGAGGTTCGGCACGACTGGCGCGGAAAATCCCGAGACGAACGAACGCTTCGCTCCCGTCACGGGATCGAAGACGTGCCGGCGCACCGTGCCGATGTTCGCGCCGTATACATGGATGCTGATCGACTCGCGGTCGTCAAATGCATTGCGCACCTGGTGAATGTCGCCCAGACGCGGCGATACCCGCTCCACGTCGCCCGGCTCGAGCCGTACCATGTCGCTTTCCCGTAACGGCGCCACGCATGCCTCGACCGGATCCACTGTGCCGACCCGCTTTGCAGCACCGAAGGACACGGATACACCCGGCATGAAGCCGGTGGAAATCTCCGCGCCACGCAGCATGCCGATCACGCCCCACACTGTATGATCGTGGATCGGCGTCTGTTGGCCGGGCCCCCACACAAAGCTAACCACTGAGAACCGTTCGAGCGGATCACAGTGCAGCAGATATTGCTGGTAACGCTCCGGGTTCGACCGTGCGCAGGCCTCGGGCAGCCAGTCGTCATAGGCGACGAGTTCGGCGACCAGGGGCACGACTCGCTCCAGCAGACGTGCTTCGCTGCGATACGTCGGCACAGCGCGGGTCAGTTCGGAGACAAAATCACGCAAACGCACAATGCTCATAATTGACGCCCCCTTGCCCAAAGGCACTAAAACTTGCTGAATATGCCCACTTTCGCCATCAACTGATTGCCCGATCCGGAGGACACGCCGTTGGCAGAATCACCCAGCGACGCGGTTGCCGAAACCACGTTGCCGTATGCGTCCAGCGTTTTGCCGTTCGCGTGCTGATAACCACCGTAAACGTAGAAAGCGGTGCGCGTGCTCAGGTTGTAAAACGCCGCCATCGCAATGCTTTGGTAGCGCGGTCGCGACGCGCCTTCGGCTACCGCCTGGCCGAGTGTGTAGCTAGCGTTAGCCGTCAGCGTTAGGGCTGGCGTGATGACGTAGCGGGCGGCGACCCCGAACGAGTTGTAGCCGACCGTCTGTTGGAAGCTCGAGAACGCGGACGGTTGATATTGCGTGAAACCGTAATTGAGGCCCAGGGTCAGCGCATTGAACGTATAGGCGGCCACCGCGTCGGCAATCTGCACGCGCTTTGCGCCCGCATAGCCTGCAGTCACCGATGAGCCGAAGTTGCCGTCCGCGGAGCCCGACCAGGCGTTGGTGGTGGCGCCGCTGTTGTCCATGCGCAGATAGGCCGCGCCCACCACCACCGAACCCCGCACATAGTTGCCGCCGATGCTTATCGTGTTGTCGCGGCCGAGCGAGCCGGCCACGCCACCGAGGCCATACAACACCACGCCGGTGAAACCGTTCCAGTTGAGCGTGGTGTACTTGACCGAATTGTTGATGCGGATGCTGTTGTCGTAGTTCGACAGATCTCCCGGATACACGCCGATGCCGCCAGTGAAGTCCGGCCCGTAGGATTCGAGCAAGTCGGTGATCGCTTCGTACTGACGGCCAAACGTGAGCGAACCGACCTGGTTGCTCGTCAGGCCCATGAACGCCTGGCGGTTGAACTCCGTTCCGCTGGACGCGAACGCACCCGAACCGACATTGAAGCCGTTTTCCAGCTGAAAAATCGCAGCGAGGCCATCGCCCAGATCCTCGCGCCCTTTCAGGCCCCAGCGGTCGCCGTAATCGCTGCCGCTCGCGAATGCCGTGCGCGACCTGTTCACGTACGTCGCTGGATTGCCGGCCGCACCGCCGCTCGCGACCGTACCGACGTTGTTGATGTATGAAACGCCGGCATCGACGATACCGTAGAGCGTGACGCTCGATTGCGCGTGCGCGATGCCGGTGGTCATCGCCAGACAACCGGCACTCGTGAGGGTGAGCAGGGTCTTGTTCATAGGTCTCTTGCGTTGATGATAACGGTTTTTTAAGGTCGTCAATATTCCATAAAATTAGTAATACTAATTTGGTGGAATATGCAACGGCAGATTTACGAAAAACTTACGCGGCCGTACCGGCTCCGCCCCGCTTCTCGGGGAGCGCAGCGCGGACCTCGATCTCGACCACGTATTCCGGTGCCGCGAGGCGCGCCTCGAACGGCGTACGGGTTGGCGCTCTCCCTTGCACGACCCACGCATCCCAAATGCGATTCACCGCATCGAAATCGCGCATGTCCTTCAGGTAGATCTTTGCCGTCAGTAGTCTCGATTTGTCGGTGCCACAGCGGGCCAGCAACACGTCGATCTGCGCCAGTATCTCGCTGGTCTGCTGCGCGACATCGCCAGAGGGCGTAGCCGCCACCTGTCCGGCCAAATACGCGATGCCGCGATGAATGACTGCCTTGCTGTAGCGGTGATTGGTTTCGAGGTACTCAATATCGTCCATATGGTGTTTCCCGCGCTTGTCGCGCAATCCGGTTGTCGCGCTCAGCGCGAGGGAGAAAATGTACGCACGAGTGCACGCTCCAGATCCTCGATCAGCTCCTGCGGATCTTCGAGTCCAATGGAGAAGCGCACGACCGGTCCCTGAACGCGACCTTCGAAATTGCGGCGCAAATGCAGCGCGGGCAATGCGAGGCTTTCGAAGCCGCCCCAGCTCGCGCCGATACCGAACATCTGCAACGCGTCGACGAACGCGTGAACCTCCGCCGCATCGTGTCGCACCGCGAATTCGATCGCGAACAGGCCCGATGCGCCGTCAAAGTCGCGTAGCCAGAGCGCGTGGTCCGGGCTCTCCGGCAATCCGGGATGATGCACGGCAGCGACCTCCGGACGGGCGCTCAGCCAGTGCGCAAGCTGCAGCGCGCCTTGCTGATGACGTGCCATGCGCACGCCCAGGGTCCGCATGCCCCGCAGAGTCAGATAGCAGTCGTCCGCACTGACAGAATTGCCGTATGACGCAGCCGAGCGGCGCAACACATCTCTGCAGCCGTCGTTGGCCACCGCCACACCCAGCATCACGTCGGAGTGCCCCGACAGGTATTTCGATGCCGATTGGATCGCAATGTCGATGCCGTGCTCGAGCGGGCGAAACAGGTAGGGTGTCGCCCACGTGTTATCGATGACGGAAATGAGCCCGCTGGCGCGCGCCAGTTCGGCGAGACCGCGTATGTCCTGTAACTCGAAGGTCATCGAGCCCGGCGACTCGCAGTAGATCAACCGGGTCGTGTCGCGAACCGCCGCCCGCGCGCCAGCGAGATCCTGCGGCGCATACCAGCTCGTGCCGATCCCCAGCCGCGGCAGCTCGTCCTCGCAGAACGCGCGTACCGGGCCATACACCGAATCGACCATCAGCAGGTGATCGCCGGGCTGGAGCAATGCCCCCAGCACGCGCGTGATCGCGGCCAGTCCGGACGGAAACAGCATCGCCTCGTGACCGCCGTCCAGCGCGCAGCAGGCATCTTGCAACAGCTTGCTGGTCTGGTTGCCGAAGCGACCGTAGTAGAGGCTGCCGTGTTTGTTTCCAGCGGCTGCTTCGAAGGCGGCGACGGTCGGGTACAGATACGTCGAGGTGCGGCAGACGGGGGCGTTGACCAGCCCGTCGAAGCGTTCGCTTGCACGGCCGAGGCGCGTCAGCGCGGTGTCGAGGTTCATGGCTGCTACTCCAGGTCGAATTTCACGCCTTGTGCCAGCGGGAGCGTGCTACCGTAGTTAACCGTATTGGTCGCCCGGCGCATGTAGGCCTTCCAGCTGTCCGTGCCCGATTCACGGCCGCCACCGGATTCTTTCTCGCCACCGAACGCACCGCCGATCTCCGCACCCGATGGCCCGATGTTGACGTTGGCAATGCCACAATCCGAGCCCTCCGCCGAGATGAAACGCTCCGCTTCGCGCAGGTCGTTCGTAAAGATCGACGACGACAGTCCTTGCGGCACGGCGTTGTGCAGACGGAGCACTTCGTCGAAGTCGTCATAGGGGATGACGTAGAGGATCGGCGCGAAGGTTTCCTTGCATACCACTCCGGTCTGCGCGGGCATCTCGACCAAGGCCGGTTCCACGTAATACGCATCAGCCGCGCCTTCGGCTTCCACGCGTGCGCCGCCGGTGATCATCCCGCCTTCGGCGCGCGCCTGACCGAGCGCATCCTGCATCGCCGCGAAAGCCGGGCGATCGCGCAGCGGACCGACCAGCACGCCGTTCGCACGCGGATCGCCGATCCTAACGGAGCCGTACACGTCGCGCAACTTCGGCAAGAACTGCCTGGCCACCGATCGATGCACAAAAAGACGGCGCAGCGTCGTGCAGCGCTGACCCGCGGTGCCGATCGCGGCGAAGGCGATGCCGCGCAGCGCCAGTTCGAGGTTCGCGCTGGGGCAAACGATGGCGGCATTGTTGCCCCCCAGTTCGAGGATCGAGCGGCCGAAACGAGCCGCGACTCTCGGCGCCACTTCGCGTCCCATGCGGGTCGACCCGGTTGCTGACACGACCGGGATGCGCGCGTCGTCGACGAGGATCTCGCCGATCTCGCGCTGCCCAATGAGAACACTGCTCAGGTTCGCCGGTGCGTCGCCGAAACGTTCAATCGCGCGCATCAGCAGTGCCTGCGTGGCCAGAGCGACGAGCGGCGCCTTCTCGGACGGCTTCCAGATCACCGGATCTCCGCACACCAGCGCGATCGCCGCGTTCCAGGACCACACCGCCACCGGAAAGTTAAAAGCGCTGATGATCGCCACGACGCCTGCCGGATGCCAGCTCTCCATCATCCGGTGATCGGGACGCTCCGTGGCGATGGTCAGTCCGTACAGCTGGCGCGACAGCCCAACCGCGAAATCACAGATGTCGATCATTTCCTGCACTTCGCCCTCGCCCTCGGCGAGAATCTTGCCCGCTTCGATGGACACGAGACGTCCGAGCGTGGCCTTGTGAACACGCAGTTCCTCGCCAAGCAGGCGCACCAACTCGCCACGGCGCGGCGCCGGCACGCGCCGCCATTCGAGGAACGCTTGATGAGCCGCAGCGATCGTATCGAGAGCCTCGTCCGGCGTGTGCTCGCGCAGTTCGGCGAGCGGCGCGCCGTCGATCGGCGAGGCGACGCACAGTGTGCCGCCGCTCAGCACTGCGGGGTCGACGCCGAGCGTCTTCAACAGTTCGGTGGATTCATCGCGGCAAGCCGCGTTCAGGACAATCTTGCGCATGGTCATGTGAATACCTAGAAATATTCGGTGAATGTCACCGTTAGAGGACCCGTTCGAGGAACGCTCGTGTGCGGGCGTCTCGTGGGCAGGAAAAAAGTTGATCGGGCGGACCGCTTTCGACGATCAGGCCCGCGTCGGTGAAATAGACTTGATCAGCGACTTCGCGGGCGAACGCCATTTCATGCGTGACAAGAACGCAGGTCATGCCGCTTGCCGCGAGCTCGCGGATCGTCACCAGCACTTCACCAACCGTCTCTGGATCGAGCGCCGCGGTAACCTCGTCGAACAGCATCGCGTCGGGATTCATCGCGAGGCTGCGCGCAATCGCGACGCGCTGCTGCTGACCTCCAGACAGCTGACTCGGATAGCTGTTCTCCTTGCCCGACAGCCGCACCTTGCGGATCAGCTCGCGTGCTCGCTGCTCGACCGCGCCGCGCGGCTGCCCGAGCACATGAATGGGTGCCATCATCACGTTCTGCAACACGGTGCGATGCGGGAACAGGTTGTACTGCTGGAACACCATGCCGATGCGCCGCCGCAACATGCGTAGGTCTGTTGTTTTCGCGTGGACCGGCTGGCGATCGACGAAGACTTCGCCGCTGTCCACCGGTACCAAACCGTTGAAGCATCGCAGTAGCGTAGACTTGCCCGAACCCGATGGGCCGATGATGCAGACCACCTCGGACTTCCTGATCTCCATCGAGATGCCGTTCAGTACCGGTTGCGTGCCGAAAGACTTGCGTACGTCACGGCACTGAATGAAGGGGTGGCTGGGCGCGGGATCGGCTTCCTCGCGGTAACGGACTTCGGTGAAATTAGCGATCAACAAGCGAATCTCCGGAATGAAGGGCGCGCTCCAGGCGTTGCGCGCCGCGCGCGATCGGGTAGCAGCAGACGAAGAAGATCGTTAGCAGATAGGCATAGGCCGGCAACAGCAGACCCGGACGATCGTGGAAAGCAAGCATGTCGGCCACCGCGCTCATGCCTTCGTGGACCCCGACCACTGCGCACAGTGGCGTGGAAATCACCACCAGCGCGTACAGGTTGACCCAGGCGGGCAGCATCCGGCGCACGCACTGCGGCAGAGCGATCAGCCACAGCGTTTGGGTTCGCGTGAAAGCCATCGCGTCGGAGGACTCCCATTGACCGGACGGGATCGAGCGCAACGCGGCTCGCACAATCTCGGCCATATTGGCAAGCGCGCCGAGCGTGATGCCAAACACGGCTTTGAGCCAGTCCGGCAACGGCAACGCGAGCACGCCCAGGTGCAATCGGAATGGCAACAGCAACATGCAATAGAACAGGATTACCAGCCACGGCGCGTTCTGAAAAAAGTGCGTGTAGCCCGCGCAAGCGTGACGCAGCCACGCGTGTCGCGCGAACGCGCCGACGCCAAGCAGCGTGCCCAGCAGCGTGGTCAACGCCATGGCCAGCATACTGATCCCTAGGTTGATCAGAAAGCCGCTGGCGATCGCGGGCGTCCAGTGAATCAGGATCGCCGGGATCGAGACGGTGCGCTCAGCCGCGCTCATGACCCACTCCCGGAATCTGTAGGCGTCGCTCAAGCCAGCCGGCCGCCAGCGAAAATGCGCCGGCCATACCAACAAAACTGAGCAACACCACGTTCATCATCTCAACGACGTTCATGCGGTCCGACCAGATCTCGCTACTGACATACAGCGTCTCGGGAACCGCGATTGTGTATGCGACACTCGTGGTCTTGATGAGGTTGACCAGGTTCGTGCGCAGCACAGGGAAGCTGAAACGCAGCGCGAGTGGAAGCACGACGTGCACGTATGCACGCCAGCGGCTATAGCCGAGCGCCTCCGCCGCTTCGAACGTGGTCCGCTGGACTGCCGCGATGCCGCCGCGCAGTGCTTCGGCATTCAGCGCGCCGCCGTAAATCGACAGGCACGCGACCGTCCATGCGAAATTGCCGATCAACGGGACGGCCTGACCGTACTGATTGCGATGCGCGAGCAGCGGACCGAGTCCGAAGTAGAAGAAGTACAGTTGCACCACCGACGGCGTATTGCGAAAGACCTGGACGTACGCATCGAGCAACACGACCAACACGCGGCGCCGGTTGCGGGACTGGTGTTTGCGGCTGCGCACACCTGCCACGAGTGCGCCGATCAACACGCTCAGCACGACACACAGCGTAGCCAGTTCAACCGTGGTCACGAGCCCGTGCGCAAAGCGCGTGGCGTCGTAGTGATCGTAGAAAATGCTGAGATCGATCCCGTCGCGCGCGGCGAGCGTGCGAAACAGATGCGGGATACGATCAGGCAGACCGGCATCCATCTCAGGCTTCCTCAGGATCGGCACGTCGCGCGGACACTTCGCTCAACGGCGTACGGGTCGTCTCGATCGCGTCCAGCAGGCGGTAGCCGTGCGCGAGCGTGCCGACCATCGGTTGACGCAACCCGTGCAGCGGGATGCGTTTAGCGGGCGAGAACGGCAACACGAGTTCCCCCGCAGGCACACCGCTGACGTAACGCGCCAGTTCCCGGCCACACAACGTGCCAAGCCCGACGCCTCGGCCATTGCATCCGAGCGCGGCGAGCAACCCCGGTGCAAGCTCGTGGAGTTTCCACGTGCTGTCACGGTTCATCGCCATCCAACCGCTCCACCAGTAATCGAGCTCCAAGTCGCCAACCTGCGGGAATAGCTGACGCATGCGGGCAACGCTCAGCTCGATATCGGGCTCGACCTCTGCACCGAAAAACGCGCCAATTCCACTGAAATGTAGCCGCCCATCCTCGTGGATGCGGATGCCGGACATCATGCGTCGCGTGTCGGTGAAGCCCTGTCTGCCCGGCAGAATGGTTTGACGCACCGCATCCGGTAGTGGCGTGGTGACGAACTGATAGGCGCGCACCGCGATGATGCTGCGCCACAGTTCGGGCAGCAGGCCGGCGCTGTAACCGTTGGTGCAGACCGCGACGGCACGGGCCCGCACCGTGCCGGTCGCGCATCGCAGGCGCCAGCCATCCGCAACAGGCTCCAGAGCCTGGACGGGCGTACGCTCGAACACGCGCGCGCCCTCGCTCAGCGCCGCACGCGCCAAACCTCGCGTGTATGCGAGCGGATTGAGCGTGCCGCCAGCCGGATCGAGTACGCCCGCCTTGTAGAGCCCGGGCGCCGAACCGACCATGTCGGCGGTCCGTCGTGCGTCGAGCCATTGCAGTGCGTAACCCAGGCGTTCGAGGTCCTCGACGCGCTGGCGCAATTTCTCTGCCGAAGCGCGGTTATGCGCGACCTGGATGCCGCCCGCGCGGACCGGGGTTACCGACATCCCGTATCGCTGCGCGAGCCCATACACCAGTTCGGGCGCCTCGCGCGATGCGTGGATGATGCGCGGACCATAGACCGGCCCGAAAGACTGCATGATCGCAGCGGGCTCCTGGCGCGTGGCTGCCGGAATGTGCCCAGAGTTACGCGACGACGCACCCCAGCCGACCTCCTTGGCCTCGACAACGACTGTTTTTAGGCCGGCCAGTTGCCCGTGTATCGCGCAGGACAGACCGGTCACGCCGGCACCGACGATGGCAAGGTCGGCATCGACGTCGGCCGCGAGCTGGTCCAGGTACAGCGGCACGCCGCCCGTCAGCGTATAAGGCGTATAAGGCAGACCGGATGAATCCGCGTTGGGGGAGTGCATAGTTGTCGTGTGTTCCTAAAGCCGATATTTGATTAGGAGTAGAAATTATATAATCTGGTTAATTTCCAGGCGCCGGTGCACCTGCTTATTACTTATAGCGCGCCGTCATCTGCGAAACGAATGCGCTGTTCGTGGCGGGAAAATACTTTTTGGCGAGCTGCGAGATGTAGTCGGTGCGGTACCATTCGATGGACCATTGCTCTAACTGCGACGCGAAGCGGTCTTCGCCCAGACGGACAGCCATAACGACGGGCTGCGCCATGATCGACGGCAGCGGCATCCCGAAGTCACCCCATTCGGGATCAGCAAGCTTGAGCGCAAGGCTGTTGTCGTCGTATGCAAAGCCAATGCAGACACCATTGCGCAACGCGTTATAGGCTTCGGTGGGCCCCTTGAACGCCACGACATGCGCGCCGTACTGTTCCTCCAGCGCGCGATTGAAGTACGCGCCCTGGTTCGCACACAGCGTCTTGCCGCGCAGATCGCTCCACTGCGTCACGTGAGCCGCCCTGAGCAACAGCACATTGGCGCCAGATGAGTAATAACCTGGTTCGATTACCCGCACGACCTTGCGTCGTTCAGGCGTGTCGTTCATTGCCGCAATGAGCACGTCGACCTTGCCCTGCTGCAGGAATTCGAGCTGATTGGCGGCGCTGGTCGGCACGATCTGCAGCTTGACGCCGAGCCTGTCGGCAACCTGCTGGGCAAGCTCGACCGAAAAACCGACCACCTTCCCGTCCGCATCCCGGTAGCCGAAAGGCCGATAGTCGGTCTTGCCGCCGACCACCAGCACGCCGCGAGCCTTGATCTGATCGAGCGTGTCAGCGTGCGTCGTCACTGCGCCGAAGAGCGGTGCAAGACCGATCAGCCACTTTGCGCAAATCGTCACCATCATCTGTCTGCCGTTGCGGATCATTTCGCACTCTTTTATAAGTTCACTTTTGTTGAACTATATTGATCCAAGGCTCCGCAAACAATAGCGACTTTCGTTAAAATAAATTTAGGTTTACTATAGTTTAAAATAATCTTTTTGCAGCGCTTCTCACGGTCACCTCCATGCGCCCACTCCGCTTTCGGCTTCCCCCTTCCAGCAGTCTTATTGCATTCGAGGCCGCCGCACGGCTCGGCAGTTACGGGGCGGCCGCCGAAGCGCTGTCGGTCACGCCCGGCGCCATCACGCAGCAGATCAGCCGCCTTGAGGAATTCGTGGGAATAGTGTTGTTCCGCCCGCATGGCCGGGGGCGGCGGCTTACTGCCGGGGGGGAACAACTATATAAGGCGGTCGCCATCGGCCTCGAGCACATCGCATCTGCGATCACGCGCATTAAAACGCAGGACGGCCCTGAGACACTCACCATTTCGGCACCGCTCGCGTTCACCGGCCTATGGCTGGTGCCGCGCATCGTCAATTTCCGGCGCGAACATCCGGACATCGCATTGCGCTTCGTCACGGCAGACACCGACCTTGATCCAGTGCAGGAAAACCTCAGCCTCGCCGTTCGTTACGGGAATGGCGATTGGCCCCATCTGCGCGTGACGCCGCTGCTCACGCCACAGGTATTCCCCGTGTGTACCGAAGGCTACCTGCGCAGTTGCGGCCGCATCGAATCGATGAGCGATCTCCTTGAGAAGACATTGCTCGATCGGGAAGAGTCGGGTCCCGGTTCTTTCAGCATCAGCTGGACCAACTGGCTCGACCGGTTAGGCGTTGTCGCAGATGCCCCACGCAACCGCATCTTCTTCAACAGCTACGAAATCGTCGTGCGCGCCGCGCTCGCTGGTCAGGGGATCGCATTGGGTGTCGATGTACTAGTCGACGATTTGGTCCGGCAAGGTTTGCTGATCTCTCCGATCGACGCCCGGCTACACTGGCGTGAGGGCTACTACCTTGTGTCGCCGAAAAGGGAGCCCGTCACGCGACAGATGAAGCTGTTTAGCGACTGGCTGCTTTCGGAGGTGTCGCTGCTAGGCACAGCTAGCCCCGCGTCGACTACCGTGAAGTAATCGTCGGTCGCCAAAGAACGTCCAGCGCACTCAGTGCGGCGCTGACGTCGTCGGCTTGATCGATGTATAGCAATGCATCGAAGCATCCTGCGATGGCCAGGTCGGACAGGTCCGGATCGGACGAGAGCAGACAGTCGCGGAATTTGTCGCGCATTTCGTCGCGGCTGAGCGGCAGGTCCGCAGCACCGCGGTTCGCGTGACTCACCCGCGTGAACTCCGTGCCGTTGCGCAGCCGTATGCGAACGGTCGCCGGCACGTAGGTTTGCGGGTTGCCGGAATCCTCGATAACGCGCACGCGTTCCGCCAGCGCAGTGATATGCGGATCGGCAAGCGCGGGCGGCTGTATCTCGCCGATTCCGAACCGTCCACGCAACAGCGCGGCCGCGAGGGAATACTGCACGCTGAACTGCGCTGCGGTTTGTGAGTACGCAGTCGTGGTCGGGGTCGAACCAACGACCCTGCACGCATGGGGCGACAGAAACACGTCAACGTCGTGCACCTGCGCACTGTCGATCGCGTGCTCCCGCCGCAACTGCAGCGCGGCTTCGATGGGTGCATGGTTGCATTGACAACTCGGATACGGTTTGCGACCGATGCGCGTACCGAGATACTGCTCGCCGAGCCTTTCGACAACGGCTGCAGGATCGCCCTGCTGATACATCGCGAACAGCCCCTGCGCACCCAGCAGTGGCGCCTGGACGCCCTCGCATCCGGCCATGGCGAGGTGCCCGCAATGGATGCCAGCGTCCACCGCAAACGCGGCACTCAGGCGTTTGCTCATCGACTGTTCGGTCATCGCCTGATAGGTGCCACCGGCATAGAACAGCGCGAGGCCCATCGCATCCGCGACGCGCCGTGCGTCGCCGCCCAGCATGCGAGCCGTCACGCCAGCGGACACCAGCACGCCATAGATCGACGTGAAGAACCAGCCTTTGCGCTGCCCGCGCGTGGCGAGCGAAAGCCGGCACAACACATCGTTGCCGAGCGCGATGGCGGCAAGCAGAGCGTCGCCCGAACACCCCAGCGTCTCCGCCATGGCCACTGCAGTCGGCACGACCACGATGTCCGAATGCACCACGCCGTCGTGAAACACGCTGTCGTAGTCGAGCGCCGCCGCGAAAACGCTGTTGGCGAATGCAGCCTGCCGTCCCGGCAACGTCTCGCCACTCGACCATACCCGGCTTCGGCCTTGGGCCTGTCCGGTACGGCATACGGCCAGTACGCCATCGGTACCCGGCGCGCCCCGTCCGGCAAGCGCACAGGCGAACGTGTCGATCAACGATTCTTTCGCGGCGTCGATCGCATTGGCAGGCAACTGCGCGAAGGACGTTCCGGCGAGGTGTTGCGCCAGCGCGGCGCTGAGTTCATCGATCATGGTCGGCATCTCCCTGCGGCACGGCCGCATCGGCAGCGGGCGGCTCGAACGCGCGGATCTCGGGCAACGGTCCGTCGTAGCGGATCACCTGCACCGCACAGATCTGTCCGGCGCAGCCCTGCGCGAGCTGCGATGTTCCGATATCGCGTGTCAGCACGTTCGGGTTTCCGTGTACGCACAGCAGCGTGCCGTCGTCGGTGACGTGCGGGTCGTACCAGGCGCCGGTCGGCACACGAATCACGTCGGTAGACACCGCTAGCGACAACTCTGCGCAGGCGAGAAACGCTCCACGGTGATTAAATACCTTGACGATGTCGCCATCTGCAATGCCGCGCGCCTTGGCCACACCCGGGTGCATCGAACAGACTTCGCGGGCGGCGCGCTTGTTCTGCCGGCTGTAGCCGCCATAGTCGAGCTGGCTATGCAGTTTGGCCTTCGGCTGGTTCGAGATCAGGTAAAGCGGATACATCTCGGACACCGGCTCGGTGATCGGCAACCACGCGGGATGGCCGGGACAGGTCGCGTAGCCAAAGCCGGCGATCACCGGTGAGCTGATCTGCACCTTGCCGCTTGGCGTCGACAAAGGATGACCCTGCGGATCTTCCCGGAACGCGCGGATGATGCCGCCGTCGTCGGCCTCCTTCGGCAGCTCCAGTTCGCCGCGTTCCCAGAACTCTTCAAAGGTCGGCGCAGACGAACCGATCGCGACAAGCTTGTGGCGCACTCCTTCGTAGAAGTGTGAGATCCATTGGCGTGCGGTGCGCCCCTCGGTGAACGCCTCACGCGCCCCGAGTCGCTCGGCCAAGTCCGTGAAAATGTCGTAGTCGTCGCGCGCCTGCGCGAACGGTTCGACGATGCGATGCATCGCCAGCAGCAACGGATCGGTCGGCGTACCGCCAATGTCCTCGCGCTCCAGAGTCATGGTTGCCGGTAGCACGATGTCCGCATGACGAGCGGTTGCTGTCCAGGCGATCTCGTGAACGATGAATGTGTCGAGGCGTCTGAACGCCTCGGAAAGACGCCCCAGATCCTGATGATGGTGAAATGGATTACCGCCTGCCCAGTATGTCAGGCGAATGTCTTCATAACACAAGCGCTGGCCGTTGTAATCGAACTCCTGGCCCGGCTGTAACAGCATATCGGCAATACGTGCTACCGGAATGAACGATTTCACGCTGTTCGTTCCCTGTGGTAACGCGCCGACAGCCGCCGCATTGACCCGCTTACCGTAATGCGCGAGGCTGCCCAGCGCATAACCAAATCCGCCGCCCGGCAGGCCGAGTTGACCGAGAACCGCTGCTAGCACCGCGCCCATCCAAATCGGCTGCTCGCCATGTTCGGAACGCTGCAGCGACAGCGAAGCGGTCACCAGCACGCGTTTGCCGGGCAGCGAACGCGCCAGCTCAACAATCTGCTGTTCCGGCAGCCCGCAGATGGCGCTGGCCCACGCCGCATTCTTCGGTGTGCCGTCCTCCGCTTTGCCGAGCACATACTGCTCGAACGTGTCCCAGCCGTCGCAATAGTCTTCGAGGAAGGCGCGATCGTATGTGGCGTCCGTTACGAGCGTGTACACGATGCCGAGCATTAGCGCCGTATCCGTCAGCGGGCGCAGCGGAAGCCATTCGGCCCTGGACTCGTCCGGTAGGTCGTCCTGTAGCGGACTGATGCAATAGAAGCGACAACCACGCTCGGCGGCGGCGCGCATGGCACCGCGCTCGACATGTCGGCTGACTCCGCCGCTGGCCACTTGCGTGTTCTTGAGTGCCATGCCGCCGAACGCCAGCACGATCTCGGTATGCTCGACGATCTGTTCCCACGTCACATTGCGACGCGCGATATCGTCGGCGTTGCCGATCACATGCGGCAGGATAACCGCCGACGCCCCCGCGCTGTAGGTATTGACCGACTTCACGTAGCCACCAATGACAGTGTTCAGAAAGCGATGCACCTGGCTTTGTGCGTGGTGAAAGCGTCCGGCGCTGGACCAGCCGTAGGACCCTCCGAAGATGGACTGTGGACCGTACTGCTCCTTGACTCGGCGCAGCTCTGCGGCAATCTGGTCCAGCACCTCTGGCCATTCCATGGCGACGTACTCATCACGCCCGCGCGCGGCGTCCGGACCGGGACCGCGCTCCAGCCAGCCCCGCCGTACCATCGGCTGCTTCACGCGCGAACGGCTGTGCAACGCATCCGGCAAGTTTTCAATCAACCGGTTCGGGTCGCGGTCGCCGGGATGGGGCCGCACATGCAGTCTGCCGTCATGCCAAGCCGCCGAGAAAGCGCCCCAGTGTGAGCTATGCGGCCTGAACTTCGCGTCGAGATCGGGTTCCATGCGGCGAGAATCATATTAGCGAGTGGGAATGGCGCGACTGTGGCGTTACCTGTCGCGCACCGAGCGGAACGTAAGAGCTTATCGATGAACGACCGGATCGACTTTGCTGACATCGACTCCACGGAATTTATAGACGTCGCTCAGAGCCTGATCGACGACGCCGTTGTTGACGAAATACTGCATCGAGGTCTCGAGGAAGTTCTTCCAGCGCGGATCGGTTTCGGAACGGATCGCGACGGTTGCCGGGAACAGCGCCGCCGGTTGCGGCAGCTTGGCCTCGCTTCCCTTGAGCCGCGCACTCAGGATCGTTGCCGACGTCAACGAAGTTGCGAGCGCGTCGATCCGGTTGCTTTGGAGCGCGGCGATCATCTCGTTGAAACCCTGGTACTGGCTAAGCTTTGCATCCGGCGCCCGGCGCGCGATCTCGGCGCTCTGCGACGTCCCGACTGGCACACCGATACGCAGTTTGGCCGCGTCGATGGCGCTCCAGCTCGCCAGGTTAAGGCCAGTTTTCCCGAGCAGCGCCGTGCCGTACAGGAACATCGGCTGATTCACGAACCCGATCGCGGCGGCCCGTTGCGGAGTGCCATCGAGCCCGAAAATCATGTCGAACTGGTTTGCCTGCAGTCCGGTGACCGCATTGCCCCAGGTCGTTTCAACGATCTCGAGTTTTGCACCGAGGGCGTCCGCGAGTGCCTTCGCAAGCACTGGCGCAACTCCGCGCCACACCGTGTCGCCGATCTTCACGCCGCCGGGTGCCGTGCTACCGGTGGTATCCCTGAATGCCCAAAGCTCGGAGCTGGTACCGGCGAGCCGCAGGACATGGGTCTGCGCGATGTGGTCCCAAGTCGAACCGGCTGGTTGCTGAGCCTGAACGGCATCGGAAAAACTTAAAGCTGTCAGCATTCCTAATAACAGAGCGATCTTTCGAGAGAAATGGAAGTTCATCATTAACAGGCTCCGCCGGATGGAGTGGGTGAATGACGACACGGCAAGCGTTTGCCGTGTCGTTTCGTTACGAATAGGTTTTAAGACGATGTTCCAGCCTGATGCACAGATAGCTCAGCGGCAACAGGATCGCGGTAAAAATCAGTGTCGCCAACGTATAGGCCTCGAGTGGTCGCAACTGATCCTCGGCAATGAGCTTGGCGTTGTACAACAGGTCTCCGTATGCGAGCGTCGAAGCCAGCGTCGTGGATTTCACCAGTTCAATCGCGCGACTGCAGAATGGCGGAATCGTGCGTCTGAGCGCCTGCGGCCAGATCACCAGCCGGAACGCCTGCCCGTTATTCATGCCGATCGCGCGCGCCGCCTCCCATTGCGTCTTCGATATCGACTGGATGCCGGCCCGGTAAATTTCCGCGCAGTAGCCTCCCGTGTAGAGCGACAATGCGACGAACGACGCGACGAAAACCGGCA
>Ga0302314_10005684_pt1 | contig 22668 bp, 20 predicted proteins | sample III_Palsa_N2_3_FD_200533 | JGI IMG/M metagenome (GOLD analysis project Ga0302314, IMG submission 200533) | Peat permafrost microbial communities from Stordalen Mire near Abisko, Sweden - III_Palsa_N2_3 | ecosystem: Environmental > Terrestrial > Soil > Palsa > Peat permafrost | place: Sweden... | reverse complement strand
GGGCCGGTCCGGAAGTAGTCGAGGCCGGTCTCGCCGACCGCCTTGACCTGCGGGAGTGCGGCCAGCTCGTCGATGGCGGCGATCGCCTCGTCCAGCGCGGTCAGGCCGCCGGGGCCGCGCCGCTGCCCGCTCCAGCCGTCCGGGTCACCGAGGACGATCCGCGGCGCCTCGTTGGGGTGCAGCGACACCGTCGCGTGGACCCGCTCGTGCTCCCCGGCCAGCCGCGCGGCCCAGGCCGACCCGTCCAGGTCGCAGCCGACCTGGACGACGGTGGTCACCCCGACCGAGGCGGCCTTGGCCAGCCCGGCCTCGGGACTGCCGTCCTGCATGTCCAGATGGGTGTGCGAGTCGGCGACTGCCACCCGCAGCGGCTCCGGCAGCGGCGGGGCGACGCTCTTCTCGGATCGGGCCTTTTCCGACTGGGACTTCTTCGACTGCGCCATGCCCCCATCCTCCCGGATCGGGCCCGCTCCACCGTGCGCTGGGGCGGGCCCGGACGGGACGGTCAGGGCTCGGGGGTGGTGTGCCTGCGCCGGAGCAGGAAGTGGAACGGCAGGTGGAGCCGGCGCTCCCGGCGCGGCCGGGCGGTGCCCACGGTGCTCTCCGGGGCCGGCTGCGGGTGGACGGCCGGGCGCTGGGCGTGCCAGAAGGCGTGCGCCTCGGCGACCCGCCCGGCCCGCAGGATCCGCACGTGCGAACCGCCGCAGCCGGGGCAGCCCGGGCTGCTCAGCGGCGACGGGACCGGGACGCCGTTGGCCTGGTAGCGGATCACCTGCTGGCCCTTGGCGTCGGTGCGGTGCTCAATCTCGTACGCCTGTTCCCAGCCGTAGCCGCAGTTCAGGCACGCGAACGCGTAGGCCTCGTGGACGGTCTCCGGGACCGGGGTGGTCCGGGTGGTGGTCCGCGGGCCAGCTGCGCCGGTCGCGGTGCCGATCGAGGTGGTGCCGATCGATGTGATGTCGGCCGCCGTAGCCGCCTCACCGCGGTCGGGGTCGCCGATGTATTCGCTCATGCCGGTCTCCCGAATGCCCGAAGCGGGGCTCTCTCGCTTCGTCACCCAGAATCCCCCTCCGCCGCGCGACAGATTCGATGTCATCGGATTCTTGGCCGAGAGTTGGCTGTTCAGGGGGTATCCGCTACCCGAGCGAGAGGATTCCTTGGTCAGCTTTTTATTGGAAGCCGACCAGGCGCGCCGTCCGCGCGCCGACGCGCTCCCCCGATCGGACCCGCTCACACCCGATCGGACCCGCTCGCATCCGAACCGGGGGTCACCCCCGCGGCGCGGTGCCCGACCTGGCCTCGTTCTTGGCAGCCACCACCGCGTCGAACACCTCCCGCTTGGGCACGCCGGTGTCGGCGGCCACGGCCGCGATGGCCTCCTTGCGGCGCTCGCCCGCGTCCTCCCGCAGGGCGACCCGGCGCGCCAGCTCGACCGGGTCCAGCGCGCCCGGCTCGGCCGGTGGCGCGCCCTGGACCACCACGGTGATCTCGCCGCGCACGCCGTCCGCGGCCCAGGCCGCCAGGTCGCCCAGCGGGCCCCGCTTGACCTCTTCGTAGGTCTTGGTCAGCTCGCGGCAGACGGCGGCGGGCCGCTGCGGGCCGAAGATCTCGGCCATGGCCGCCAGCGAGTCGCCGACCCGGTGCGGGGACTCGAAGAAGACCATGGTGCGCGGTTCGGCGGCCAGGTCGCGCAGCCGGGAGCCGCGCTCGCCGCCCTTGCGCGGCAGGAAGCCCTCGAAGCAGAAGCGGTCCACCGGCAGCCCGGACAGCGCCAGCGCGGTCAGCACCGCCGAGGGCCCGGGCACCGCGGTGATCCGGATTCCCCGCTCCACCGCCGCCGCGACCAGCCGGTAGCCCGGGTCGGAGACCGAGGGCATGCCGGCGTCGGTCACCAGCAGCACCCGGGCCCCGCCGAGCAGCGCCTCGACCAGCTCCGGGGTCCGCCCGACCTCGTTGCCCTCGAAGTAGGAGACGACCCGACCGGTCGGGGTCACCTCCAGGGCGTTGGCGAGCCGCCACATCCGCCTGGTGTCCTCGGCCGCGACCACGTCGGCGGTGGCCAGCTCGGCAGCGAGCCGGGGCGGTGCGTCCCCGACGTCGCCAATGGGTGTTCCGGCGAGAATGAGTAGACCTGTCACCTGTTCATACTCCCAGGAGTGCTGCCACGCAGGGCACACGCTCGGCGGGCACGGGTGAACCACCCGCACGCCGCCTGCCGGAATCCTCTCAGGATGGCAAGGTCCTGGTACCGCGGACAGGGTTGCCCCCTACGATGCACGCGTGAGCGGTGATGAGGCGAGAGTGACAGCGCCGGACGGCGACGGGATGCACGGCACCACGACGCTGCCCGGCAGCCCGGACGAGGCGGTGCCGCACGAGGGGCCGACGGGGGCGACCCCGCGCCGGTCATGGCCGGCCAGCGACTGGCAGCGGCGGCTGACCCGGCTGGGCTACGACGCGCCCGGACGCAGTCCGCTGCGGGAGCGGCTGGTGCCGCCGATGCCGGACGGCCGGGGCATCTCGACCGGCGCACCCTCACCGGCGCTGACCCGGCTGGGGTTGCGGGTACCGACCGGCCTGTGGCTGTGGATGTGCCGCTGGGCCGGGTGGCTGGGGCCGCTGGCGGTGACCCTGTTCGGCGGGCTGCTGATCTTCACCAACCTCGGCCATCCGCACGACATCATCTTCGACGAGACCTACTACGCCAAGGACGCCTGGGCGCTGTGGCACCACGGCTACGAGGTGAACTGGCCGGCCAACGCCAACCAGCTGATCCTGCAGAACCCGCAGGTCATCCCGAAGGCGCAGGGTCCCGAGTTCATCGCCCACCCGCCGGACGGCAAGTGGGTGATCGGCATCGGCGAGATGATCTTCGGGCTGAACCCCTTCGGCTGGCGCTTCATGACCGCGCTGCTGGGCACCCTGTCGATCCTGATCCTCTGCCGGATCGGCCGCCGGATGTTCCGCTCCACGCTGCTGGGCTGCACGGCCGGGCTGCTGATGTCCGTGGACGGCCTGCACCTGGTGATGAGCCGGACCGGGCTGCTGGACCTGGTGGTGATGTTCTGGGCGCTGTGCTCCTTCGGCCTGCTGCTGCTGGACCGCGACCGGACCCGGGCCAGGCTCGCCGACGCCGTGGGCGCGACCGCCGACAATCCGGGGGCCCGGCCGAACCATGAGCTGGCCACCCGGGCCCGGCTCGGCTGGCGGCCGTACCGGCTGCTGGCGGGGCTGACGCTGGGCATCTGCTGCGCCACCAAGTGGAACGGCATTGACTTCCTGGCCTTCTTCGCAGTGCTGTCGGTGCTGTGGGACGCCTCCGCCCGCAAGACCGCCGGGGCCCGGCACCCGTACCTGGTCGCGTTGCGCCGGGACGTGCCGTTCGCGTTCCTGTCACTGGTGGTCGTGGCCTTCTGCACCTACGTGCTGTCCTGGTCCGGCTGGCTGTTCACCCAGGGCGGCTACGACCGGCAGTGGGCCGCGCACCGGGCCGGGCTCTCGGCCGCGAACTGGGGTCCGATCCCGCTGCCGCAGGTGAACATGTCCTGGGTGCCCGCGCCGCTGCGCAGCCTGTGGCACTACCACTCGGAGATCTGGTACTTCAACACCCACCTGACGACCCCGCACATCTACATGTCCAACCCGTGGAGCTGGCTGGTCAGCGCGCGGCCGGTGTCGTTCTACTACCCGAGCGGCCTCAAGCCCGCGCAGTGCGGCGGCGCGGCACAGTGCTCCAGCGAGGTGCTGGCGATGGGCACCCCGCTGCTGTGGTGGGCGGGCTGCTTCGCGCTGATCTACATGCTGTACCGGTGGATCTTCGCCCGGGACTGGCGGGCGGCCGCGATCTGCTGCGGCATCGCGGCCGGATACCTGCCGTGGTTCCAGTGGCAGCAGCGGACGATCTTCTACTTCTACTCGATCGACTTTGAGCCCTTCCTCTGCCTGGCCATCGCCATGATGATCGGCGGAATGCTGGGCCGGGCATCGGCCTCACGGGAGCGCAGGCTGTGGGGCGGGGTGGCGGCCGGGGTGCTGGTGGCCTCGATCATGGCCATGTTCCTGTACTTCTTCCCGCTGTACACCGGCGAGGTCACCACGCTCGCGCAGTGGCAGGCCCGGATGTGGTGGCCCACCTGGATCTGACCGCGAATCCGATCGCGAATCCGACCATCCGATAAACCGCGCTCGTGCACGAACTCCCCGCGTTGCCCGGTTCGTCCTGAACCGTGGTATCGCGGGGGTTTGTGACCGAAGCTGCGGTTAGCGCCCGAAAGAGCCGGTACGCGGACGGCCTCCGGGTCACAATTTCCTTACCCTTTCCCTGATCGCCGCGGAAGGGTCCGTGGGTATGCCTACGATTCATCCCTGATACGGCAGTCGCTCATCTGGGGGAATCATGAATCGCGGGGTCAAGACCGGGATAATAGGGACGGTGGCGACGGGTTTGGTCGCACTGGGCGGCCTGGGGGCCTACAACCTGGTCCACGGGTTGACCGGCGGCAGCACCCCCAGTGGCGACGTCGTGGCACCGGCGGTGACCACGGGTTCGACGGCGCAGGCCACCACCGGACTGCCGAGCGGCTCGGCCGCGCTACAGGTCGCCCAAGGCTTCCTGAAGGACTGGCAGGGCGGGCCGAGCCGGTACGCGGCGGCGGCCGGTCAGACCAACTCCCCGAGCGTCGCGCAGACCGACCTGACCGGGTACCAGAGCGGGCTGAAGCTGACCTCGATCGCCTTCAGCGGCGTGACCGCGGGCGGCCCCTCCACCATCGACCAGGGCGCGACCACGGTGAACTTCACCGTCACCGCGCGGGTCGACGGCGGCACCTGGACCTATCCGGACACGCTGAACATTGTCGACAGCAACGGGCAGAACTCGGTGGACTGGGCCACCGCGATGCTCTACCCGAAGCTGCTGGCCGGACAGACCTTGCAGGCCGGGCCGATCAGCGGGGCGACCGCGACCGTGACCGCGAGCGACGGCACCGTGCTGACCGCCGCCAAGTACCCCTCACTGAAGGGCATCATCGGCACCCTGGGCCAGGGCGCGGGCGGCAGTGGCCCCAACGGGGTGCAGATCATGGACGCCTCCGGCGCCCCGGTGAGCACGGTGACCACCTTCGCCGGGTCGGCCGGGTCGACGGTGGCCACCACCATCGACGCCAAACTCCAGGGCGCGGCGGAGCAGGCGGTGGCCAACACGATCCTCGGTGGCATGCCGGCGGCCGTGGTGGCGCTGGACCCGGCCACCGGTGACATCCTGGCCAGCGCCTACGCCAACACCGGCAGCGAGGGGGACACCGCGCTGGAGTCGGCGAGTCCGCCCGGGTCCACCATGAAGATCATCACCTCGGCGGCGCTCTTCGACGACGCCGGGCTCAACCCCGGCAGCGCGGCGCCGTGCAACCTGACGCAACAGGCCGACGGGCAGACCTTCCCCAACGAGAGCGACGTCCCGGTCAAGCCGGACGCGACCGTCGAGTGGGCCTTCGCAGAGTCCTGCAACACCGCCTTCATCAAGGACGGCTTCGACAAACTGGCGAAGCCCCTGGGCGGTATCCAGTACGACGTCAGCGACCTGAGCAACGAGGCACACGACGTCTTCGGCCTGGGCCAGTGGAACATCGGCGGCGGCCTGCAGGTGACTCCCCCCGAGGTGCCGCCGCAGCCCCAGGGCTCGGACGCCGCCGCCGACATGATCGGCCAGGGCACGGTGACGATGAGCCCGCTGGACCTGGCGTCCGTCTCGGCCACCGTCTACCAGGGCGTGTTCCACCAGCCGGTGATCCTGCCCGGCCTGCACCCGGCGGGTGCGTCGCGGTCCTTCGGGCCGAACACGGACACGTACCTCAAGGAGATGATGGACTACGACGCGCACAACTCGATCGGCACGGCGGAGCCCAGGCTGCACGACATCCCCGGCAGCGGCGGCAAGACCGGCACCGCCCAGTTGGCCGACGGAAACGTGACCAACGGCTGGTTCACCGCCTACGGCAACGGCATCGCCGTCGCCGCTCTGGTCGAGGGCGGCACAAGCGGGGTGGACACCGCGGGCTACGTGGTCCAGCAGGTCCTGGACGCCGCCAAGTAGAGCGGCTCCCGGGCTCCCCGGGGGAACCGCTCAGGTCGCGGAGCCGGACGCCGCACCGGTGGCCAGCTCCGCGCCCCAGCGGGCCAGCGCGGCATCCAGATCCAGCCGCTCGACGCCGCTGCCGTCCGCCGACCAGTCCTCGCGGGGGACCCGCCACATCACCTCGAACTCGATGCCGTCGAGGTCCTTGGCGTAGAAGGACTTGCTCACGCCGTGGTCGCTGGCGCCGACCAGCGCGCCGCGTTCGCGCAGCCGGGCGCCGATCGCGGCCAGCTCGCCGAGGGTGCCGACCTCCCAGGCCAGGTGGTAGAGCCCGACCTGGCCCGGGATCGGTCCGGCAGCCTGCCCGCCGAGGGCGAACAGGCCGAGGTCGTGGTCGTTCAGCGTGCCGGGCGCGCGCAGGAAGGCGGCCTGACCGGCGTACTCGGCGGCGACCTCGAAGCCAAAGACGTCGGTGTAGAACTCGACGGCGCGCGGGACCTCGCGAACGTAGAGCACGGCGTGGTTGAGACGACGGACGGGCATGGCGGACTCCTCGGTCGGAGGCTGGATCAGCTGTCGACGGCCACAACAACGTCTTCCTGGGAAACTATTCCGGAGCGCTCAGGCGCATTCGCTGCGGCTCGCTCCAGGGCGCCGCGCTCCGGTAGAGCGCGCTCCGGGACGGCGCGCAGTGAGCAGGCCGCCAGCCGGGGCCAGAGCACCAGCAGCACCGGCAGGTCCAGGTAGCCGAAGCGGCCGGCCGGTGCGAGCAGGAAGGCCACGGCCACCCCGGCCGCCAGCCGGTCCGCCGCCTGCGTCGCGCTGCCCGGGGGGCGCAGCAGCAGCCACAGCGCCACGCCGAGCCCGCCCAGCCCGAGCAGCACCAGTGAGGCCAGCCGTCCGCCGGAGCCGAGCTCGGCCAGCAGGTGTCCGGGCAGCGGGCTGTTCGCCGGGGTCCGCATCGGCGACAGGCCGAGCGGGAATCGGATCACCTGCTCCAGCACCGCACCCGGCGTGACCAGCACGGACGGCAGGATCAGCGCCCCGGCGGCAGCCAGCCCCGCCACCGCGCAGCGCAGCGCGGCGCGCCACCCGTACCGGTTCTGGAGCAGCAGCAGCGCGACCGGGAGCGCCGGCCAGGCGGTCCACTTCAGCGCACAGGCCAGGGCGATCACCAGTCCGGCCCGCCGGGCGTGCCCCCGGCCGGCGCAGGCGAGTCCGAGCAGGCAGCAGCCGATCAGCGGCAGGTCCACTCCGCTGACCGCGACCGACAGCGCGATCAGCGGAGAGGCGGTGACCGCCGCCAGCGCCAGCCAGCCGTTCGAGCGGGCGGCGGCGGCAGCGGAGCCGGTCTGGCCGGTCGGGCCGGTCTGGCCGGTCTGGCCGGTCTGGCCGGTCTCGCCGGTCGGGCGCAGCAGCCGCCAGGCCGGGATCACGCTGCCGACGAAGGCGAGCAGGAACCAGACCCGGGCGTCGCCGATGAACCGCAGCACCGTGCTGTGCGTGCCGAGCAGCGCGCGCGGCAGCCCGAACAGCGCCATCGCCGGGAGGTAGGGGTTGTACTGGGTGACCCGGTGCGGATCGGGGATGTACGGACTGCCGGTGCGCAGCAGCCGCTCCGCCGAGTACTGCACGACCTGCACCTCGGACTGGGCCCAGTGCTGGGCCAGCATCACCGCCAGCGGTACCAGCGCCGCACCGAGCAGGGCCAGCCCGGCGGCCAGCCGGGGTGCCAGCCGGGCCGGGGCGAAGGCCGCCGCGGCGGCGGCGAGCAGGTAGCCGACGCAGGCGATCAGGCCCCAGTTCTGCTCCGGGACGAGGTTGGAGAGTATGGGGAAGCAACCGGCCCAGACCGCGCAGGCCAGGCAGCCCAGCACCCACAGCCGGCGGGAGCGTCGGCTGGGCCGGGGTGAGCCGAGTGGATCGGGTCGGGACGAGTCGGGGCTGACGGCGCTGGTCAGCCGGGCCGCTTCCGGGACATGAGTCGTCGTCACCATGCCAACGGTAGGAAGGAATTCCCGATCCCGTCGTCACGCTGCGGGGTGGTGCGGATATCCCTCTCCAGGTTGGCGAGGACGGCCTAATGTCGTCAATTGGGTTCGCCCACCCCGCCGACCAGGCCGTTTTCATAGGCGAAGACCACCGCCTGGGTCCGATCACGCAGTTCCAGCTTGGCCAGTATCCGGCCGACATGGGTCTTGATGGTCTGCTCCGAAAGGAACAACTCGTCGGCGATCTCGCCGTTGGACAGCCCTCGGGCGACCTGGCGCAGCACGTCCAGCTCGCGCGCGGTCAGGGTGGCCGCGGCCTCCGGACGCAGGTGGCCGGAGCGGCGGCGGCGGGCGACGTCGTCGATCAGTCGGCGGGTCACCGAGGGGGCCAGCAGCGCGTCGCCGGAGGCGATCACCCGGACCGCGTTGATCAGGTCCCGGGCCGGGGCGTCCTTCAGCAGGAATCCGCTGGCCCCCCGGGCGAGCGCCTCGTAGACGTACTCGTCCAGGTCGAAGGTGGTGAGGATGAGCACCCGTGGGCCGCCGGGCGGTCCGACCCGCGGCCCGACGTGCACCGCGCCCGGGTCGGCGAGGCCCGGGTCGGCGGGCCCCGGGTCGGCGGAGCCGAGGATCCGGGCGGTCGCGGTGAGGCCGTCCATGCCCGGCATCCGGATGTCCATCACCACCACGTCCGGGTTGAGCTCGGCGGCCAGGGTGACGGCGAGCATGCCGTCACCGGCCTCGCCGACCAGTTCGATGTCGGGAGCGGAGGCGAGCAGCGCCCCCAGCCCGTCCCGGACCATCTCCTGGTCGTCGACCAGCAGTACCCGGATGGTGTCGGCCATGGCTCTCTCCCCCGTCGGTTGGCTTGCGTCAGTTCTCGTGCGTCAGTTCTCGTCGGACCCGTCGGCGGACCGCTCCCGCCGACGCTGCTCCGGCACCCCGTCCAGCGGCAGTTCGGCGGTCACCTCGAAGCCGCCGAGCTCGCGCGAGTGCGCCCGCAACGTGCCGCCGAGCAGCGCGGCGCGCTCGCGCATGCCGGTCAGGCCGTGCCCGCCGTTGCCGCCGGGGACCGGGCCGCCGCTGGTGACGCCGTCGTCGGCGACATACACCCGTACCGAGTCCTCGGTACGCAGCACCTCGATCTCGACCCGCGCGCCGGGCGCGTGGCGTCCGGCGTTGCTCAGCGCCTCCTGGACGATCCGGTAGACCGAGACATCGACCACGGCCGGCGGGCGGGCGGGACTGGCGGTCAGCGTCAGGTCGACCTGCATCCCGGCCTGCCGGGCGGCGCGGACCATCTCCGGGATCCGGTCGATACCGGGCTGCGGGGCCCGCTCGGCGTTCTCGTCGTCCTCCCGCAGCAGGCCGATCACCCGGCGCATCTCGGTCAGCGCGGTGGTGGACGCCTCCCGGATCGCGCCGAAGGTGCGCAGCGTCTGCTCGGGCAGTCCGGGCTCCTTGTAGGGGGCGGCCTCGGCCTGGATCGCGATCATCGACATGTGGTGCGCGACCACGTCGTGCAGTTCGCGGGCGATCCGCGAGCGCTCCTCCAGGACGGCCTGCCGGGCCAGTCCGGCCCGGCGCTGCTCCTCGGCCTGGACCAGGTGCCGTTCCGCCTCCCGGCGGGAGTGGATGGACTCGCCGAGCACCAGCACCAGGGTGGCCACCACCGCCGCGACGGCCAGTACCACCGGCGGCAGGCCGACCAGCAGCACCGCCGGGAGCAGCACCGCCCCGGCCGTCCACAGGTCCATCCCGACCGCCACGTCCCGGCCGTAGACCTGAGCGCAGATGAACATCAGCACCACGTTGGCCAGGCAGCCGCCGACCGGCCAGGGCCAGAACGGGTTGGGGACGTGGCCGACCTCGGCGAAGGTGGTGAGGGTGAGCCCGGCCACGGAGATCCGCCAGGCGGCCAGTGGCCGGTTGGCGGCCAGCAGCAGCGGCAGCACCTGGAGCCCGGCCAGGGCCCAGGCGAGGCTGCCGGGGACCAGCTTGTTCAGCTGGCCGTCCGCGGTCTCGGTGAGGACGAACGCGACGGCGGCGCAGACGACGGCGAGGCCGTAGCGCAGCCGTGGGTCGGTCAGCGAGGGGAGCAGGAAGACCCGCTGGTCGGGGGCAGCCCAGCCGGCCTTGCGGATCATCTGCGCGAAGTCGCCCGTACGAGCGAGGGCGCGACCACTGGCGCGCCGGAAGGCTCCGTCCATGTCGGAGCTGAGCTTAGTCCGCCCGGTGGCGGAGCGTTATGGGGCCTCGCGTTGGCAGCCGAACGGGTGATACAGGGGGCTCGGAAGGGGATCGGAAGGGGGCTCAGAAGGGGTGGGTGAGCAGGCGTTCGACTTGGGCGCGGGTGGGGAGGGAGGGTTGGGCGCCGGGGCGGGTGGTGGTCAGGGCGGCGGTGGCGTTGGCGTTGCGGACGGCCTCGTGCAGCGGGCGGCCCTCGGCCAGGGCGACCGCCAGCGCCGCGCAGAAGGCGTCACCGGCGGCGGTGGTGTCGACCGGGGTCACCGACAGCGCCGGGACCAGGTGAACGGCGCCCTCCTCGCAGAGCAGTGCTCCGTCCCCGCCCAGGGTGACCACCACGGCGGCGGGGCCGCGCAGGGTGCGGGCGGCGTCGGCGACGGCGTGCAGGTCCGGCAGCGGATGGCCGACCAGGGCGGCCAGCTCCTCGCGGTTGGGCACCAGGACGTCCACCATCTCCAGCAGCGCCGCCGACAGCGGGCGGGCCGGTGCCGGATTGAGCAGCACCAGGCCGGCCGCCAGTCGGGCGGCCGACTCCACCGTCTCGGGCGGGATCTCCTGCTGCAACAGGGTGACGCTGGCGTCTCGGAGCAGTGCTCCGGCGGCAGCGCAGTGCTCCGGCCTGAGAGCACTGTTCGCGCCGGGGCTGACGATGATCGAGTTCTCCCCCGACCCGGCGTCCACCGCGATCAGCGCCTGGCCGCTGGCGAGTCCGTGCTCGTACTCCAGCAGCACCCGTTCGACGTCGACCCCCTCCAGCTCAAGCGCCTTCCGCAGCCGCTCGCCGACCGCGTCCGCGCCCACCATGGCCACCATCGCCACCTGCGCCCCCAGCCGGGCGGCCGCCACCGCCTGGTTCGCGCCCTTGCCGCCCGGATGCTCGGCCAGCACGCCGCCCAGCACTGTCTCCCCCGGACCGGGGTGATGCGGCACTGGTACGACCAGGTCGAGGTTGACGCTCCCCACCACTGCGATCATCGGCATGGCACTACCTTGTCTGAACATCATCCATTCAGTACAGCCTGCATCACCTCGCGGGCCACCGGCGCGGCCAGGCCGCCGCCGCTGACGTCCGCCCGGTTGGCGTTGCTGTCCTCGATCACCACCGCCACCGCGACCGGCGCGACCGCGTCCCCGCTGGGCCTGGCCCAGCAGACGAACCAGGCGTAGGGCGTCCCGCTGTTACCGACGCCGTTCTGCGCGGTCCCGGTCTTGCCGCCCACGGTCACCCCGGGGATGGCCGCGTTGCCGCCGGTCCCGAGCGGGTCGCTGACCACGCCGACCATCATCTGCTGGAGTTCGGCGGCGACCGCGGCGGTCACCGGATGCCCGAAGACCTTCGGCGCGAAGCTCTGCACCGTCGTGCCGTCCGCCCGGGTCAGCGAACTGACCAACTGCGGCCGCATCAGCGTGCCGTTGTCCGCGATGGCCGCCCCGACCTCGGCCATCTGCAACGGGGTCGCGGCCGTGTCGTACTGCCCGATCGAGGACAGCGCCAGCAGCGCGTGCCCGGTCAGCCCGGTGGGGAAGACGCTCTCGGCCACGCCCACCGGGATGGTCTGGCTGGTCTGGTTGAAGCCGTATGCCTGGGCCATCCGGACCATGCCGGCCTCGCCGACGTCGTCGCCGAGCTTGCCGTAGACCGTGTTGCAGGAGACCTCCAGGGCTACCCGGAGGGTGGCGTTCAGGCAGGGGTCGGCGGCGCTCTCGTTGGTGATCGGCACGGTGGTGTCCGAGGGCGTGTACGGGTCCGGCGAGTCGGTCGGGACGTCGATGCCGCTGTAGACCCCGGCCGTCAGCCCGGCCGAGGCGGTCACCAGCTTGAAGGTGGAGCCAGGCGGATAGGTCTGCCGCAGCGCCCGGTTGAGCATCGGAGCGGTGGCGCTGCCGGTCAGGTTGGCCCAGTTGGCGGCCACCGTCGGCCCGGTCCCGGCGACACTGCCCGGATCGTACGAGGGGGTGCTGGCCAGGGCCAGGATCCGGCCGGTGGCCGGTTCGATCGCGGCGACCGCACCGCGCTTTCCGCCGAGCCCGGCGAAGGCCGCCTGCTGCGCCTTGGCGTTGATGGTGGTGATCACCTTGCCGCCGGGCACTTGCTCGCGGGTGACCGCGTTCAGCAGCGGATGGACCGCCAGTCGGCTGTCGGTACCGGACAGCACCCCGTCCTCCACCCCCTCCAGCAGGGTGTTCCCGTAGGTCTGCGAGGACAGCCCGGTGACCGGCGCGTACAGCGGCCCGTCGGTGTAGGTCCGGACGTAGTCGAAGTAGCCCCCGGTCGCCCGGGAGCCGGTGACCGAGCTGCCGTCGACGACGATGTCGCCGCGCGGCTGTGCGTAGCGGGCCAGCAGCGCCCGCTGGTTCGCCGGGTTGTCGTTGTAGTGGCCGGCCTGCACCACCTGGACCCGGCTGAGGTTCACCAGCAACACCGGGACCAGCAGCAGGCAGAACAGCCCGGACCGGCGGGCGGTACGGCTGAGGGTGAGCCGGGCCGCGCCGGCCGCCTGCTCCGCGCTGCCCCGCTCGGACCCGCGACCGGTGCCGTGACCCGTGCCGCGCCTGAACGGACTCATACCTTGGGGACCCCCTGGGTGGGCTCGTCGTCGGCACCGTCTGCGCCGTCTGAGGCGGGGCCGGCGTCGGACGCGGGGGCGGCGGGGAGCGCGGGCGGCGGCGCGGGCGGCAGCTCAGGTCGGCGGGCGGCATCGCTGGTGCGCACCAGCAGGGCCACCAGGATCCAGTTGGTCACCAGCGAGGAGCCGCCCTGCGCCAGGAACGGCATGGTCATCCCGGTCAGTGGGATCAGGTCGGTGACCCCGGCTGCGACCACGAACACCTGGAGCGCCAGCAGCGAGGCCAGGCCGATCGACAGCAGCCGTCCGAAGGGGTCGCGCAGCATGATCCCGGCCCGGTAGCCGCGGACCACCAGCACCGCGTACAGCAGCAGCAGCGCCGCCAGGCCGACCAGGCCCAGCTCCTCGCCGAAGGTGGCGAGGATCCAGTCGGACTTCACCGCGAAGCCGATCAGATAGGAGTGGCCCTGACCGAGGCCGGTGCCGAGCAGGCCCCCGGCCGCGAAGGCGAACAGCGACTGGGCCAGCTGCCCGGCCCCCTGACCGGCCGTGATGCTGCGCATCGGGTCGAGCCAGTCGGTGAACCGGCTGTGCACATGCGGTTCGAACAGCGCCACCGGCACGATCGCGAGGCCGACCAGCAGCAGTCCCACCGCGATCCAGCCGCTGCGGCCGGTGGCGACGTACAGCATCATCACGAACAGGCCGAAGAAGATCAGGCAGGTGCCGAGGTCCTGTTCCAGGAACAGCACCCCCGAGCTGACCAGCCAGATCACCAGCACCGGCCCGAGGTCGCGGCCCCGGGGCAGCTCGATCCGCCAGATCCGGCGGCCGGTGAGCGCCAGCGCGTCGCGGTTGGACGCCAGGTAGGAGGCGAAGAAGACGGCCAGCGCGATCTTGGCGACCTCGCCCGGTTGGAACGAGAGCGGTCCGGCCTTGATCCAGATCTTCGCCCCGTACACCGCCGGCAGGAACACCGGGATGATCATCAGCACGATCGAGCCGAAGGCGAAGACATAGGCGTAGCGCTGGAGCACCCGGTAGTCCCGCAGCAGCACGACCACCGCGATGAACAGCAGCACCCCCAGCCCTGACCAGAGCAGCTGGGAGGGCGCCGAGGAGGTGCCGGTGGCCCGGTCCAGCCGGTAGATCACCACCAGGCCCAGGCCGTTCAGCAGCACCGCCAGCGGCAGCAGCAGCGGGTCGGCGTACCGGGCCCGCAGCCGGACGGCCAGGTGCGCCAGCAGCGCCATCCCGCCCAGTCCGGCCGCGTACTCGCCGGTCCCGGCCGGTACCCGGCCGTCGATGGCCCAGCCGACGTCGGCGTAGCCGAAGGCGGCGATCAGCACTGCCAGCACCAGCAGCAGCAGCTCGGTGGTGCGGCGGGTGGGCACCCGTGGCCGCGGGTCGGCGGGCGCGGCCACCACGGCGGCCGTCACAGGCTCACCGAGCGCACGGTCTCACCAGTCGCACAGTCTCACCGGCTGCACAGTCTCAGCGGTCGCGGGGCGCTCAGGCCCCGGTCCCCTGGGCCGCCAGGACCGCCTCGCGCAGGTGCGCCTCGGCCTCGGCGCTGAGCGAGGTCTGGATCAGCTGTCCGCCGAACGGCGCGATCTGCGGGATGACCTTCTCCGGGACGGCGTCCTGGACCAACGCGAACAGCGCCGCCGCGCCCGGGGTGAGGTTCTCGGCCACCCGGCGCATGAAGTCGTCGTCCACGCCGAAGTCCTGGGCCGAGCCGACGGCCGCGCCGGTCGCGCCGCCGATGGCCGCGCCGAGGAACGGCATGAAGAAGATCAGCCCGATCAGGCCGCCCCACAGCGCGCCCCCGGCCGCGCCCCGCCCGGTGGCGTTCACCGCCTGGTGCAGCTTGACCCGGCCGTCCTCCCGCCGCTCGACCACGACCGCGTCCTCGACCTGGATCAGCTTCTGCTTCTGCAGGTCGGCGAGCAGGGCTCGGACCTTCTCGGCGGTCTCGACGTCCGGATAGGCGATGGCGATCAGGTTGCTCATGGCGGTTCCCTTCCCTGGACGGCGGACACGGCCCGCTGAACGGTCGACAGCGCCGCGGAACTGCGCGCGGCGGCTGCCGGCCATTCGCCAGGCCGTAGGGGAAACCTAGCCTGATATCAGCCTTTTGTCCGATTTGAGGGGCGGCGTGTCGCCCGCATCATCCGTCCCACCCTGGCCCGGACCTTCGCGCCGGCTTTCGTACTGGCTTTCGTACTGGCCTTCGCGTTGGCCTTCGCCGTCGCCTTGGTGGTGGTCTTGCCCGGGGGCGTGCCGCCGGGGCCGGGGTCGGTCGGCCCGCTGCGCAGGGTGAAGCCGATCTCGGCGCCGCCGCCGGGGCGGTTGTGGGCGAAGACACGGCCGCCGTGGCTCTCGGCGACCTCGCGCACGATCGACAGGCCCAGGCCGGAGCCGGGCAGGCTACGGGCCTTGGTCGCCCGGTAGAAGCGGTTGAAGACCCGGTCCAGGTCGGCCTCGTCGATTCCCGGGCCGCGGTCCAGCACGGCCACCCGCCCGGCGTCCACGGTGAGCAGGATCTGGGTGTCGCCGGTGGCGAACTTGGCGGCGTTCTCGACCAGGTTGGTCAGCGCCCGCTGGAGCGCCTGCGGGCGGCCGGTGACCACGAACGGCCGGGCCACCACCAGGATCTCCCGCCCGGTCCGGCGGCGGGCCAGGTCGGCCACCCGCTCGGCCAGCGCGTTCAGGTCCACCTCGGTCGGCTCCTCGGCCTCACGGCGGTCGGCCGCCAGCTCGACCAGCTCGTTGACCAGCACCGTCAGCTCACGGGTCTCGGTGGCGAGGTCGTCCAGCAGGCCGTCCCTGGAGTCCGGCGGCAGCTGGTCCATCCTCGGCAGTGCGGCGATGTTGGTCCGCAGCGAGGTCAGCGGGGTACGCAGCTCGTGCCCGGCGTCCTGGACCAGGCGGCGCTGGTCGTCCTTGGAGCGGGCCAGCCGTCCCAGCATGTCGTCGAACGCCCGGCCGAGCCGGCCGATCTCGTCTGTGCCGCGCCGGGGGACGTCCACGTCCAGCTGTCCGGTCGAGGCGACGTGCTCGGCCGCGCTGGTGAGCCGGACCAGCCGCCGGGTGATCCGTCCGGCCAGCCACCAGCCGGCCGCTCCGGCCAGCAGCACCACGGCTCCGGCCAGCTCGGCGATCCGGTGCAGCAGCGCCTGGAGCAGCTGGTCGGTGTCGCTCAGCAGCTGGCTGAGCTGGACCGCGCCGCGTCCGCCGCCGAGCGAGACGGTGACCACCCGGTAGTGGTCGCCCTTGGTGACCTCCAGCACGTTGTGGCTGTGCCCGGCGGTCCGCATCGCGGCATAGGTCTTGTCCTCGCTGCTCACCGGCAGCGCTTCGTTGGTGTTCACCGTGTACATCACCTGCGCCTGCGGGCCGAGCACCTGCAGGCCGATGTCGCCGGACTGGATCAGGCTGTCCCGCAGGTCGTTGGAGTTGCCCTTGGACGGCAGGAAGTCCTCCGGGGTGAGCGAGGGCGGCCCCTGGACCGAGGACTTCAGGCTGTTCAGCGACGCGTTGAAGTCATTGGTCCGGTCCCGCCGGATCATGCTCGCGGCCGAGTCGTAGCCCAGGCCCCCGACCAGCACCGCGACCAGCGCGGCGACCCCGGCGAAGGCCACCGCGAAGCGCACCCGCAGCCCGCCGGACGGACCCTGGCGCAGCGCTCGGGACAGCCCCAGTGGGGACAGCAGCCGCAGCGAGATCCGGCTCACGTTCACCACCCGCGCAGCCTACGGCTCGCGCAGCGAGTAGCCGACGCCGCGGACCGTGTGGATCAGCGCCGGGGCATCCGGCAGTTCGAGCTTGCGGCGCAGGTAGCCGATGTAGACCGCGAGGTTCTTCGAACCCGGGCCGAAGTCGTAGCCCCAGATCCGGTCGTAGACGGTGCTGTGGTCGAGCACGATCCCGGCGTTCCGGGCCAGCAGCTCCAGCAGGTCGTACTCGGTGCGGGACAGCGCGATCTCGGTCCCCTGCCGCCAGACCCGGCGCGCGGTGGGGTCGATCCGCAGGTCGCCGACCTCGATCAGGCCGTCCGACACATGCGCCGACTGGCTTGACGGCGGGTCCGCCGGAACCGGCACCGGCAGCGCCCGGCGCAGCAGCGCGCGCAGCCGCGCCAGCAGCTCGTCGGTCTCGAAGGGCTTCACCATGTAGTCGTCCGCGCCCGCGTCCAGCCCGGCCACCCGGTCGGAGGTCTCGACCCGGGCGGTGAGCATCAGGATCGGGGTGCGGTCGTTCTCGGCGCGCAGCACACTGCACACGGCGAGGCCGTCGATTCCGGGCATCATCACGTCCAGGACGATGGCGTCCGGGTTCTCCCGGTGGATCGCGGCGAGCGCCTGGATGCCGTCGGCGACAGCGGTCACCTGATAGCCCTCCAGGGTGAGCAGGCGCACCAGGGAATCGCGGATGGCCCGATCGTCCTCGGCCAGAAGTACTGTCGACGTCACGGTGGTGATTCTCTCCGTAGTGCATGAGAGTCCGGTAAGAGGGGAACTCCGCTCGTCCCCATTGTCACCGATGACCGCGACTACCGGTCGGGCTCGCTGTCGGGCTTGTCACGTGGACTGCCGTCAGCCCGCGTAGACGGTCAGCACCGCGCCGTCGATCTGCACGCTGCGGGTGCCGTCCAGATCGCCTCGGCGCAGCGCGGCCAGGCAGCGGCGGAACAGCAGCATCTCCTCTCCGTCGAGGACGGCGGCGGCGAGGTGCAGCACCTCGGCCAGCCCGGCGTCGGTGAGGTCCGCCGGGAGCTCGCCGGACAGCAGCACCACGGATTCCCCGCTGCTGCCCCGGGCGACGGCGGTGGTGGGACCTCCGTGTACGACCAGCACATCTCCCCCTGGTCCCCGGGGCTGAGGGCGGTGAGGCCTGCCCCGGCCGTTCGGACTTGCAGAAGGACGACGCTAGCCGCACACGGGTGCGGTGGCGCGGCCGAGCCCGAAGATTAGCTCTATCCGGTCATTCCGGGGCGGAACGGGAACTCGAACGGTCAGGGGTGGCGTCCTGGTCGGCCGTTTCCTGACGCCGAACTGTTTGCCGAGGTCCGGCCGTTTACTGAGGCCCGGCCGTTACTGAGGTCCTGACGGCTCGGGGCGGTCGGCTCGGCCGAGCAGGGACTCGACCAGCGCGGCGACATGGCGGCGGTCGTCCATGGAGAGCTTGTGCAGGCTGGCGATCAGCACGTCCACCTCCGGGTCGGCCGGGGCGCCGCTGGGACCGGCTCCGGCTCCGGCGGCGGCCGTGGCCGGATCGGCCGCGTACAGGTGGATCCCGCAGGATTCGGCCGCGGCCCGGCGGACCGCGTCCAGCGGCAGATCCAGGCCCCGGGCCAGGCCCTCCAGGGTGGTCGGCTGGGGCATCCTGACCAGCCGCTCGCTGGTGGCCAGGTGGTGCACGGTGGAGCGCGGGACGCCGCCGCGCCGGGCCACGTCGCCGTAGGACCACCCCTCCCGGTCCAACCGCTCCCTCATCAGTCGTTGCAGCGCGTTGGACACCTGACTGACGCCTCCTGTCACCGCCCTGGCGGCGGGCTACGAGGTGACGATTCTACGGCGATCACGGTCCCTGGGACCGGCCTCGGCGGCCCCACCTGGTCATTTCTCTCTGTTGCCATCCTGTTACAGAACGTCGAGGGCAAAACGGTTGCGGCGGGCAAAGCGGGCCGACTAGTGTCCAATCTCGTTGGACAGTCCGTCCGACCGAGTTGGACAGCAAGGGGGGGATCCCTTCTGCGGTCCGACCGAATCCGTCCATTCCTTGGGGGAATCGACATGCTTGACCTCAACGAGCTCAACGCCGAGACCGCCGAACTGCTCCCCGGCCGCGAGGCCCTGGGAAAGCTCCAGTTCAGCTTCAGCAAGACGGTCAACGTCACCCAGCACGTCGCCAACGTCTCCGCGCACAACACCTCCAGCGCGAACAACTTTGCGTCGCTGGGCTCGGTCGCGCAGTCGGACGCCGGTCAGTCGATCAGCATCCACCAGTAGTCAGCGCCCGCCCCAGCCGTCAGCACCTCACCTGAACGCCTCACCTGAACACCTCACCTGAATTCGAAGGAGTACCACCATGAGCATGGACATGAACGAGCTGGACGCCGAGACCGCCGAGCTGCTCCCCGGCCGCGAGGCCCTGGGGAAGCTGAAGTTCAGCTTCACCAAGGTCAGCGTCACCAAGCACGTCGCCAACGTCTCCGCGCACAACTCCTCGACCGCCAACAACTTCGCGTCGCTGGGCGCCACCGCCCAGTCCGAGGCGGACCAGTCGATCAGCATCAGCCAGTAGTACCCCGCGCGCTCCCCCCGGGCCCGGTCCTGGTCCGGCCCCAGCCAGGGGTGCGGGCCGCCCGCGGCCCGGGGGGAGCCGAGGGCAGTCCGGGCCGCGTCAACGGGGGGAAGGGCAGTACAGATGACCGTCAGCGTGGAGCCGGGGGCGCTGGTCCCCGGCCCGGGGGGCTTCGCGACCCTCCCGCCGCCGATCCCGGACTTCCCGGTCCCCAGGCTCAGCGCCGGGCTGCGTCTGCACGGCGAGTACCAGGGCTCCGGCTTCACCGAGCCCAAGTACATCGCCCGCCGGGGCGACGGCCAGGTGGTGCAGCTCTCCCGGCTGCTGCACCTGGTCGCCGACTCGATCGACGGCTCCAGCGACACCGAGTCGATCTCACACCGGGTCAGCGGCCTGTACGGGCGGGAGGTCAGCGAGCAGAACATCGCCTACCTGGTCGAGCAGAAGCTCACCCCGCTCGGTGTCACCGTGCCGTACGACCAGGTCGGGGACGAGGCGGTCGAGGCCCCGCGCTCGGACCTGCTGCTCGCGCTCAAGGGCCACCGGGTGCTGTTCGACCAGCGCCGGGTCAACCGCATCGGCCGGGCGCTGTCCTGGCTGCACCGCCCGTTGATGGTGGCCCTGGTGCTGGCCGGGATGACCGCGCTGGACGTCTGGCTGTTCGGCTACTACGGGGCGATGACCCCGGTGCTTGAGGTGCTCAACCAGCCGGTGCTGCTGCTGGCGGTGTTCGCGCTGACGGTGGCCTCGCTGGTGTTCCACGAGTTCGGCCACGCCTCGGCCTGCCGCTACGGCGGGGCCAGTCCGGGCTGCATCGGCTGCGGACTGTTCCTGATCTGGCCGTCCATGTACACCGATGTCACCGACGTCTACCGGATCGGCCGGGGCGGGCGGATCCGGACCGACCTCGGCGGGGTCTACTTCAATGTGGTCTTCATGCTGGGCATGGCCGGGTGCTATTTCCTGACCGGCCAGCAGTTCTTCCTCAGCGCGGTCTACCTCGGCCACTTCGAGGTGCTGGAGCAGTTGATGCCGGCCGTCCGGCTGGACGGCTACTACATCCTCGGGGACCTGGCCGGGGTGCCCGACCTCTTCGGCAAGATCAAACCGATCCTGCTGAGCGCGGTCCCCGGCCGTCCGGTCCAGCCGGAGGCCGCCGACCTCAAGCGCTCGGCCCGGGTGATCGTCACCGTCTGGGTGCTCACCATGGTGCCGCTGCTGCTCGGCGACCTCGGCTACGCGCTCTGGAACCTGCCCCGGATACTGGCCACCGGCGTCCGCTCGCTGAGCACTCAGCTCAGCGGCACCGCCTCGGCGTTCGCCGCCGGGCACCTGGCCGGGGGCCTGGTCGGGGTGCTCGGCAGCCTGATGCTGGTCTGCCCGCTCGGCGGGATGGCCTACCTGTCCATCCGGCTCGGCGGGCGGCTGCTGCGGACCGCGCTGCGCGGCACCAGCGGCAGCCCGCGGCTGCGGGCCGCTTTCTGCGGGCTAGCCCTGGCCGGGGTCACCGCCCTGAGCTGCGCCTGGATCAACGGCATCACCCCCGCACCGCTGCCCGCGCAGCCGCCGATGGTCCCGGTGCTCCAGCCCGGCGTGCCGACCACCGAACCGACGCCGTCGGCCGCGCCGACCCGGCCTCGGCCGTCCAGCAGTCAGCCGCTGAGCAGCGAGCCGACCGCGCAGCCGAGCAGCGTCCCGGTGCCGGTGCCGGGGCTGACCCCGTCCGCCGCCGCCGTCGCCAGCACCACGGCGCAGCCGCAGAACCCGCCGCCGACCCAGCCGGCCGGCGGTCCGGCGAGCAGCAGCGCACCACCGGTCGCACCGCCCGCGTCGGCCGGGGGCTCGGCCAAGCCCTCCAGTTCGAGCAGTACCACTCCCCCGGCGCCGAGCCCGTCTCCCTCGGTGCCGCCGACGCCGACCCCCACCGCCGGGCAGCCCGCGAGCGGTGACCCGGCGTCCCCGGACGCGACCACAAAACCCAGCTGAGCCCAGCCGCACCGACTGATCCCAGCTGATCCGGCCGGCCTCGCCGGTCCGGTCGGCCGGCCATCGATTCGGCGATCTTCGACTCATCCAACTCAGGAGCACCAGCATGAACCTCACCCACCGCCACCGGGCGGCTCCCCGTCCCGGTCCGGCCCGCCGGGCCATGCGGCTCGGCCTGCTCGCCACCGTGGGCCTGACCGTGGCGGCCACCGCCGCCACGACCGCCACCGCCCAGGCGGCCACGGTCGGCGACGCCGGCCCCAGCTCCGGCCACGGCGTGGCCGTGGCCGACAGCAACGTCGACACGGTGGCCAACCCCGGCCACCGGAACCAGTTCCAGGACTCCTTCACCGTGCACCAGTACGGCGATCTGTACGCCGCCGCCGTCCGCAACCAGGCCGAGGCACAGTCGTGGGTCTGCACCGCCGCCTCGCCCTGCCGGTCGGTGGCGCTCTCGTTCCAGATCGTCACCATGGCCGGGGAGGACATCCACCTCAACGCGCAGAACGTCAGCCATGCGGCCAACCACGACTGCGCCGGATGCCAGACCCTGGCCGGGGCCTGGCAGTTCATCGTCTCCACGCCCGAGCCGTTCACCCTGAGCGCCTCGGCGCAGAGCCAACTCGCGACCATCCACCACGAGTTGGACGCCCTTGGGCGGTCCACCGCGCCGGTGTCGACCATTCAGCAGCAGGCGGACGCGCTGGCCTCCCAGGTGACGGCCATTCTCAGGTCCGCCGCGGCGACCGCGCCCAAGGGCCCGGGCGTCAACGCCCTGGCCGTCGCCGCGCCCACGGTGACCGTGCACCAGATGCTGGCCGGATGACCAGCTGACCCACCGACCCGGTACGGGCGGCGGACGGCTTCCCCGGGCCGCCCGCCGCCCGTACCGCCATGGGATAAAGTAAACGGATCGGACAGTAATTCGTCGGCGCACACCGAGCAGCCGGGCGACGATCCAGCAGAGGGACCCCATGACCGACGACAGCGGGCCCGTGCGGGCCAGGACGGCCCTGGTCGCCCTGGCCGTGGGCGGCTTCGCCATCGGTACCGGCGAGTTCGCGATCATGGGCATCCTGCCCGGGGTCGCCGACAACCTCTCGGTGAGCATCCCCACCGCGGGCCATCTGATCTCCGCCTACGCGCTCGGCGTGGTGGTCGGCGCGCCCGTGCTGATCGCGTTCTCCACCCGGTTGTCCCGCAAGGCCACGCTGGTCGCGCTGATGGCCGCCTTCGCCGTGGGCAACGCGCTGTCGGCGCTCTCCCCTGACTACCACTGGCTGCTGGTCACCCGGTTCCTGTCCGGCCTGCCGCACGGCGCGTACTTCGGCGTCGGCGCGGTGGTCGCCGGGGGGATGGTCGAACCGGCCCGGCGGACCAGGGCGATGGCGATGATGTTCGCCGGACTGACCATCTCCAACATCATCGGCGTGCCGCTGTCCACCTTCATGGGCCAGCACCTGGGCTGGCGACCGGTGTTCGGAACGGTGGCCGG